>ERZ773001.303-NODE-303-length-20669-cov-4.30159_pt1 | contig 20669 bp, 22 predicted proteins | sample MGYA00511673_ERZ773001 | MGnify/ENA primary metagenome ERZ773001 (study PRJEB29015, sample SAMEA2738091) | human oral metagenome | biome: human oral; feature: human-associated habitat; material: saliva | place: China | collected 2162 ... | reverse complement strand
ACATATTACGACTTTTTTTTAACAGCATATATAAAAAGAATAATTATATATATATCTGTTCCCTCAGTTCCACTTGTACACACGACTTTTTGTTGAGATACCAAGGAAAAAACCCTGCCCAAACACAGGAACAGAGGACACAGAGGACACAGAGTCAGTTTCCTCCCCGGTAGGAGAGGCAAGACTCGCCAAGGCCCGACACCACACACACACACACCAAGGAGTGCTAAAATAGCCCCTGGCAGCAGACAAGAGCTGTCTTTCTACTAGAGAAGGAATTTACGATGAACATTGACCTCACTATCGTCCAGACCCGCACGTCCAAGCAGTGGTACCCAGCCACTATCACCTGGCAGGAGTTCGTCGAAGGCGCACAAGAGCCCGACACCAAGAAAGACTGCGGCGCGTACATGGCTGGCAAAGCAACCAGCACAAGCCGCAAAGACAGCCGGGTCGAATACCGGAGCATGGTCACCCTCGACGCTGACAATGCCGACCCCGAACTCCCTGCGCGTGTGGAAGGGTTGGGACTGACTGCCCTCGTGCACTCCACCTTCAGCCACACCACAGACAAGCCCCGCTACCGCGTCATCATCCCCCTCATGGGGCCAGGACTCACCGAAGAGGAATACCCCCGGGCGGCACGAGGCCTCATGGAAGCACTCGGCAAGGAACAGTTCGACAAGACCTGCGACCAGCCCAAGCGCATCATGTACGGCCCTTCAGCCGCCAACCCCGACCAGTACGAGGTGTACTCCTACGACGGCGAGCCTGCGACCGCACAAGGGCTCCTGCGACGCTTCGGCGGGTTCAGCGACAACCCTGAACACAAGCGCGGCCCCAAGACCGACCCATACAAGCTCCCCGGCGTGATCGGCGCATTCAACCGCCTGTACGACATGAACCGTGCGGTTGAAGAATTCAAGCTTCCCTACGAGCAAGTGGATAAGAACCGCTGGCACTACATCCACGCCAAGAGCGATGGCGGTGTGTGCGTGTACCCAGATGGGTACGTGTACTCCAACCACGCCTCCGACCCTGCAGGTGGGCGCGCATTGTGCATGTTCGACCTCGTGGCCATGCACAAGTTCGCGGATTTGGACGAGGCGGCCGACACGCCCCTGAACACTGCCCCTAAGGATCGCCCGTCTATCCAAAAGGCCTTGCAGGAGTTCACGGAGCTCCTTGATGTCAAGAAGGAGATGCTGGGTGTGAATATCAAGCTCTTCAGCAAGGGCAGGGAGAAGGCTGGCGCCGATTGGGTGTCGAAGCTGCATGTTCACCCCAAGACAGGTAAGACCCTGGATGACGGCTACAACTGGCGTCTCCTTTCAGAGCACGACCCTGTGCTGAGCGGGTTGGCGTACAACACCATGAACCTTGCTACCATCACGCATCGTGATTTCCCGTGGCGTAAGGTGACCCCTGGTAAGAATGATCAGCTCACTGAAGCCGACCGTGAAGAAATTAGCGACCACCTTGAGTGCACCTACAACATGCGCTACCCCTCTGAGAGGCGCCTCAATGGTGCTATCAGCAAGGTCGCGCAGAAGAATGCTTTCCACCCTGTGGAGAAACACCTGGAGGACCTTCAGTGGGATGGTGTGTCTCGTATCGAGACGTGGCTTCCCGGTGAGCAGAATGCGTATACTCAGCGCGTGGCCCGGTTGGTTGCAGTTCAGGCTGTAGCACGCATGCTGAACCCTGGTGTTAAGGTGGATAACTGCCTGATTCTCGCTGGCGGCGAGGGTCTCGGTAAGTCGTGGCTCATTGAGCGTATGGCATGTGGTTGGACGTGTACTCTGGGTCCGATTGATCGTGGTAGTGCGCGTGACACGATCATGATTATGTCGCGTTCGTGGATTGCTGTGGCAGATGAGGGTTACTCGTTGAAGAAGGCTGACGCGGACAACATGAAGAATTTCATCACGCGTACCCATGATGAGGTGCGTTTGCCATATGCGCGTGAGACGGTGGAGTTGGCTCGTCGTCAGGTGATTTGGGGTACGACCAATGACCCTACTTTCTTGCGCGCGCAGGAAGGTAACCGTCGCTTCCTCATTGTGAATGTGACGGAAAAGCTTGATTTTGACAAGTACACTCGTGAGTTTGTTGACCAGGTGTGGGCGGAAGCTGTGCACATCTGGAAGGAGTCACGTGCTAAGTATGGGGTGGAGGGTAACCCCGTCTTGCGTTTGAATGACGCAGAGGAAGAGGTTGCTAAGGAGGTGCGCGGGGAGGCTACTGAGGAGCAGCCCCTGGTTGGTCTCATTCAGGATTACCTCGACACTCCGGTTCCGGAGAACTGGGAGAGGATGTCTGTTGATGATCGTATTATGTGGCTGCGCAGTTCTGAGCAGGGTCTTGTGAAGCCCGGGACGCACCGTATTGAGCGGGTGTGTTCGCTTGAGATTTGGTTGGTTTTGCTTGGGAATAAGAATGCTAATCTGTCTCGTAGGGATAGTTTGGAGATCGCTGATGCTTTGAGGAAGGTTCCTGGTTGGGAGTCTTCGGGTGCGAAGTGTGCTCGGTTCGCTTTCTTTGGGCGGCAGCGTTATTTCTCGCGTGTGGAGGAGGGGCCTGAGCCTGTGCCGGTTGAGCCGAAGCCCGCGCCGGTAGAGGATGCTGAGCTGGCGGTTGTTGCTTTGGATCGTGCTACTGCGCTGATCAACACCGGTCGGGCGGATGATGTGAAGGCTGCTTTGGATAAGGTTGGTGTGAGCCGTGTGAGCCTCCTGGAGGTGGGGCAGATTCAGGAGTTCCTTGACGCCCTCCCGTGTGAGGCAAACCATAGCCTTAACTCTGATTTGCTGTGAGCTCATAGTGTATACTAGTGCTTGAAGGTGAATTCCGGATCGCCCTTCTTGTCGCTTTCTGGTGGCGATCCTGCCCCCTACCATTTGTGATGTCATGGTAGGGGGCATTCCTTTATCCACAACACACAGAACAATACTCAACCAGCGTAGCGCTAGTGTGGTATAGTTGAAATATGAACTTACTAGACATCCTCGACGACACACCAGACGGTGAACACAGCGTCGTCATCTACCCCGACCGACACACACTACGCGCCGCCTTCCAACCCTACGTCGGCATGTACAGCCGTCTATACCGGACACACAGCCTCCACCGCGCAGAATACATCGAAGACCCCAAGAGGTGTACGCGCGTCTACCTACGCACACCTAGGCAAATCACAGCCGTCAACCGCAACAGGGCAATCGACGGCTCCGTGCGCGCATACGTAGCAGACGACGTAGAAGTCACCGACCTCATGAAAACCTGCCTCAACCAGTCAGGCATCCACAACATCACCACGGTAGGAGAACAGGAATGACACGAGAAGAAGAAGTCCGCCAACTACTAGCCAAAGCATGGCAGGCCATCGAAGGTGCAGACCCCAACAAGCTCGCACCCCTCCTCAACACCGCCAACCGCCTGTCCAAGGAACTAGCCGAACTCGAAAAGCAGGCAGCCACAAGCGAGAACACCCCCGAGGAAGAGGAAGGCACCAGTGCAGTCGCCATCTTCCAGGCAAGGCTACGCAAGCGTGACATCAACGCTTCTTGAGGCCTCGCAACAGCCATGCGTGTCTATATCATCCCCCGCGACTGAGTCGTTGGGGGATCTCGCCGTAGCACTCGCAGCAGCCTACAAGCTCGACGCCGACCCATGGCAGGAATACGTCCTGGGCCACTGGCTCGCGGTAGGCGAGGACGGGTGGGCCAACATGACCTGCGGGCTAGCCGTCCCACGCCAGAACGGCAAAAACGCCATCCTCGAAATCCGGGAACTCTTCGGCACCATCGGTAGGGGAGAGAAAATCCTCCACACCGCCCACGAAGTCAAAACCGCGCAGAAGCACTTCCGCCGCCTCAAGTACTTCTTCGGAGAATGCGCAAACGACCCCGACGCCAAGTTCCCTGAACTCAACGCCCTCGTAGCCAGCGTCCGCAACGTCAACGGTCAAGAAGCCATCTACCTCAAAAACGGTGGCAGTATCGAGATCGCCGCACGCTCCAAAGGCTCCGGGCGAGGCTTCACCGTCGATGTCCTCGTGCTCGATGAGGCCCAGGAGCTCGGCGACGAAGCCCTCGAAGCCCTCCTGTCCACCACGAGCTCTGCCCCTCTGGGCAACCCGCAGTGGATCTACACCGGCACACCCCCAAGCCCCACAGCAAACGGTGAAGTCTTCTCCCGCAAGCGCCGAGACGCGCTCTCAGGAGACTCTTTGTACACGTGCTGGGACGAATGGTCCCCACCAGGCAGCCCGAAGTCCCTGACAGACATCGACCTCAACGATCAGGACCTGTGGGTGCGCACCAACCCCGCCATGCTCTCAGGCAGGCTGAAAATGCGTGTCCTCGAAGGCGAACGTAAAAGCTTCTCCGACGATGGGTTCGCCCGCGAGCGCCTCGGCTGGTGGGCATCCATTGACGCCACGCGCCGTCTGATTAGCCCAGCCGACTGGGAAGCCACCGGTGTGACGCAGCTGCCCGACGAACTGACCAACCAAGGTGTGACACGCGCACTGGGTGTCGCCTTCTCCAAGGACGGCACACGCACGGCCGTGGCAGGATGCCTCTACGATCGTAAGACTGGGCGCGCGCACGTGGAACTCATCGACGTGAACAACGCCACCATGACCAGTAGTGCGCTCGCGGACTGGCTGTATGAGCGGCGCACCCGTTACAGTGCAGTGGGCGTGTCAGGCAGGTCAGGTGGGCTAGCATTAGAGCAGGACCTGCGCGCCCTGAAAGTCCCGAAGGGCTATCTCCACGTCGTCGACACCAGGGAATACTTCACTGCATGCAGCGGCTTCCTCAATGCCATCCAAGCTAAGACTGTGACCCACCCGGGTGGGTATGACGCAGACACTGATCCTTTGGACGCATCTGTGGCAGTGTCCGATAAGAAGATTCGCGGCGCCGACGGTGTGTGGGGCTGGCACTCAACCTCTCAGGAGGGTGACGAAGTAGCATTGGAGGCTGTGAGTGTCGCATTGTGGATGGCACGGACAACGCGACGCCGGCCAAACAAGAACCAGGAGGCTTTATCGTGACTATGAACGTTGATACTCGTCTGATTACCGGTGCGGGGCCGGCCATGTTTAGCCCGCCTACCGTAGCTGGCCTGTCTGATACACTACAGGCTGGCTTGAATGAGCTGGTGGGCACATGGCAGGCCCGCTACCCATCCAACATGCGGCGGCAAGCATACTTGGACTGCAAGGTCTTCGTGGATAGCCTGAATATCTCACTGCCTCGTGAGATCGCGCGTGACCTTAGGATCGTCTCGACATGGCCAGAGAAGGCCGTGTTCTCTCTGACGTCGAGGTGCCACTGGGATGGTGTCGTAGCCCCCGACGGGGCAGAAGACCCTTATGGGCTGGCGACCCTGCTTGATGAAAACCGGTTCGCTACCGAGATCGGGCACGCTATTTCGAGTGCGGCAACACACGGCGTGTCATTCCTGGTGACCCTCCCTGGTGACGTGGAGGCTGGTGACCCTCCGGTCCTTGTCCTGCCATACTCGGCTATGACCGCAGCAGCATTGTGGGACCGACGTCGGCGCGGCATCAAGGCTGGCCTGCTGATTAACGACGTGGACTACCTCGGTCGGCCGACCGAGTTGATCATGCTGACCCCCACCGTGATGGTGAGCATGGCCTTGTTTGGCTCACAAGGCTGGTATGTGACGGGGCATGTGGAGCACAATCTGGGTCGCACGCCCATGGAAGCCCTCGTGTACCGTGCCACTCTCGATAGGCCGCTAGGTAGGTCACGGCTCACGGACGGTGTGCTGTCTATCGTGGATCGTGCCGTGCGCGCCAGCATGCGGATGGACGTGTCATCGGAGCTGTTCACCGCTCCTGGCCTGCTGCTGCGTGGCGTTGACGAAGCGACGTTCAGCCAGATTAAGTCCTCCTGGAGCTGGCGCCTCGGGTCGGTCAAGGGTATCAGCCGTGATGAGGAAGGCGAACTGCCTGAGGTGGATGTGCTTCCTCAGCATTCCATGCAACCCTACGTGGATCAGTTGCGTGAGCTGGCCCAGGAGATGGCCGGTGCGCTGTCTCTCCCGGTCGGGTCCCTTGGCATCGTGCAGGATAACCCATCTAGCGCGGATGCGATCTACGCGGCTAGGGAGGAGCTGGTGACCGAAGCCTCCGACTTCAACGACGCGAACTCCTACGCTTTGAACCGCGTGTACAGGAACATCATCCAGCTGCGTGACGGGGTCTTGCCCGAGGATGCGGCGCGTATCTCCACGCATTGGCGCAACCCTGCGCGCCCGAGCATCGTCTCTCAGTCCGATGCCATGATCAAGCAGATTCAGGCGATTCCCGAACTCGGTAGGACGGATGTGGCTTTGGAGGAGCTGGGTTATACGCGTCAGCAGATCATGCGGATTCGTGCCCAGTCCGAGCAGCAGCGCGGCCGAGATAACCTGGATGCCATCCTGCGCGGGGCGGGAGGCGAGTAGCCGTGACGTCGCTGCAGGAGGTTGAGGCCTACGACAAGATGGTTGATGCTGTGCTGAAAGGCTCAGAGGACCAGCTGGCAGCCCTATTCCGGCAACTGAATTTCGAGGACGTGGCTTTGGCTCGTGAGGAAATGAAGCAAGTCCTCGGTGAGATTGTGGACACGTACGGGTCAGCACTCACGCAAGGCAGTCTTGACTGGTATGAGGAGTTGCGGCCCTCTTTCAAGAAGGCTTACACGCCTGAGGCTATTGTGCCTGCTGGTCAGGTGGAGCGCATTGACCGGTTGAGCCGGTATGCGGCTGGCCTCGGTAGGGAGGACCTGGATAAGGCTATCCGTGTGGTGGCTGGGTCTCTTGGTAGGGAGATTCAGACGGGTCCGAGGCGTACGATCCTTCGGGCTGCGGATTTGGACCCGTCAGCGCCTCGTTTTGCGCGCGTGCCGGTAGGGAAGACCTGTGCGTTCTGTTGCATGCTGGCTTCCCGCGGGTGGGTGTATCACTCGAAGGATTTGGCGGGTGGCGCGGGTCATGAGTTTCATGACGCGTGCAACTGTCGCATCGTGCCAGATTGGGAGCATAAGAATCTTCCAGGTTACCACCCCGATGACATGTACCAGGTGTATTTGTCGGCGCGGCGCGCCGCAGTGGAGGCTGGTGTGAAGGAACCCCCGGCGGGTATAATTGCCTCATACATGCGAGAAGGGCACCCTGAGATGTTCACAGACGGCCAGGGTGTCGCCCGGCCGGCTAGGGAGTTTCGCTCACAGAAGCTTGAGAAGCTGACGGCTTCTCTTGACAAAGACAAAGACAAGGGAGAACAGTGATGAGTACGAAGAAGATCAGCAACCCTGCCCCCGGCACGGAGGCAGTGGAGGCAGCTGCCCTCAATCAAGGTACCGCTGAAAACCCACAGGTTGGCGACCAGACGGCTGCTGAGCCTGTCCAGGTGATCGCGCCTGAAGCCCCTGCTGCGGACAATGGCACACCCGTTGAGGTTAAGGAGGGCGACGTTGCAGATTCGACAGATACACCTGTTGAGACTAAGGCGCCCGCACCTGTTGAGACGCCCGCACCTGTTGAGGATAAGACTGATGACGTTCAGATGACCATCCAGTCTCTCAAGGCCAGCGTCGAAGCCCTCACCAGCCAGCTTCAGGAAACCAAGGAACGCCTTGAAGCGAAGGAGCGTGCTGAGCAGAAGGCCATCCGGCTGGAGAAGGCTGGCATCCCTAAGGCACTCGGCTCGTTCATCCGTGACGACGCCGACCTTGAGTCACTTTCCGATGTCCTGTCCGGGCTCACTGGTCCGGTAGCTGGTGCCGTGGTTCCTTCCACGCCCACTCTTCCCACGGTAGGTTCAAAGAATCCTGGCGGGGAGGTTCTCAGCATCGACGAGATGATTGCGCGTGCTGAAGCCAACAATGATCACGCAGCCCTCTCCAGCCTCAAGCTGGCGAAGCTCTCGGCTGCATCCAACACGTTCTAATATAGGAGGAAGAATGTCCGGAGCAACTGGAGTGGGCACGACCTACAATCTGCCCAACTACACTGGAGAACTTTTCCAGGTCTCCAAGGAAGACACCCCGTTCCTGTCCGCCATCGGCGGGCTCACAGGTGGGGAGACGGCAGGGTCTACCATCATTGAATGGCAGACTGAGGACCTGCGTGACGCCGATATTACCCGTCAGCGTCTTGAGGGTGCCGCGGCCCCCGGCAGTGAGGAGCGTGCGCGCTCCCGAGTGTCCAACGTCCTGGAGATTCACCAGGAGGTCGTGGAGCTGTCCTACACTCGTCAGGCCACCACGCGTATGCGCAACACTGACGGCGAGAAGATGGTGACTATCGGCACCACGACTCTGCCTGAGGATGAGCTGCAGCATCAGATCGAGCTGACGCTCAAGCAGGTTGCCCGCGACGTCAACAAGTCGTTCATTCAGGGTACCTATTCTAACCCTACGACCAACACGACCCCGCGTAAGACGCGTGGCCTTGTGGAGGCTATTACGACGAACGTCGTGACGGCTACGACCGCTAACCTGACTGAGGACCTGGTGCTTGACACCCTCCAGAAGGTCTGGGAGAACGGCGGTATCCGTGAGGGTGAAACCCGCACGATCCTGGTTGGTGCCAAGGTCAAGCGTGCCCTGTCCAAGGTGTTCATCAAAGACAACGGCTACCGTGAGACCTCTCGCGCGGTTGGTGGTGTGAATGTCACTGCGATTGAGACGGACTTCGGCACGTGCAACATCATGCTTGACAATGACGTGCCCGCTGACACGCTTCTGGTTGTGTCGCTGGAGGAATGCTCGCCTGTGTTCCTGGAGATTCCGGGTAAGGGCACTTTCTTTGCTGAGAGTCTGGGTCGCACTGGCTCGTCTGACAAGGTTCAGATCTATGGTGAGATCGGCCTGAAGTATGGTGCTGAGCAGCACCATGGCAAGCTGAAGCTGAAGGCTTCGTGACACGCCCCGTGGTGGGGTCTTGAGAGTATCAGCCCCACCACGGGCTTTCTTGTAAGGAGAACACATTGAATATTCAATCAGTGAAGTATCCTGAAATGCTTCTGATCACCCCGGCTGGGCGCGTGCGTTTTCAGGCTGGTCAGGCTGAGGTGTCGGACAAGGCCCTGGAAGCTGAAGTGCGCGCACTGGCAGGCACTGATGAGCAGCTAGGTCTTATCGTCCCAGCTGCCACCACTGGTAGGAAGCGTGCCCGCCGTGTCTGAAATACCTTTCGCTACACTTGATGATCTACGCGCTCGCCTGCCTGTTGAGGACAGTACCATGATCGCAGACGCACGTGTCAAGATTCTTCTACAAGACGCCACTGACCTCATCTGCTACCGCTGCCCTGGTTGGAAGAATGCACCGAAGACAGTACTGACAGCCGTGACGTGCCGTGTGGTGAGCCGTGCTATTCGTCAGCGCCCTGCAGGTGTTGCAGGGGATGCTACGCAGCTCACTCAGACGACTGGGCCGTTCTCCCTGTCAACGTCGTGGGCTAACCCCTCGGGTGACCTGTTCCTGACCAAGCAGGATCGCGATGACGTCAATGGGGTGTCAGCATCCTTTTTCGGCTCGGCCGACACCCTGTTCGGAGGCACACAGTGATGGACGCATGGAAGGAACCCATCGTGCTATTGCAGCACAGTGAACCTAAGCGTGACCCGCTCGGGGTCGCCTACCAGAGTGGTGCCGTGCAGGAGGTTCGCCTGCCTCCCGCCCTCGTCGCCACAACACAGTCCTCCGACCGGGAGGGTACAGGTGAAGACTACGGAACCCGGGAAGCTGTGACCGTGTACTGGGATACTCCTACAGGTGTGCCCGTGCATATCCGCCCCGGCGACAGGGTGCGTCTTCGAGGTGACATATGGCAGCCTGTCGGCACCCCTGTCGTATACCCTCTAGGGGTATACTTGAGACTGTGGAAGGAGGCACCCCGTGAAAGTTGAGTTCGTTATTCATAAGAATGGCGTCAAGGATCTCCTGAAAAGCCAGGAGGTCCAGGACATGCTCGCCACCAAGGCAGCAATTATCGCAGCCCGCGCAGGTGACGGGTTCACTTCCGGCGTGCGAGTCGGCACAGACCGTGCCCGCGCCTATGTGCTTCCTGAGACGTACGCAGCGCGCAGGCGCCAAGCCAAGCACCACTTGCTAGAACGCGCTGTAGGAAGGGGTTGATGATGATGAGCCTTGACCTGCAGAAGTTCGTGATTGACTACCTGAACAAGTGGGACTTCGAAGGCGAACTCAAGACCACCACGGTAGGAGGCATGCGACCCTCCACCGAGGAATACCCGCACCCTTATATCCTCGTTCTGGCGACAGGAGGGGCCGGTCGGCATGATCGCGTCCTCTACACCGCTCAGATCACCATCGACTCCTACGCACACACCTCCTGGTGGGCAGGCGAGCTCGCTCGCCGCGTGGGGGACGCCATCCATAGCCTCCCTGAAGCGGATGGCCCTATAGCGGTCGTCAGCTCTCCCGCACCAGCGGAACTGCCCGACCCTGACACTGACATGCGCCGCTACACTGCGACGTACCGGATTACAGCAAAGCTAGGAGTTACCAATGGCTAAGACTAATGCCGACCTCGCGTTTATGGCAGGTTCTGAGAAGGATACACTCTATCTCGGACCGGCTGGCACTGACCTGTCCTCCGTCACCAGCCTGACTTCCACCCTGCCTGCAGGCATGGTGGACGTCGGTTGGACTAGTGATGACGGCATGACACTGGACATGTCCGACAGCGTGGACAAGATTCGTGGCCACCAGGGCCACGGGGTTGTCCGCACCTACATGTCGGATTCATCCACCTCGTTCAAGGCAACTCTGCTTGAGACCAAGCTGGAACTGCTCAAGAAGTACCTTGGCGCCACCAAGGCCGAGAAGGTCACCACGACTGGCACAGATAGCATCACCCGCATGACGGTGTCCGCCTCCCGTAAGGTGGAGGCCCTGTGTGGTGTGGCTGACCTGTTCGACGTCTCCACCGGCAAGCAGCGCCGCTATATTTTCCCGCGCCTCGAACTTGGTGAGCGCTCTGGCGTCACCTTCAAGGTTGGTGAGCTGTCCGCCTACGAGTACAACCTCGAAGTGCTGGATAAGTACGAGCTCCTCACCAACGAGGACGGCCTGAAGCTCGTCTGACCTCATGTCTCCCACCGTGTGTCGTGCTTTCTGTTCTCCCGGCACACGGTGGGTAACAAACTATTCGGAGAACAGAGTGTAGGAGAACAGAACCATGACTACGAAGAAGGCCCCCACCGCTGCTGAGCTCGCCCGCCGTGAAGCCCAGTCCAAGAACGACCGTGGCGAGGCAGCACCTATCCACGTCGAGGTCCGGGGCATTGCCCTGGATTTCAACCCTGCTGATCTGCTCGACGACTATGATGCGATGACGGCATTGATGGAGCAGGGGCGACCCAACCCGATGCTGGCCCTGCTTATCCCTGATGAGGGTGAGCGTAAGGCTGCTCTGGATTTGCTGCGTGATGAGAACGGGAAGCTGCGCATGACGACCGTCGTCGAGTTCCTGACTGAGGTTTTTCAGTCTTCCGGCCAGGGAAACTGATTGACCTCCTGCATCTCCTGTGGGAACACTGGGAGGTGTTGGAGGCGGACTTTCAGATGACGTACAACCTCGACCTGACGCAGGTGTTCACAGGTGAGTTGAGCCTGCGTCGGGTCGGGGTTCTGATCAACAACCTACCTTCTGGGTCTCTTCTCCGTAAGCGCCTTGGTGGGGCAAGCGCGTGGACTGATGAAGTGTCGGCTGTGTTCGCTCAAGGCAACCGGTTGGAAGGCATCCTCATTACCGCGTTGGGCGGTAAGAAGAAGGATGTGCCTAAGCCTGCCAGCCCGCCTGAGCCCGGTTGGTTCGAGAAGGCACAGGCCACCCAAGCGAAGCGTGAAGAGCGGGCACGCCGGTGGGTTGCAGAACATAGTTAGGAGTATCAGCAATGGCTGAGAACGGTTTTAGCTTAGGTACCGCGTGGATTCAGATTTCCCCTTCTATGAAGGGACTCCAGGAAGCGATCCGGAAGGAGCTGGCTGGGACCGATACGCGGCCTGCTGAGAAGAAGGTTGAGTCCGGTCTTGGTGCTGCGTTTAAGCGTGTTGCCAAGGCCGGTGCTCTCGCGCTCGGGGCTGTTAGTGGTATTGCGGCGGCGGCTGGTTTTGCTGACGTGGCTAGGGAGGCTTTGAATGCGTCTGACGCTACGGACAAGTTCAGGTCTACGCTCGGTTTTGCTGGTGTGTCGGCTGATGAGATTGGGAAGCTGACTGCTAGTACGAAGAAGTACGCGGATGACACTGTCTATGAGCTCAGTGACATCCAGAACATCACTGCCCAGCTGGCTGCTAACGGCGTGCAGGGCTATGACCGTCTTGCTGAGGCTGCAGGTAACCTGAATGCTGTGGCTGGCGGCAATGCTGAGACGTTCAAGTCGGTTGGCATGGTGCTTACCCAGACGGCTGGTCAGGGCAAGCTCACGACGGAGAACTGGAACCAGCTTGCAGACGCTATCCCGGGCGCGTCAGGTAAGCTCCAGGAGGCCTTGCTTAAGAATGGCGCGTATACTGGTGATTTCCGTGACGCGATGGCGAAAGGTGAGATCACAGCCGAGGAGTTCAACCAGGCGATCTTGGATCTCGGCTTCACGGATGTCGCCCAGGAGGCTGCAACTAGTACTACCACCATTGAGGGTGCGTGGGGTAACCTGCAGGCCACTCTGGTGACGGGCGCTATGGGTATTGTTGACAAGGTTAAGCCTGCGCTCACGGATTTCATGGGCGTGGTGTCTGATGGCGCGTCGAAGGCGTTTGGTTGGATTAACGACACGGCTGTGCCTTCCCTGGAGAGCGTGTGGGATATTCTCACCAAGGGTGATTTCACGGGCCCGATCTTTGGTTTCCAGGAAGACTCTGGACTGGTTGATTTCCTGTTTAACCTTCGTGATGCTGGCCTGTCTGTGTGGGACATGTTCAAGTCTCTGTGGGATGCTGGTTCCGCCCTGGGAGGTGTGTTTGCTCCTCTTGGCGCGGATATTGCTGGCGCGTTCGGTGGTAGTAGCGTGTCCGTTATTCAGGGGACGGCGGATGCGTTGAAGAACGTGTTTGACTGGATGGCCCGGAACAAGGATGTTGTTGCGCCTCTCATTGTGGTGGTTGGGACGGCTGTGGGGACGTTCCAGCTGTTGAGTACGACCATGGCTGCTGTCAATGCTGTGAAGGCTGCTGGCGGGTTGCTTCAGTTCGCTCAGGCCACGAATGTGGCAAAGGCGGCTCAGGTGGCGTTTAATGCTGTCATGAGTGTGGGGCCGATTGGCCTGATCGCGGTAGCGTTGGCTGCTCTGGTGGCGGGCCTGACGTATTTCTTCACGCAGACGGAGACCGGCCGTCAGGCGTGGGCTGCGATCACGGATGCGTTCTACTCTTTCGTGGATTGGGTGGGGTCGACGTGGTCTTCTGCGATGGGGTCTCTCTCTTCGTGGTGGGCTTCGACGTGGGACCAGGTTGGTGGCACTGTTGACTGGTTTAACTCGACGGTGGTCTCGGGGCTTGCGTCTGCGTGGCAGGGTATTCAGGATGCTATTGGGGCGTGCGTCGACTGGTTGAACTCCTATGTGGTGCCTGTGTTCCAGGCTGTGTGGGATGGTATTAAGGCTGCTGTGTGGGTGGCTTTGATTCCTGTCATCGCGTATTTTGAGCTGTGGAAGTTGGCTTTGCAGGCTGTCGCTGACTTTGTGATGACATACGTGTGGCCCTACATGCAGCAGGCGTGGGAGGGTATCCAGACTGGTGCGGCCGTGTTGTGGGAGTATATGCAGGCGGCGTGGGCTGGTATCCAGTCGGCTGTCCAGGTGGTGGCTGATTGGATTGCTGCTTATGTCCTACCTGTTGTCACTGGCGTGTGGGATGGGATTGTCGCTGGCGCGAACCTGTTGTGGACTGGTGTCCAGATGTATTGGCAGTGGATTCAGTTGTGTGTGCAGACGGTTGCTGACTTGTTCACTACGTATGTGCTTCCTGTGATTCAGGCGGCGTGGGATGGTATCCTGTGGACCGCTCAGTCGCTGTGGCAGGGTATTCAGACTGTCTGGTTGGGTATCCAGACATGTGTGGTGGCCGTGGCCGACCTGTTTACTACGTACGTCCTGCCTGTGATCCAGTCTGTGTGGGATGGTATTACGGCTGGTGCTAATAGCTTGTGGGCGTCGATGACGTCGATTTGGAATGGTATCCAGTCTTCGATTAGCACTGTTGCTAACTGGATGTACTATTCGTTGTGGGGCACGATCACGAGTGTGACGGATGGTATCAGGTCTGCGTTCCAGTCGATGAAGGATTCTGTGGCGTCGATTTGGGAGTCTGTGAAGAGTGTGGTGGCTAAGCCCATCAACTTCATTATCAACACCGTGTATGCGTCGGGTATCAAGAAGACGGCGGACTCGATGGCTGAGAAGCTGGGTTTGAGCTTGCGTCTTCCGTACGTTGCTCCTATTGCTGAGTACGCGTCGGGTGGTGTCCTGCCGGGGTACACGCCGGGTAGGGATGTGTTCCATTTCTTCTCTCCCGATGGTGGCGGCGCGCTCGCCCTGTCTGGCGGGGAGGCGATCATGCGTCCTGAGTGGGTGCGTGCGGTTGGTGGGCCGGATGCTGTGGCTCGGATGAATGCTGCTGCCCGGTCGGGGTCGACGCGTATTCCTGGTGGGGATACGGGCGTGAAGTTCGCTGCCTTTGCTAATGGTGGTATCTGGGATGGCGCTCATGGCGCGTGGGATTGGTTCAAGGATGCAGCTGACACGATGGGCAAGATCATTGCTGATCCTGCTGGCGCGGTGGCTAAGTTCATTAAGGCCCCTGTGGATGCGTTGATGCATGGCCTACCTGGTAGGGGTATGATCACTGATTCTATGCGCGCTATTCCTGGTGTGTGGATTGATGGCTTCACCAGCTGGTTGAAGGGTAAGACTTCCAGCATGGGGGCCACGGGCATTGTTAATGCTGCGCGTAAGGCTATTGGCGTGCCTTACGTGTGGGGTGGTTCGTCTATTCCGCCGGGTCTGGATTGTTCTGGTCTTGTGTATTGGGCGGCTCACCAGATGGGCTCTAGGATTCCTCGTTTGACGGCGGCTGGCTATCAGGCTGGGTCTGGTGCGGGTAATGCGAGTGTCCCTGGCAATCTGTTGTTCTGGGGTAATCCTGCGTGGCATGTGGCTATTGCGTCCGGTAAGGGCATGATGGTGGAGGCTCCGAAGCCTGGTGCGTTTGTGCGTGAGACGGGTATTTGGGGCAACCCCACGGCTGGCACGTATAAGTTTGATAATGGTGGCTACATCCAGCCCGGCCTCACTACTGTGTTGAATAAGACGGGTCGTCCTGAGCCGGTGTTTACTGATGGTCAGTGGGATGTTTTGCAGCGTGCGCGCGCGCAGGCCTACCCGGAGACGTTGGTTGTTGTGGATGAGGATGGTCAGTTGGTTGGTCGTATGCGTGTGGAGGCTCGTGGCGTGGTGAATGATGCGTTGTCTCCGGCGTCCAGGTCTCGTGCTCGTGACCTGCTTGGTTCAGGTTTTTAACTTTAGCAAGGGAGTGTGGTAGGCATGTCTACTGTATGGTCCGCGTCTAGTGGCTACATGTTCATTGGTGTCGGCTTGGAATGGTCTGGTGATCCTTCGAGTGGTTCGGTGACGGTCACGGCCACGGTGACGGCTTGCAGTGATGGGTATGGTCATAGTTTCTCGTCGGCGTGGTCTTGGTGGGGCTACTACGGGTCAGGGTCGGAGGGCTTCAGCTTTTCATCTGGCTATGGGCAGACGGTCTACAAGCAGATCAGCCAGTGGTCTTTCACTGTGCCTGTGGAGTACGGGCGTGAGAAGACGGTGACGATTGGGGCGAGCCTTGGCCCGATCTGGAACGGTGGCAACCCGTCTGTGGAGAATACGCTGACGCTTCCTGCCCGGCCGGTGTTTGCTCCGAGCCCGCCGACGAAGGTGACGGCTAGTCGCGTGTCTGACCAGCAGATTAATGTGGAGTGGGTTGCGCCCGCGTCTGGTGAGTCGAATCCGATTGACTACTTTGTGGTTGAGCGTCGCCTTGACGAGTCTGACCAGTGGACGGTTGTTGCCCCTGTTAAGGATGCTGTGTCTTTTGCTGACATGGATGTCAAGGCTGGTCATAAGTACTCCTACCGTGTGAAGACTGATAACGAGGCTGGCGGGTCGGAGTATGTGGAGGCTGAGCGTCCTGTGTTTACGACGCCCCCTGCTCCGGTGAATGTGCGCGCGGTGAAGGATGCGTCCGGTGACATCGTGGTGTCTTGGGAGAACACGGCGCCTTACACTCCTACCAGGTGGGAAGTGTATGACGGTGATAAGCTCGCGGCTTTGGTGACGTTGGATGTGGAGAAGTGCGTGTGGCGTCATTCTTCCCCGCGTCTTGATGTGACCCACCAGTACAGGGTTGTGTGTGTGGGTGGCAGCATGTCGTCCCCGCGGTCTGAGCCGTCGAATGTTGTGCAGCTGTTGGCGCGCCCGAATGCTCCTGAGCCTACCTCGGATGGTTTGTATTTTCCTGCTGATGAGCCTGTGACGCTTGGGTGGCGGTTTAATGCGACGGACTCTAGCCCGCAGACTCGTTTCAATCTGAAGTATATTCGGCGGCAGGGTGGTATTGAGGGTCCTCTGTTCGATCAGGCTACCACGAAGCAGGAATGCGAGGTTGGTGTCCTCCCACAGGGGGCGTATGAGTATTGGGTGCAGACGTGGGGCTTGCATGCCGACCCGTCTCCTGTCTCCCGGCGCGCGCTGTTCTACGTGGAGACTCGCCCTGTTGTCTCTATCCAGTCCCCTGGTCAGGTGGTGAAGACGTCGTTCATTGACGTGTCGTGGGCGTACTCGTCAATGGGTGGGCCTGCGCAGTCGAAGGCCATTGTGGAGCTGTACCAGAGCGATGACCACCTGATTGAGTCTCAGGTGGTGCGCGGCTCTCAGGCTAGTGTGCGCTTGAAGACCTACCTGAAGAATGGCTTGTCATACCGTGTGAGTGTGACGGCTATGAATGCTCATGGCGTGAAGTCGAAGACTGTTAGTCAGTCGTTTAGGGTGGAGTACGAGCAGCCGCCTGCCCCGCGCGTCTACCTTGAGTGGGATGATGAGGTGGGGTGTGTGCGTGTGCGCGTGGTGAACCCGACTCCTAAGGCTGGTAAGCCGGCGGCTGTTCGTAACAGGGTGGAGCGTAGTGATGACGGGTGGACGTGGACTATTCTCACCGAGGATTTGCCTGTGTCTGGCATGATCCTTGATTACCAGTCGTCTAGTCATGGGAGCGTGTCCTACCGTGTGACGGCGACGTCTGACCTGCCTTCGTCGTCGAGCTCGATAGAGGTTATTGAGGTTGAGTCGTGGGCGATGTGGATTGGTGGCGGCCGGGACTTTAGTACGACTGTGCCGTTGCGGTGGGACCCGGTGCATTCGTGCAAGATGGGCCTTGCCAACCGGAAGTTGCACCGGTTCGCCGGCCGTGAGAAGGCTGTGGAGATGAGTGGCCGGCATCAGGAGAAGACATTGAGCTTGTCGGCTGCGTTGTTTGATGAGGACTGGCCTCTTATTCAGCGCTTGGAGGAGCTGTCCTACCTGCCCGCGCCTTTCCTGTACAGGGATCCGATGGGTCGGCGCGTGTACTGTGCGGTCACGAGTTTGAGTGTTGACCGTGCGTTGTCTGGTAAGTGGAGTGTTAAAATTGAGGTTGAGGAGGTAGACCATGAGTAGCAGGCTTGACCAGGTGGAAAACGCGCTCGCGGAGCTGATCAGGGAGAAGTATCCGGAGGGTGCGCTGGTTGGCGCGTGGACCGTCTCCTGCGAGGTCCTGACCACGGAGGCGGACGAGGACTCTCGCGCGGACGGTGAGGGAGATTGACGAGTGAGTGCTCTTGATACACATAGGCAGGCGGGCTACACGGTCACACTCCTAGATTGGGGTGACCGTGTGGTTCGTCGTCTGGATGGTGTGACCGGCGGGAACATCACGCTCAGCAACTCCACCCGTCTGCGCGCTTCCGGCACCCTGGATCTGACGGAGGCGTGTGGTCCTATTGATTGGATGACACAGCGGGTGCGCATCGACTACACGGCTAATGGCCAAACATGGGGGTTGGGCGTGTTCCTCTTGTCGGCGCCCATGCGCACCTACAGTGAGATGGGGTCCACGTGGAGCGTGGATTTGTCTTCACCTCTGGCTGTGCCTGATGCTGATTGCGTGGATTCTACATTCACGGTCAAGGCGGGGTCCAACCTGGTGGGGTTGGCGGCGGACATCTTGTATGAGACGGCCCTGGAGCACCTGTCTGTCACGCCGTCGACGGCCACTGCTTCTTCTGACATGATCTATGACCCGGGTAAGTCTAAGTTGACGATTGTGAATGAATTGCTTTCGGCGGCTGGCTACTGGTCGGCACACCCAGATGGTGCGGGTCAGGTCCATCTTGACCCCTATGTGCGTCCGGCGGCGCGCGGCGTGGCCTACGACTTCCGGGAGGGGGCGCGCTCGATCCACCTACCTGAGTGGGAGCACACGCTGGATATGGCTGCTGTGCCGAACAAGGTCGTGTTTGTCTCTCAGGGTAGTGCGGACAAGGCGGGTCTGGTTGGTGTGGCTGTCAATGATGACCCGTCTTCCCCGTACTCTTACCAGTCGCGCGCACGGTGGGTTGTGGAGACGAGGACTGGTGTGGAGGCAGCCGACCAGGAGTCTATTAACTCGCAGGCGCGCCGTCGTCTGATCGACGTGTCTACTCCGTCTGCGGCTATTACGTTGCAGCATATGCCTGTGCCGATTCAGCCTAACCAGGTGGTAGGTTTTACTAGTCAAGGGCACTCGGCTAAGGGCGTGGTGAAAGAGATCGAGTACACGCTTGATCCGACCGCGCTGGTGAAAACGAAGCTGTTGGAGGTGACTGACCTGTGAATTTGGATTACCTGATGAGTGTGGTGGCTGGTTTGCGTGACCGGCTTGATGCTATGCCTCTGTTCCGGTGGGCAACTGTGGTTGGTACCAAGCCTTTGCGTGTGCAGTTGGATGGGGACCCTACTCCTCTGTCTGCTGACCCGGTGAATCTGGCTGGTGCCCTCTCGGTGGGGCAGCGCGTGTACACAATGAGCGTGGACCGCAGGCTACATATTTTGGGTACGGTTTCGGATGGGCCGACCCAGTGAATGTTTATGAAACTCTTGGAGGGTGTGTGTCATGACTGCGTTTATTGAGGGGTCGGTTCGTACTCCGTCGGGGCGTATCGTCCCGTTGACTGTTCAAGCCGAGCCTATTCCGGAGCCCGGCAGAACGCCAGAGGGTGACGTGATCGTCGCGGGTAGTGTCGTTACGGAATCGACTGCCCCTGTTTCGGCTCTCATGTCCGCGGGCAAGTATCGGATACTAGTGTTTACGCCGGTGAAGCAGCTCGCTGACAGGGAGGTGACGCTGGTGGACGGTCAAAGCGTGACTCTTGCAGATATTGTGGATGCGGCCCCGTTGCCCACGCCACCCGGTGGGGCGACTGGCCTGATGGATGCGCAGGGGCACCTGATTGCGGCAGCTCCGATTAAGGTCGTGGCTTCTCTGTCGGAGGCTGAGGGGCTCCCAGATGGGATCGTGTATGCGTTGCCTCTGGATACTATCCCGCCTTCACCGGGGCCGGTCACACCTCCCGTTGTGGGAGGGAAGACAGCGCAGGTCGTGGGTCATGTGGCTGGCCAGTTCGCAGGAGACCAGGTCCAGATTGGCGTGGATGGGCAGGCTGGTGATCGTGTTGTTGTTGCCGTCAACACTAAGGCGATTGGTGATCAGACGTTCACGTGGCCTACCGGGTGGACGGTGCTTGTCGAACCTTACTACATTGGCACGATGCGGTTCACTCTTGCTATTGGCCCGTGGGACCCGTCTGTCGTCGTGCGCACATCAAAGCCGGTGGAAGCAGGATACGTGGCCCTGTCGGTGCGTGGTGGCGGCCGACCGGTCATTGGTGAGGTGAAGGATCGGACGAAGGTGCCGGTGGAGACTACGACGGTCACGGCACCGGTTGTTGCTGGTGGTCTCGGTACCAGCTTTGCGTTTGCCTTCGAGCGCACGTTGAAGCCTGAGACTCGCGACCAGCTCGTTGTCTCACCTGGGTGGGAGATTGTGAACTATGCTGAACAGCATGATGGCAATCTGCAGACGGTGCTTGCCGTGAAGTGGGTGGGCGCGGGTGAGCCTACCAGCATGGTGGTCACCTATCCGAACGAGCAGGCCACGAACGGCGCTGGCGTGCAGGTGGTGATCCTGGATGCTTAAATCTGGGTTTATGGTGCGTCACCGTGATGGTGGTGATGCGGCTGTGCGTGTATTCTTGCGCCGCCGTGAGGGTGGTGACGTGGAGGTGTTCCCCTGCATGGACTCCCCGGCGGTGGTTCCGGAGCGGGATTATGTGGCTGAGCTCCTAGCCTCTAAGCCTTTCTACGTGGCTCACAGGCTCGGCGGTACCGAGTACCCAGAGTTCACTCAAAAGGGCCTTACAGAGTCATTGAAGGCCGGTTTCAAGGCGTTGGAGCTGTCGGTGCGTCGTTGTTCGACAGGTGAGTTCGTGTTGATCCACGATTGGGTGACCACACGCACGGTGCCGGGTACGGACTATCAGATTTGGAACAC
>ERZ773001.301-NODE-301-length-20782-cov-51.0654_pt1 | contig 20782 bp, 16 predicted proteins | sample MGYA00511673_ERZ773001 | MGnify/ENA primary metagenome ERZ773001 (study PRJEB29015, sample SAMEA2738091) | human oral metagenome | biome: human oral; feature: human-associated habitat; material: saliva | place: China | collected 2162 ... | reverse complement strand
TAACATAATACACCTTTGCAACTCTCATCAAGCAAGGCAATCTTAGAATAACTAATCTTGCCTTGCTTAATAGTAGCTAATCATGATTAATAAATAATGTATTTCATAGCAAACCAAGTATTAAAGCTAATTGCTATACATTGATACATAAAATAATTACCTTCAGGTTTAGGAAAGAAATATTTCCATATTTTTGAAGTAATCCAATTAATCAATAGTAATATAATAAAATTTATCATATCTTAATTAATGTCTAGATGGTGGATTTGGCCTACTTGGTGGCAAATTTGGTCTGTGTGTCGGAGAGGTAGGTCTGTGTGTTGGCAAAGTAGGTCGAGAGGCTGATGGATCTGATGGGGCGACATGAGCACTTACAACAGCAGATGTAACACTTGAAGCTAGACTCCTTCCAATTTCTTTATAACTTGTTACGGGACTAAAAAAACCTCCTGCAGCACCACCTATTACAGCAGCTTTGAATTTATTAGGATCTTTTCCTCCACTAGCCAAATATCCATATCCTCCAGCATACCCACCAACAACAGCTCCACCAATAGCTCCTCCAAATCGACCACCTCCTCCACCTCCACCCCATCCTCCTCTAGAAGGAGGGAGCGCAGCAGCACCTTCTGTTTCTTTCATTTCCTTATGAGAAAGTTCCTCCACATCCATTGACCTATCTGGCTGAATCTCAAAAATTCGCTCCTCAAATATCTGATCGTTAACAACGTTCGCCATTACTGGAGAAACTAGCATTGAAAAAATCGCCATAGAGACTGTCATTTGTTTTTTCATAAAATACTCCTTTGTTCACATCAAATAAAAAACCAAGCCCATTAAAACGTATGCTGTACACCTAGTTTTAATTCAGAACTACTTTGCCCTGAAATACCAAAGCGTGCAGATATGTTCATGGAAGTGGCTTTAGTAAAACCAATACCTGTACCTAAATGCGCATAGGTAGATGAGGTCCTTATGGATTCTTTTTTACCATCAAACTGGTCTGGCTGTTTGCTTAACCATTGGATACCGCCTATCAAACTAATCCTGTCGTTGGCTGCAAAGGCAACGCTTGGATTGATAAACCAATAGTTACCTTCTCGATATTTAACGCCATCTAAAAGAGTCTTACTGCCATTAAACCGATAAGCAGCAGTTAAAGAAAGAACAATGGGATCAATAGATTTGTAAGTCGTTGCACCAATCAGCCATGATTTACCTGACGATACCTTACCATGAGATTTTTCATACACAGTACCTTCAATAAAACCTATTAAGGCAGGATTTTTCTCATCTTTTAGAAAGGTATGGCTGATACCTAGAGAGATATCGGAAAGGCTATCATCGCGTGTTTTATGGCTTTCTCCATCAAATTGACGATCTTCACGCCATAAATAACTTCCGCTACCATAAATATCAGTATTACCGGTCAAGCCATAGCGCAAACCAAGCGTTCCAACAACCATATCACTGTTTTGGTTACGCTCGCGCACCTCAGTTGGAACGGCGATAAAATTAGCTGTCCCAGTTTGAATATAGATAGGAGAGGATAATTCCGAATGGTTGCTTTCGCCATTAATGTAGCTAACCGAAGCTTCCAGTTTCAACTTGCCTTTATCTGTCAAGATATCTTCTAAACTTAAAGGTAAATCTGCGTAAACAATAGACGGAATTAGGGTGAATATAACAAAGGTAACTTTTCTCATAATATTCTCTATTTCTAAAAACTTATATTTTTTTTAGAAATTTAATCAAAAGAAAAAAATTAGTCAATGATTATTATTGTTAATTTTTATTAATTTTTGTTATGATTTAATCTGAAAAAATCCTAAAAACCGAGTACAATCCGCCGCATGAAAAAACGTACCAATCCCCTACCCCTTTTAGACGGTGTCAAACCCAGCTACTTGGTTTTGCCGCATGAAAAGCAGTTTTACGGCTTGCCGCTGCTGCATTTTTTATGCGCTCATTTTCCCTTTGTCGGCGAAGAAAACTGGCGGCGGCGGCTGAACAGCGGTTTTGTGGTGGGCGCGGATAGCGTGCCGTTTGATGAGAATACTTTGTTCGAGCCCGGCAAGACGATGTTTTATTACCGTGAAACCAGCCGTGAGAGCGAGCCGCGTATTCCGTTTGAAGAAAAGATTTTGCATATTGATGAGCATTTGATTGTGGTGGACAAACCGCATTTCCTGCCTGTCATCCCCAGCGGCAGGTTTTTGCGGGAAACCCTGCTCACGCGCCTGCGTTTGCGGCCGGAATTGCAGCATTTGAATGTTGAAGACATTACGCCGATTCATCGCTTGGACAAAGATACGGCAGGCGTTATGCTGCTTTCGCTCAACCCTGCCACGCGTCGTGATTATCAGACCATGTTCCAAGAAAAAACCGTCCGAAAAACCTATGAAGCGGTAGCACCGACGCGGACGGATTTGGACTATCCGCTGGATATTTCATCCCGAATGGAACGCGGCGAAAAATTCTTTCTCACGCGTGAAACGGAAGGCGAACCCAACGCCCACACAACCATCGAACTTATCGAAAACCGCGGCGCATTCAGCCTCTACCGCCTCACGCCGCATACCGGAAAGAAACACCAGCTCCGCGTGCATATGATGAGTTTGAATATGCCGCTGATGAACGATGCGCTTTACCCTACCCCATTGGCGGCCGGTGATGAAGACTACGACAAACCTTTAAAACTTTTGGCCAAAAGAATAGAGTTCACCGATCCTGTCAGCGGAGAAATCCGCGTATTTGAAAGCGGCTTTACGCTTTAAGTTATCCAATCCAATAAAAAAGGCCGTCTGAAAAGTTTCAGACGGCCTTTTTGTCACGAAATCATTTGATTAGTGATGAATACAGCTGCACTCTTTGTTCATATCAATCACCATACGGCCGGTAATTTTACCTTCGCGCATTTCTTGGAAGATAGCAGGCGCTTCATCCAAAGCACGCAACTGGACTTTAGGCACAACCAAGCCTTCTGCGCCGAATTGGAATGCTTCTTCCAAATCTTTGCGGGTACCGACCAGAGAGCCGACCACTTCGATGCCGTCCAAGACCAAACGCGGGATGGACAGGTCCATAGATTCGGGCGGCAGACCAATGGCAACGACGCGGCCGCCTGCACGGACGCAGTCCACAGCGGAGTTGAACGCGACGGCGGATACGGCTGTTACCACGGCTGCGTGTGCGCCGCCGGTTTTTTCTTGGATCACTTTGGCTGCGTCTTCTTTGGCGGCGTTGATGACTAAATCTGCGCCGCTTTCTTTAGCGAATGCCAGTTTTTCATCGTTGATGTCGATGGCGACGACGTGCGCGCCAAACACTTTTTTCGCGTATTGAACCGCCAAGTTGCCCAAACCGCCTGCGCCGTAAATCGCAATCCATTGGCCCGGACGGACGCCGGAAACTTTAATGGCTTTATAAGTGGTCACACCGGCACAAGTAATGCTCGAAGCTTGCGCAGGATCCAAGCCTTCAGGGACTTTGACCGCATAATCGGCACTCACGATACAGTGAGTCGCCATGCCGCCGTCGGCAGTATAGCCTGCGTTCAATACAGAGCGGCACAAGGTTTCGCGGCCGGTATTGCAGTATTCGCAAGAACCGCAGCTTTGGAACAGCCATGCGATGCTGACACGATCGCCAACTTTCAGATTTTTCACACCGTCGGCAACTTCTTTAACCAAACCGATGCCTTCGTGTCCCAACACGCGACCCGGTTTGTCGCCGTAATCGCCTGCCGCAACGTGCAAGTCGGTGTGGCACACGCCGCAATACTCGACTTCCACCAACGCCTCGCCGTATTCCAGCGGACGCAGTTCGCGTTCAACAACTTCTACATCACCTGCTACATCTTTATTTACTACCACAGCATGCATTTTCATGAGAGAGTCTCCTAGGGTGTCGAAAAACTGTTTAGCTGTGAATGAGAATACTCCCCATATCCTAAATCGTCAACCCATAATCTTTTTTAAAACAATGAGTTATAATGTTATATCATAACAAAATCTATTTAAGCCCTATAAATCTTTAAATATATTAACAAATGCACTTTTATTTCAATTAAATCCTTTATTTTTCAGACCGCCTGCTACATGAGACAACATTGCAAATGTAAATTTTGAAAATATTCTCATTTTTAGTACTTGAACTTAAAAAGAAAAAAGCATAAGCTGTTTTCATGGTGTGGAAACACCTATTCCCATTCATTAAGGAGACAGCATTATGGCAAAAGATTTAAATGTGTTTGATAAAGAATACGGCCTTTTGATCAACGGCGAATGGACAAAAGGTAGCGAAGGCAAACTTTTATCCTCTTATAACCCTGCCAATGGCGATGAGTTGGCCAAGTTCACAGACGCAACCGATGCCGATGTCGATGCTGCTGTAGCCGCTGCGCAAGAAGCGTTCAAAACATGGCGTAAAACCACGACTGCCGAACGCGCGGCCATTTTGAACAAAATCGCCGACGTGATTGACGAAAACGCCGAATTGTTCGCCCTGCAAGAAACCTTGGACAACGGCAAACCCATCCGCGAAACTCGAGCTGCCGACGTTCCTTTGGCTTCCGACCATTTCCGCTATTTCGCCAGCGTGATCCGCGGCGAAGAAGGCACTGCGACCCAGCTTGATGCCGAAGACTTATCCATCGTTCTTCGCGAACCGATCGGCGTTGTCGGCCAAATCATTCCTTGGAACTTCCCATTCTTGATGGCCGCATGGAAAATCGCTCCGGCATTGGCCGCAGGTTGTACCATCGTCATCCACCCTTCTTCCAGCACTTCATTGAGCCTGTTATCCCTCGCTCAAAAAATCAACCACTTGCTGCCTAAAGGCGTGTTGAACGTGATTACCGGCCGCGGTTCCAAATCCGGCGAATACATGCTGCACCACAAAGGCTTCAACAAACTGGCCTTTACCGGATCAACCGAAGTCGGCCGCCGTGTCGGCATCGCCGCCGCCGAATTGCTGATTCCGTCCACTTTGGAATTGGGCGGAAAATCTGCCAACATCTTCTTCGACGATATGCCTTTCGACAAAGCCCTCGAAGGCGCGCAAAAAGGTATTTTGTTCAACCAAGGCCAAGTGTGCTGCGCCGGTTCGCGCATTTTTGTACAAGAAGGCATTTACGACAAATTCGTCAATGCTTTGGCTGAAGAATTCAAAAAAATCAAAGTCGGCCTGCCTTGGGAAGATGACACCCAAATGGGTTCGCAAGTCAACGCCGGTCAACTCGAAACCATTTTGAAATACGTCAAAATCGGCGAACAGGAAGGCTGTCGCATCATTACCGGCGGTAAAAAAATCGAAGGCGAATTGGGCAAAGGCGAATTTGTCGAGCCTACTTTGATTGAAGCCAGCAGCAACGAAGCCCGTGTTGCCCAAGAAGAAATCTTCGGCCCGGTTGCCACCGTGATTAAATTCAAAACCGAAGAAGAAGTCATCAAAATGGCTAACGACAGCGAATACGGCTTGGGCGGCGCAGTGTGGAGTACCGACATCAACCGCTGCCTGCGCGTTTCCAACGCATTGGAAACCGGCCGCGTTTGGGTAAACTGCTACAACCGCCTGCCTGCCGGCGCGCCGTTTGGTGGCTACAAAACTTCAGGTATCGGCCGCGAGACCCACAAAATGATGCTTGCCGCCTACACCCAAGTGAAAAACATCTACATCAGCACCCGTGAAGAACGCGAAGGCTTCTATTGATTCGCCGTTTCACATTAATCTGATTTAGAAAATATAAAGGCCGTCTGAAACCTGTTTCAGACGGCCTTGCTTTATTCTGTTTCTCAATAAAGCTTCATATCTTTCTCAAAAAAAGCCCCATTACTTTCTCTCCGGCCACAGCCAGCAAGGCTCCGGCCACAACCACCATAGCACCCACATAGCTGACGATATTCATATCCGAAGCGGCAAAATAATCGGGGGCGAGATGATGGCCGATGGTGGAAAATATCATGGTGAATACAGGAATCAGCGTGGTGACGATACTGACTTTTGAAGCGTCCCAATGGTTGAGCGCTTCGCCGAATGAACCGTAGCCGATCAGCGTATTCAGGCAGCAATAGATAAAGCAGCCCCATAAAAACGGATTGCCGATATGGGCGATTTGAGATGGTTCGGCAAACGGCAGGAAAACAAAGCTGCTGCAAAAATAGATCATGAGCAGGATTTGTTGCGAATTAAAATGTTTGGACAGAAGTTTTTGCGCCACGCCGTAGCACACCCAAATCATGCTGCCCGAAGCCGCCATCATCACGCCGACTGCGTAGCTGCCCAAGCTGAAAAGTTCGCCAAATTTGTCGTTGAAAAACATGACTAAACCCGTCAGCAAAAGCATCAAACCGATTTTTTGCCAATGCGTAAAGGCTTCTTTAAACACGCCAACGCCGACCAAAATCATGGTAAAGGGAGAAAGCTGCCACAACACCTGCGTGGTTGTCGGCGAAATATAGTGCAAACCCATGGCAACGAGAACGAAGTTGGCGGAAATGCCGATAATGCCCAGCAACAATAAAAATAAGGTTTGCTTGGAAAATTCAGACGGCCTCGGCAGCTTGCCGGTCAAACCCAGCAATACAAACAACACCAGCGAAGCCACTAAAAAGCGTATCCACACCAGCGTGGGCGCATCGACGGCTTTTAATGCCTGTTGTGCGATGACCGGCAGCGAGCCCCAAGTCATGGTGGCAAGCAGCGCCAATGAAAAGCCGAGCCAAGGTTTTTGTTTCTTCATTTTTCAGACGGCCTTTGTTTACGCGGCTTCCCAGTAGTCGATATAAAGCTGCAATTCGAGATTGTTCCGCCATTCGTTGGCAACAGGACGGTACACCGTGCGGATGTATTCGGGAATGTCTTCGCTGCAACGCCAAAACATGGCTTCAAATTCGTAGCCGTCTTTTTGCAGCCAGACTTTTTTGTGTTTGCCTTCCGCACCCAACGGTTGCTGGCGGACAACATGAAATTCATCGGTAAAACTCGGTGGCGCGAAGCCCTGCCCCCAAACGTGTTTAGCAAGGTTTTGCGCCTGTTCCAGCGTAATGTCGCGTGCAGGCAGGCTGCCGTCGGTGATGAAGGTTTGCGACAAATCGTCTTCGCACACCATCTCGCGCACTGCTTCTTCAAAGGCCGTCTGAAACGCGGGAATATTATGTTCAAGTATGCTCAAACCCGCCGCCATCGCGTGTCCGCCGAATTTCAAAATCAAATCGGGATGGCGTTTGGACACCAAATCCAAAGCATCGCGCAGGTGCAGATTGGGAATGGAGCGTCCCGAACCGCGCACTTCGCCGTTGTCGGCAGGCGCAAACACGATGGTCGGACGATAAAAACGGTCTTTGAGGCGGCTGGCAACAATGCCGACCACGCCTTGATGGAAGTCGTCGCGATACGCCACCAAAGTCGTCTGCCCTGAAGGCAGGGTTTCGGGAAAATCATTCAGCGCATCTTGCAGCATGGATTGCTCGATTTCGCGGCGTTCGATATTGAGGTTGTTTAACTGAGCCGCCAGTTCCTGCGCTTCAGCATCATCTCGCGCCAATAGACAGGCAATACCGACCGACATATCGTCCAGCCGTCCGGCCGCATTGATGCGCGGCCCCAACGCAAAGCCCATATCAAACGGCTGAGCCTTGCGCCAATCCCGTCGCGCCACTTCAAACAAGGCGCGGATACCGGGGCGCATTTTACCCAAACGCATCCGTTTCAAACCTTGAGACACGAGGATACGGTTGTTGTGGTCTAGAGTAACGACATCGGCGACGGTACCGAGTGCGACCAAATCCAAAAGGTCGCCCAGATTCGGCTCTTTTAGGCCGTCTGAAAAATAATTGCGACGGCGCAGTTCGGCACGCAAAGCCATCAATACATAAAAAATCACGCCCACGCCCGCCAAGCTTTTGCTTTGGAAACTGCAGCCCTTTTGGTTTGGATTGACGATGATGCAGTCGGGTACGGTCTCGGCAGGCAGATGGTGGTCGGTCACAATCATATCCAAACCCAACTCCTGCGCACGCGCCACGCCTGCAATGCTGGCGATACCGTTATCCACCGTCACCAATAAATCCACGCCTTGCGCGGCGGCGATTTCAGCCAGCTCGGGCGTTAAGCCGTAGCCGTGTTCAAAGCGGTTGGGCACAAGAAAATCCACTTTCGCCCCCATCGCCGCCAAACCGCTCATACCGACGGAACACGCCGTCGCACCGTCGGCATCGTAGTCGGCGACAATCAAGATTTTTTCCTGACGCTCAATCGCATCCGCCAGACGGCCGGCGGCGGCTTCGCAGTTTGTCAGCGTTTGATACGGCAAAAGCGCAGCAAGCTTGTCGTCCAACTCGGCCGGACTTTGCACATCACGCGCGGCACACAGCCGCGCAATCAAAGGATCGGTACCGGCAGTGAGCAAGTCGTTAAAAACAGTCGGATTAATGGAACGTGTTTGGATTTTGACGGACATGGTGTGTGGGTTTAAATAGAGAGAAAATTAATATTTTTGAAGCGTTTATTTTAAGGAGGAGGCCGTCTGAAACCTGCAATCTGTTTTCAGACGGCCTTGGATATTATTTGCGTGAAGCATCGATAATTTCACCGATCACGACATATGAGCCTGCTATCACTACGCCGACTGCATCCAAAGCCAATGTGAATGGCGTTTTCAGGATATTCCCCGTCAACTTCCCAACGTCGGTACTTTTTTTGGTTTCCACATAATAAATTCTGACCGGGACGGCAGTATCAAAACGGCGGTCTTCGGCAACATTTTTCGGCGTCGCATAATAATGACCTTCAGTAGAAATACACCGTGTATAGACAGTTTTGTCATCGAGTTTGACCGGCTTGAACGCCAGCTGTTTCAACTTGGCAATCTCGGCAGCTTTTTGAGTATCGTAACGCAGGCAGAAATTCGAGCGGAAAGTTTGCGCTTCAGGGGATTTCAATTCGACTGGCAAAGCCTCATACACCTGTTTTGGATTTTGCCGAACCATTTGAAATCGTTTGCTCAGCTTAGCATCCAAAACCGCCTTCAACTTGGCCGAATCTTTAGGATTAACGACAAACCAATATTTTTTGCCCATCATGACCAAGCTGCCTGTTTCCAGTTGCGTATTGTCTTTGGCAACCACGCCAAATGCGTGAATATTGTCTTTGGCAACGGTTTTTTCGGTTGTGGTTTGCTGGAACGGGCTATTTCTTTCCCAAAGATCGTTAGTACATCCATTGAGGGTCAATACACCAATCAGCAAGGCAGTTACAGAGTGGCGAAATTTCATGGTCATCCTCCTTCGGTATTACGATACAGGCCGTCTGAAAACCGCAATCCGTTTTCAGACGGCCTTAAGGTTTATTCTTCCCAATCCTGCCCTTCTTCTGAAACGTCGGATTGACCGGCCTCCATCACTGCTTTAATTTCTTGGAACAGCGCGCGGAAGTTTTTCGGCGGTTTGTTTTGTTCCTGCTCTTTTTTAGTGTTGCGGATCAAGGTGCGCAATTTACCGGCGTCGGCTTGCGGAAAATCGGCCATAAATTGGGTAATCGCGCCATCGTCTGCCAACAGTCGGGTACGCGCCTGCTCGACGCGTTGCAAAAAGGCATTGTGTGCCGTATTGTCGCCGCGCAGTTTGGCCAGATAGGCTTCGATGGGCGCAGGGTCGGTATCGCGCATCAGGCGGCCGATAAATTGTGCTTGGCGTTTGAGCGCGCTGTTGGACGTAATTTTTTTATAGGTGGCAATCGCCTCGAACAAGTCTTCGTCCAAGCCGATTTTTTTCAGCGTATCGCTGGAGAGCTTGGTCAATTCCATACCCAAAGCCTGCAAATCGTTCATCTGCTTTTTCATTTGGGTTTTGCTGACCCATTCGTCTTCTTGTTCAAACATTGTGTTTCCCTGATTTTCTAAATCTGCCTATTTTATCAGTTTTCAGACGGCCTTTCCGTGCGATTTTTGCAGAGGCCGTCTGAAACGGTTAAAATGCCGCAAAACCCTGTCAGGAAACCTTTTTATGCTGTTTAACCACACACCGGACGAGCTGTTGCGCTTGTGCGGACACACGCTAGATTTGGCCAAACAATCCGGCGCCACCTCGGCCGAAGCCGATTTCAGCGAGTCGCTCGGTCAAAGCGTCAGCGTACGCTTGGGTGAAATCGAACAAATCGAGTTCCAACAAGATAAATCTTTAGACATTACGGTCTATGTCGGCCAACGCAAAGGCCGCGCCAGCACTGCCGACTTCTCAGAACGCGCCCTGCAAGATACGGTCAAAGCCGCCATCGATATTGCACGCTATACCGCCGAAGACGATTGCGCCGGACTTGCCGATGCTGCCTTGATGGCAACCCATATCGGCGACCTCGACCGCTACCACGAATGGGATTTGAGTACCGAATCCGCCATCGATTTGGCCAAGCAATGCGAACAGGCCGCGCTGTCAACGGACAAACGCATTGAAAATTCCGAAGGCGCATCGATTCATACCGGCCATTACCAATACGTCTACGGCAACACTCACGGCTTTGCCGCACACCAGCAAAGCACGCACCACAGCATTTCTTGCAGCGTGGTCGCCAGCGACGAACACGGCATGCAACGCGACTATTGGTATGATTCTTCCTGCCGTCACGAAGACATGGACGCGCCCGAACTCATCGGCCAAACCGCAGCCGAACGGACTTTACGCCGTCTGAACAGCCGCAGCGTTCCGACCGGCAGCTATCCCGTACTGTTTGACACCACTGTCGCCGTCGGTTTAATCGGCCACCTTATCGGCGCACTCAGCGGCGGCGCGCTCTACCGTCAAAGCAGCTTCCTGATTGACAGTATCGGCAAACAGGTACTGCCCGAGTTTCTCAGCCTTCGTGAAGAACCGCATATCCTGCGCTCGTTCCGCAGCACTTATTTCGATGCCGAAGGCGTCGCCACGCAGCCGCGTTTTGTGGTGAAAGACGGTATTGTCGAAGGCTATTTCCTCAGCAGTTACAGCGCGAAAAAGCTCGGTATGCAGACAACGGGCAACGCCGGCGGCGCGCATAATCTGTATCTGAACCACACCCACGCCACGCAGGCCGACCTGTTGAAAGAAATGGGGACAGGTTTGCTGGTTACCGAATTGATGGGGCAAGGCGTCAACGGCATTACCGGCGACTACTCGCGCGGCGCGGCCGGTTTTTGGGTGGAAAACGGCGTCATTGCCTATCCGGTTCAGGAAATCACCATTGCCGGACGTTTGCAGGATATGTACCGCGACATCACCGGCGTGGCAGATGACGCATTACGCCGTTCGTCCAACCAAATCGGCTCCATCTTGGTTTCTAAAATGACGGTTGCCGGCAACTGATTGAACTAAATATACAAAAGGCCGTCTGAAAGATATCTTTTCTTTTCAGACGGCCTCGCCGTTATCTACTTCCATAAAAAACACATCATGCATATTGTCGTTATCCCCTCTTGGTATCCTTCTTCCGAAACCGACGTGGACGGAATCTTTTTTCGCCTCCAAGCCCAAGCCCTACAACGCGAAGGCATGAAAATTGGCATGGTCGTGCCCATGTTCCGCTACTTGAGAAGCCAGCCGAAAACCATCTTATCGCGCTTCTACGGCCTGCGCCGCCATCAGCAAGGCGGACTCAACACTTACGCCTATGACAGCATGTATTTCTTCCCGCGCTGCCCGGTTGTCGATATCGACCGCATCCGCTGGGTCAACGCAGGCATGAAAGCTTTTGAAGCCTATATCGCCGACAACGGCAAACCCGACGTAATTCACGCCCATTGCGTCAACTATGCCGGCATTTTGGCCTGCGCAATCTTCAAAAAATACGGCATTCCCTATGTGATTACCGAACACAGCAGCGCCATTTCACGTGGCCTTGTTCGCAAAAACCAATGGCCGTCCATGCACGAAGCCGTGCGCCACAGCGCGGCACGGTTTGCCGTCAGCCGTGATTTCTGCCGCATTCTCGAAAAAACCTACGCCGACACAGACTGGCAATACCTGCCCAATATGCTAGGCGGCAATTTTGAACAGGATTTCGAGTTCCCCGAAAAAAACAATCAAGACTTCACCTTCTGCAGCGTCTCCCACCTGCGCCACCTCAAAGGCCACGACCTGCTCCTGCCTGCTTTTGCCGAAGCACTCAAAACCTATCCGCAACTCAAACTCAAAATCGGCGGCGGCGGTGCAGAAGAAGGCCGTCTGAAACAGTTGGCAAGCGACTTGGGCATCAACCACGCCGTTACCTTTACCGGCGCATTGACCACCGACCAAACCTTAGACCTCATGCGCCACAGCAACGCCTTCGTCCTCGCCAGCCGTACCGAGACCTTCGGCGTCGTCTATATCGAAGCACTGTCGCAAGGTTTACCCGTTATCGCCACACGCTGCGGCGGCCCCGAATCCATCGTCACTTCCGACAACGGCCTGCTGGTGCCAATCGAAAACATACCGGAGCTGACCAAAGCATTGCTCACCCTCTACGAAAACCATGCCAACTACGATCCCATCCGTTTGCGCCAAGATTGCCTGCAACAATTCGGCAGCCGTGCCATTGCGCAACACCTGATCAATACCTTCCAAAAAGTGCTTAATAAATAGGCATAAACCATGCAGGCCGTCTGAAATCCTTCAGACGGCCCGCCTTCTTCCAACAAGACAAATCTAGTGTAAAATTAAGACAATAACCAAACTTTTTGATTTAAAATCAGTCCAAGGAAAAACTGTTACCTATAATAATATCCCCACATACATTATGCGCTATTACGGAACGATTACTCGCTGGAACAGCAAGCGCGGCTTCGGCGCCGCTACCATAGAAGACACAGGCCAAGAAATCTTTCTTGCCCTTGCCGCCTTCACCACCCTTACCCGCCTTCCAGCCGAAGGGCAACACATCTCCTTCAACATCACAGAAGGCCGACGCGGCCGCAAAGAGGCCGAAAACGTCTGCTTCGCCCTCGATTGCGCCGACTGCTTCGATGTCCTCGTCCCTCCCCCCGAAAAACCCCTCGCCGGCAAACAAGCCATCGTCGGCCTGATTGCCGTGATCTTCGTCTGCAGCATTTTCGCCGCCTTGTGGTACGGCCTCCACTTTTCCGACAACACACCCAAAGAGCCGGCCGTCAAAAAACAAGAAACCATGGTTCACGAAGTAGCCGCCAAAATCGAAGCCGAACGCAAAGCATGGCGCGATGCCGTCAACCGCAGCAACCAACGCACAAAGCAACCTCAACGCGCCAAAGATAATACGTCGAAACAATAACGCTTTATCTAATAAAAAAAGGCCGTCTGAAAAAATGGGAAGATGAAATGATAGATTTCTTCCTCATTCTTGCAGACGGCCTTTGTTCTTACCTCAATTCGGCTCAGCCATTTCCAATGCCTGCTTGATGTCTACGGCAACGACGCGCGATACGCCTTTTTCCTGCATGGTTACGCCGACCAGCTGCTCCGCCATTTCCATGGTCAGGCGGTTGTGGGAGATGTAGAGGAACTGGGTTTGCGCCGACATTTCTTTGACCAGGTTGCAGAAACGCGAGGTGTTGGCATCATCCAGCGGAGCGTCGACTTCGTCCAGAAGGCAGAAGGGTGCGGGGTTGAGGCTGAACAGGGCGAACACGAGGCTCATGGCGGTGAGGGCTTTTTCGCCGCCGGAGAGAAGGTGGATGGTGCTGTTTTTCTTGCCGGGCGGACGCGCCATGATGGACACGCCGGCGGTTAGGAGGTCGTCGCCTATCATTTTGAGGGTGGCTTCGCCGCCGCCGAACAGGGTTGGGAAGAAGGTTTGGACTTTGCCGTTGACGGCGTCGAAGGTTTCTTTGAAACGCGCTTTGGTTTTGTCGTCGATTTGGGCGATGGCTTCTTCCAAAAGGGTGATGGCGGCCTGCACATCTTCGCTCTGGCTGCGGTAGTAGCCGTCGCGTTCGCGCGCTTCTTCAAGTTCTTGCAAGGAGGCAAGGTTAACGGCGCCGAGAGCTTCGATTTGTTGTGAGAGGCTGCCTATGCTGCTGTTCAATACTTTCGGCGATTCTTTCGCCAATGCTTCGAGCGCGTCCAAATCGGCGGCGCGTTCGGTCAGGTTTTGATGGTAGCGTTTGGCGTTAATCAGGGCTTCCTGCTGTTGCAACAGGGCGGTTTGGGTCGCAGCCTGAAGCTGTGGCAACTGGGTTTGCAGGGTTTGCACTTTAGCGTATTGCTCCCTACCCTGCTCCTGAATCTGCGCGAGTTTCTCTTGTACAACAATATATTCTTCGTCCAAGGTCTGTACGGCTTCAGTTAGCTCGTCGAGCTTAATGTGCTGCTCGTCGTTTTGGAACTCAGTTTCATAGGCTAAGGCAAGCTCTTGCTGGCGTTCCTGCCAATCGAATGTTTGCTGTTCAAGCTGGGCAATTTGCTGCTGGTAATTTTGTTTTTGTTGGTTGAGCTTGTGAACGGCAACTTCGGCCAGTCCGTATTGGCGGTTGGCTTCCAACAGGGCAAGCTGCGCCTGTTTCAGACGGCCTTGCTGCTCTTGGCGGCTGTGCGCGGTGGTTTGCTGTTGGTGTTCGAGTTCGGCGGCGGCTTCCTGCAAAGTAGCGATGTCGTCTGAAAGCCCGTCCGACATGTGTTGCAACACTGTCTGCTCTTCCGCCAACTGCGCCAGTTCGCGCTCGATGTGTTCGCGGCGGATTTGCCCTTGGTTGGTGCGCGCTAGAAGTTCGGCGGCGCGTTGCTGCGCTTGGCTGTATTGACGCGTGTGCTGCTGTTGCTGCTGCATCAGGTTTTTGTGCTGCACTTCGGACGAGCGCACGGCAACTTCCGCCTGTTTGAACGCGGCTTCGGCGGCGGAGAGTTCGGGGGCGAGATTTTTCAGTTCGGACGCGATGCCGTCAAGGCGCGCTTTTTGGGCAATCAGGCTTTCCTGCGCAGGTTTGGCATAGAGCAGGACGCTGACTTTGTCGACCTGATGACCTTCGGGCGTGAGCCAGATTTGGTGTGCGCCCAAATCGCTTTGATGCGCGAGGGCGTAAGTCAAATCGGGTGCGCACAATACACCGTCGAGCCAGTGGTGCAATGCCGTCTGAAACGGCGGCTTCGCTTGGATTTGGTTCAGCAATGCCTGTACGGGCAGGGATTTTTTGATGCCGCCGGAGAGGTCGTCTGAAAGCCATGCTGCCTGCCCTTGCGGCAAAGGTGCGGGCAGAACGAAGCCTGACGGCACGCTACGGGCGTGCAGGCGTTCGGCAAGGATGACGGACAAGGCGTGCTGCCATTCGGCGGGCGCGGTGATGTGTTGCCACAGTTGCGGCGCGGCGGCATGGTCGGTTGCCTGCCAGAAGTCAGCGGCTTCCTGCTGTTGCGACAGGATTTGCGACAACGCCTGTTGCTGCGCCTGCAAGGTGATGTGTTGCTGCTTCAGGCTTTGGAAGCGGTTTGAGGCCGTCTGAAACGCTTCGCGGGTGGCGTGTAAGGCTTCTTCGGCGGCAATGATTTGTTCTTCGTGATGCTCTTGCTGGCTTTGCAACAAGGCGGCGGCTTCCTGCGCGGCGGCGGTTTCGGCTTCGTCGGGCAGGTTCAGGGCTTGGTTTTCCTGTTTCAGACGACCTTTGCGCTCTTCGTGCTTGGCAACGGTTTGTTCGGCATGGGCAAGCTGCTGCTGCTTCAACGCCAGTTCGCGGCGGATGCGGTTTGCCTCGTCCTGCTGGGTTTGGAAGGCGGCGTTGAGCGTGGCTTGGGCTTCTTCCAATTCGGGCAGACGCTCTTCGTGTTCAGCAACCTGCATCGCCCATTCCGCCAATTCGGTTTGCTTTTCTTCGACGTATAACTCGTTTTCTTCCAGCTTGACGCGGATTTGCTGCTGCTCTTGATGGATGCGTTGCAACTGCGCCTGCGCCGCCTGCTTGTCGCGTTCGATGCGTTGGTGCAGGTTTTGCTGATGGCGGATTTGTTCTTCCAAACGGGCAATCTGCTCGCGCAACACGCCGCGTTTGTTGCTCAATTCATGCACCGCCTGCTGCTGCGACTGCTCGGCGGTCTGCAAGGCGTGTACTTCGTCGTTTAACGCCTGAACCTGCGCGGCGGTTTCGTCCTGCTGCGCCTGCAAAGACTGATGTTGCGCGGTCGCCTTATCTGCGGCGGCAAGCGATTGCCGCCATTGGGCGTAATCAAGCAAATCCTGTTGTTGGTTCAACTGCGCGGTCAGGGATTTGTAGCGTTCGGCGGTTTCTGCTTGTTTCTCCAGCTTCTCCACCTGACGCGCCAATTCGTTCTGCAAATCGCCCAAACGCTGCAAATGCTCGCGCGTGTCTTTCAGACGGCCTTCCGTCTCCTTTCGGCGTTCCTTATATTTGGACACGCCCGCCGCCTCCTCGATATAGGCGCGTAACTCCTCCGGCCGCGCTTCGATGATGCGCGAAATCATCCCCTGCTCGATAACGGCATAACCGCGCGCGCCCACGCCCGTACCTAAAAACAAATCGGTAATGTCGCGGCGGCGCACGGTCTGATTATTGATGAAATAAGTCGATTCGCCCTGACGCGTCAGCTGCCGCTTGATGCTCACCTCGGCATACTGCCCCCACGCCCCCTGCAAACTGTGGTCGCTGTTGTCAAACACCAGCTCCACCGAAGCCCTCGGCGCAGGACGGCGCGTCGCCGCACCATTAAAAATCACGTCCTGCATACTCTCGCCGCGAAGCTGCTTCGCCGAAGCCTCACCCAGCACCCAGCGCACCGCGTCAATCACATTCGACTTGCCGCAGCCGTTCGGCCCGATAACCGCAACAAGCTGCCCCGGCACATGAATCGTGGTCGGGTCGGTAAAAGATTTGAAGCCGGAGAGTTTGATGTGGGTAAGGCGCATGGCAATGTTTCGAATCGGAAAAGAAGGCGTATTTTAACGGAAATACGCTTATCCGTTGAGAGAAAATCTGACAACTCAAATCAAATAAAAAGGCCGTCTGAAGTTTCAGACGGCCTTTTTATTTTCAACTTGGATTACACTGATACGGCTGCTTTGATGTGCGGATGCGGATCATAGCCTTTCAACTCGAAGTCTTCAAATTTGAAGGCAAACAAGTCTTTGACTTCAGGGTTGATTTTCATGGTCGGCAGGCTTCGGAAATCGCGGCTTAATTGCAGTTGGGCCTGCTCGATATGGTTGCTGTACAAATGCGCATCGCCAAACGTATGGATAAATTCACCTGCTTCCAGTCCGCACACTTGCGCCATCATCATGGTCAACAATGCGTAGCTGGCAATGTTGAACGGTACGCCAAGGAAAATATCGGCGCTGCGTTGGTAAAGCTGGCAGGACAGTTTGCCGTTGGCAACGTAAAACTGAAACAGCGCGTGGCAAGGCGGCAAGGCCATTTCGTCGACCAAAGCCGGATTCCATGCCGATACAATCAGACGGCGCGAGTCGGGATTTTTCTTGATTTGTTCCACCACATTGGCAATTTGGTCGATATGACGGCCGTCGGGTGCAGGCCAGCTGCGCCATTGGTAGCCGTAAACCGGGCCCAAATCGCCGTTTTCATCCGCCCATTCGTCCCAAATGGAAACGTTGTTGTCTTTCAGGTATTTGATGTTGGTATCGCCTTTGAGAAACCAAAGCAGCTCATGAATAATCGAGCGCAGATGCAGTTTTTTGGTGGTCAACAGCGGAAAGCCCTCACTCAAATCAAAACGCATTTGGTAACCGAACACGGAACGCGTGCCGGTGCCGGTACGGTCGGATTTGTCGATACCATTGTCGAGAACATGGCGCATAAGGTCGTGATAGGCTTTCATGTGTTTCCTTAATGTATGTGTTGTGGGAATTTCGTGTGTATTGTACCGAATTTTCAGACGGCCTGCCTCTCTGTCTTCAATGGGGCGACCTTCCCAATACTCACGTAGTACACTCATTAACAATGTTGACAATTTAGCGTTAATTTACACAAATTTTGAGCTGAATTAAATTTTTACAAAAAATTTTTCAACATTTTCTAGTTTAATTACTTAGCACTTTATTTTTATTAGAACGTATTTGATGAAATATTTTAGATATTTTTAATTAAATTTAAAATATAATTCCATTTTTACAAATTGGTAAAAAAATAATGTTAACAATTTAGGTAAAATTTTTCTTGGCAAGTAAAATTTTTACAGCTATATTTCAAAACATAAATATTGAAACATCTCACTCAATAGGAGTAGAAAAATGACCGACCTGAACACTCTATTTACCAATCTCAAACAACGCAACCCCAACCAAGAACCCTTCCATCAAGCTGTTGAAGAAGTGTTCATGAGTTTGGATCCGTTTTTGGCAAAAAACCCGAAATACACCCAACAAAGCCTGCTTGAGCGTATCGTTGAACCGGAGCGCGTGATTATGTTCCGCGTCACTTGGATGGACGACAAAGGCCAAGTCCAAGTCAACCGCGGCTACCGCATCCAAATGAATTCCGCCATCGGTCCTTACAAAGGCGGTTTGCGCTTCCACCCTACCGTCGATTTGGGCGTATTGAAATTCCTCGCTTTTGAACAAGTCTTCAAAAACGCGCTGACCACCCTGCCTATGGGCGGCGGCAAAGGCGGTTCCGACTTTGATCCTAAAGGCAAATCCGATGCCGAAGTAATGCGCTTCTGCCAAGCCTTTATGACTGAACTCTACCGCCACATCGGCGCCGACACCGACGTCCCTGCCGGCGATATCGGCGTAGGCGGCCGCGAAATCGGCTATCTGTTCGGCCAATACAAAAAAATCCGCAACGAATTTGCTTCCGTCCTGACCGGCAAAGGCCTCGAATGGGGCGGCAGCCTGATTCGCCCTGAAGCCACCGGCTACGGCTGCGTGTATTTTGCCCAAGCCATGTTGGAAACCCGCAACGACAGCATCGAAGGCAAACGCGTGTTGATTTCCGGTTCCGGCAACGTAGCGCAATACGCTGCCGAAAAAGCCATCCAACTGGGTGCAAAAGTATTAACCGTTTCCGACTCCAATGGCTTTGTCCTCTTCCCTGACAGCGGCATGACCGAAGCGCAACTGGCCGCTTTGATCGAGCTGAAAGAAGTACGCCGCGAACGTGTGGCCACTTACGCCAAAGAACAAGGCCTGCAATACTTTGAAAACCAAAAACCGTGGAACATTGCGGCCGAAGTCGCCCTGCCTTGCGCCACCCAAAACGAATTGGACGCAGACGCTGCCAAAATCTTGCTGGCAAACGGTTGCTATGTGGTTGCCGAAGGTGCGAACATGCCGTCAACTTTGGGCGCAGTCGAACAATTTATCAAAGCCGGCATCCTCTACGCTCCGGGCAAAGCCTCCAACGCCGGCGGCGTAGCGACTTCAGGTTTGGAAATGAGTCAAAACGCCATCCGCCTGTCTTGGACACGCGAAGAAGTGGACAGCCGCCTGTTTGACATCATGCACAATATCCACGAATCCTGCCTGAAATACGGCAAAGTCGGCGACAAAGTGAACTATGTCAATGGTGCGAACATTGCCGGTTTCGTCAAAGTTGCCGATGCCATGTTGGCGCAAGGTTTCTAAAAGCTGCATCAACGCAAATCAAAAGGCCGTCTGAAATCTTTCAGACGGCCTGAGACCTTTGCAAAATTCCCCAAAATCCCCTAAATTCCTACTAAGACATTTAGGGGATTTTCCATGACCACCTTCTTCCAGCAAACCGTCCAAGCCATGATTGCCAAACACATCGACCGTTTCCCACTATTGAAGTTGGATCAGGTGATTGATTGGCAGCCGATCGAACAATACCTGAATCGTCAAAGAACCCGTTACCTTAGAGACCACCGAGGCCGTCCCGCCTATCCCCTGTTGTCCATGTTCAAAGCCGTCCTGCTCGGACAATGGCACAGCCTCTCCGATCCCGAACTCGAACACAGCCTCATCACCCGCATCGACTTCAACCTGTTTTGCCGTTTTGACGAACTGAGCATCCCCGATTACAGCACCTTATGCCGCTACCGCAACTGGCTGGCGCAAGACGACACCCTGTCCGAATTATTGGAACTGATTAACCGCCAACTGACCGAAAAAGGCCTAAAAGTAGAGAAAGCATCCGCCGCCGTCGTTGATGCCACCATTATTCAGACCGCCGGCGGCAAACAGCGTCAGGCCATAGAAGTCGATGAAGAAGGACAAGTCAGCGGCCAAACCACACCGAGTAAAGACAGCGATGCCCGTTGGATAAAGAAAAACGGCCTCTACAAACTCGGGTACAAACAACATACCCGTACCGATGCGGAAGGCTATATCGAGAAACTGCACATCACCCCCGCCAATACCCATGAGTGCAACCACCTGTCGCCTTTGTTGGAAGGTTTGCCCAAAGGTACGACCGTCTATGCCGACAAAGGCTACGACAGTGAGGAAAACCGGCAACATCTGGAAGAGCATCAGTTGTTAGACGGTATTATGCGCAAAGCCCACCGCAAACATCCGCTGACGGAAGCGCAAACCAAACGCAACCGATATTTGTCGAAGACCCGTTATGTGGTCGAACAAAGCTTCGGTACGCTGCACCGTAAATTCCGCTATGCCCGGGCAGCCTATTTCGGACTGAGCAAAGTGAGTGCACAAAGCCATCTGAAGGCGATGTGTTTGAACCTTTTGAAAGCCGCCAACAGGCTAAGTGCGCCTGTTGCCGCCTAAAAGGCGGCCGGATGCCTGATTAATCAGGTATTCAAGGGGGATTAAGAGGGTATTTGAGTAGAATCAGTGGATATTTGAAATAAAAACAGCCAAAAACCTGTGTTTAGGTTTCGGCTGTTGGAAGGAAAAGAAATTTTGCAAAGGTCTC
>ERZ773001.299-NODE-299-length-20832-cov-31.6353_pt1 | contig 20832 bp, 20 predicted proteins | sample MGYA00511673_ERZ773001 | MGnify/ENA primary metagenome ERZ773001 (study PRJEB29015, sample SAMEA2738091) | human oral metagenome | biome: human oral; feature: human-associated habitat; material: saliva | place: China | collected 2162 ... | reverse complement strand
TTACCTGGCGCTTTTTTGTTGGGAAAAATTATTTATTTTCTATAATATATCGGCACTTTTCGCAAATACCTTCCAGTTCAAAGTGGTGTTTTGTGACTATGAAATTATGTTTTTTACCAATGAAATCTATGAGTTTTTCGAGTTCTTGCGATTGTATAGGTTCGGCATTTTGACAATTGATGCAGTAGAGATGGTGGTGATGTGGTATAAAAGGTTCTGCTAACTCGTAATAGTTCTTCCAGCCAATAGTTATAGTGTTTATAATATTCAGATTATCGAACATTAGTAGCGTGCGATAAATGCTGGCACGGTTAATATTCTTGCAGTTTTTCGCAATATCGCCGACCGTAAGAGGTACATCTGAATTTCGCAGGATATCAAATACTTGCTGGCGCGGTTTTGTCAGGCGAAGATTGTGGCGTTCAAATATTTCATTTAGCATAGTACTACGAATAGTTTATAACTTATTGCAACAAGTGTGCAATAGACTTACAGTCCGAGTAATTCATAAGGATATTTGGGTTGATTGATTTTTGTGATGTGCGCGTTTGTTATGATGTATTCAGCTTGACTATTAACGATTTTTTGCGACAATTTACCCTTGACGATTAGCCATGTTCCATCTGGGTAGTCTGTCGAAAAGTTTTTCTCGACCAGGATTTTCATAGGCACGCTGTCAACAGTGCAGCAACTTATGACATATCTGGCAATATTGAAGTAATTATAGCCGTAGTTTTTTAACAGATCATTTGAAACGAAGCCAGTAATGGTGATATCTTTGCCGTTAAAATAAGCGGCTTCTTTGCAGGAATTTATAGCGGTTTTCCAGCGATTTATTGAGATTGTAGAAGAGCCTTCTTTTGATTGAGGTGTTTCGCAGCGACTTTCGGGTGCAATAATCATAGGGCTTTCTTTTTGCGCGAGACTGCTTGGAGAGAGTGGCTTTGGTGGTAATATGTATCCGACTGACAATATAATTATTGCAAAATAAGATATCGGGGTAATTTTTTTCAAGCTAATTCTAGATTTGTCTTTTGCGGGTTTATTTTTTAATTGCAACATTATATCAATAAGCAAAAGTATAACGCCGATTACGCTAATTACGACCGCGAATGTGTGATAGCGTGGATGAACGTAAAAGCCGAGTTGGTCGCGCCAAGCTAATAGCAAAATATATACGCAAACGACAATTCCGCCAATTGATTTTGCAAGGTTAGCGTACATATAAATTAACTCCCAACCCGACAATTAGAGATAAGACGAATACAATTAAGGTAATTGTTGCAATAAATTTCCAGCGAAAAGTTGTTTTTAATAGCGTAATCATTTTAATGTCTATCATCGGTCCGAATAGCAAGAAAGATAAAATTGAGCCTGTCGTGAAATTTCGCACGTAAGCCAGTGCGAAGAACGCATCAATGCTGGAGCATATTGAAATGACGAAACTTAGCGTGATCATAGATATGACTGATAGGAAAATGTCGCCGCCGACGGCGTTTATGATGAATCGTGGAACGAAGATTTGTGTGGCGGCTGCGATGCTAGCACCTAAGACCAACATAGTAAATAATTGCCAGAATTCATTACGTGATGAGCTGAATATGTTTGATAATTTTGAACCGTGATTATGAGGGTGGCAAAGTTTTTTAAACTCTGGATTAATGATGGAATCTTCCTTAAAAAAGCTGACGATAAAAGCGGTTATTTGTACGATAATTAGCGCAAAAATAATTCGCCACCAAACCATTCGGGCATCAAAGCTGAAGGCGGTCATGGTTGAAATTATGGTTATCGGGTTTATGATTGGCGCGGCGAAAAGAAAGCTAATAACGTCGGCAGGTTTTAATCCGTTTGCTATTAAGCTTCGCGCAATTGGCACGTTACCACATTCACATACAGGTAAAATTAGCCCGATCATAGAGAGCACAATTCGTCGAAGAAAGGCGTTTTTTGGTAACATCTTAAAGACATCTTTTGATGATAAGAAGTATCTGATAAGCGCGGATATGATAATTCCTAAAATTAAAAATGGAACTGCCTCGACAATTACGCTTAGCGTCAGCGTGATGAAATCTTGTAATGACGGAAGTAATTTATTGCACCATTCTGCAAATTCTCCGTTTAATAACATGACGCCGAATCGTGAGCTGAATTGATAAATAGAAATTATAAGGACGCCAAAAACCACCCAACCGATCAATTCGCTGTTGGCTGATAAAAACTTTTTTATGCGACCATCTGGCGATTTTTGTGCCATATATAAAATTATACTCCATGCTTATGCTATACTAAATCAATATGAAACATCTTTTACATTCACATCATCCGTTTCGGATTTTCTGGTTTTCGGTCCTATTGACCTTAGGTCTGGGCAGTTTGATTTTTAGCCATATGGGCGTTAGCGGTCTTTGGCTATTTACTATTTTGGTGGTTTTGGAAGTTACATTTAGCTTCGACAACGCGGTGATAAATAGCAAGGTTTTGGCGGGAATGAGTCAAGTCTGGCAGAAAGTCTTCCTGACGGTTGGCATATTTGTGGCGGTGTTTGTCGTTCGATTTATATTGCCAATTGCTATTGTGATGATTGCGAGCGGTCACGGATTTATGGATGTTGTCAATCTGGCGCTACATAAACCTGTCGAGTACGGCAAGATCCTGCACGAGGCGTCGCCGATGATTGATGCGTTTGGTGGTGCGTTTTTGATTATGATTGGGCTTAGCTATTTCATCGATTATAATAAGCGTGTTCACTGGATGCGACATGTTGAGCCGATCTTGGCGAAGGCTGGGCGATTTGAGAATTTTAAGGTGTGCATAATGCTTAGCGTGGCAGCTGTTTTGTATTTTACGGTCGAGGCGCCGCATAAATCTTTGGTGCTGATTTCAGCGGTTCTTGGAATTGTGTTGCATATTGGGTTGGAACTGTTTGGCTCATTTTTCCACGAGGATGACGCGGAATCCGTTAAGATTAAAACTGGTTGGGCGGCGTTCGCTAGCTTGTTATATTTGGAGGTTCTGGACGCTAGCTTTAGCTTTGACGGCGTGATTGGTGCGTTCGCCATTACTAACAGCGTGCTATTAATCGTGGCTGGGCTGGGCGCTGGAGCGATTTGGGTTCGATCGCTAACCGTATATTTGTTGCGAACAGGCGCGCTTAGTAAATATAAATATCTGGAAAATGGCGCTCACTGGGCAATTATGGCGCTCGGCGTGATGATGATTGCTAAATTATTCCACTTGGAATTGCCGGAATGGGCGACGGGTGGCTTGGGCTTATTGTTCGTGAGTTTGGCGGTCAGTAGCAGTATATTGGAAGCTCGATCGATCAATCTGCAAGAAGCCGCGGCCGAAAAATTACATCAAGCCGAAGAGCAATTGAAGAGCAGCGCTTCAAAAATCGTTCCACGAAAACGAAGATAAAGTTTTAGATTCTAATATTTTATACTGAACGGCTCGATAGTTTCGTTAATGAATTTCTTGATCAAATTAATTGATTCGGGCAATATCCAGCTTTGGATAATCTTTTGCTCGTCTGAGTTGAATTTGCCTAGGACAAAATCTACGTCACCGACTTGACGCCTAAGTAAATTATCTGTGCCAATACGAATATGCCAAAAGTCTGATCCGACGTGAGAATGGAGCGACTTTAAGCCATTACTGCCAGCGTCTCGTCCGCCTTTGCGGGTTCGAATTTTACCGAAGTCCAGCGCTGTGTCGTCGTGAATAATTAGTAAATCGTCCAATGTTAATTTGTAAAAATCTAAGATTGCTCGAGCGGAAATTCCAACCTCGTTGTAAAAAGTAGTTGGCTTAACTAGTAAAACTTTTTCTCCAGAAATATTGAGTTCGGCGATATCTGCGGAAAATTTTGGCTTATTGCAAAAAACTGCATTATTCTCTGAGGCAAATTTATCAATAATTAAAAACCCAGCATTATGCCTCGTGTTTGTGTATTTTTCGCCTGGATTTCCCAATGCTAAGATGACTTTCATAGACTTAGTATATCACCTTGTGAAAATGACGTATAATAAGCATATGGCAAAACGCGATGACGATTTGGAATTTAGCATTAATGCGCCGTTTGATGATGGGCGAGCGATTATCGATAAAGTTCCGCTGTATTTGGTGAACGGCTCGTTGGGCGCTGGGAAAACTAGTGTCCTTGAATTCTTATTGCAACAAAGTGACTATAAGGGTTCTCGGGTGATTGAGAATGAATATGCTAATGAAAACGTTGACGGTTATCGATTGGAAAAGCTAGCGGATATTGTGACGACTTTGGCTGGCGATTGTGTTTGTTGTTCGTCGAAGCATGCATTGACACGAATGTTACTTGACTTTTGTCGTAATTCCCCCGCCCCAGTGTTTATTGAGGCGACTGGTGTGGCGCGAACGATGAATTTGGTCGAGAAGTTGATTAATGCACAAATATTCAATAAGTATGAGTTGGCGCAGAGTTTTTATGTTATTGATGCATATGAGATTTTACGTGGAATTGAGCCGGCGCATGAAATTGAGTTGCAAGCGGCGGATATGATTTTAGTGACCAAAGAAGATTTGCTAAGTGACGACGAGCGATTGCAGTATGAATCCAAGCTGAGCTCCCTGCCTTACGGAAAAATATTGAGCGCGCCACGAGGTAAATTTGATATCAATAAAATGACAACGCCGTCTGGTTTGTTGGCGTTTTTTGATACGTACGATGGCGAGTTGGTCGTGCCAGATAATCCGACGTATGCCGTGCTGGATGTTTCTGGTATGAAAATTGCTGCGGCGACTCTGGAAAAAATTTGGCCGGAACTTTTTGATGCTTATAAACTCAGGCGAATGAAGGGTTGTTTTATTGATGATAATGGTGCGCGGCATCATTTGGAGGCGACGGAAAATCAGATTCAAATAGCTAATTCTGCGGCGGAAGAATCAGCAAAAATTGTGCTAATTGGTGAACGTGCGGACGAAATTACGCGTGAGGTTTTGTCTGCGCAATTGATGATGTTTGAATAAAAGTTCGCTTTCGTCGTTTTCGACTCATCAGCATAGATACACATCTATGGAGCGAATTGACAAGCAGGAGAATATGTACGACGGAGAGAACCGCCAAGTATTCTCGGCGGATGTCAGTTCGGCGGCCGTCAATTGTTCGACGGCGTTAGCCCGCAGGTGCCGGTGGGCTCCTGCTGCGTTAGCTCAACGGTCTCAATGTTCCAGAAGCGTGAGAGTGCCGGAACCCGGTAACCAAACGACTTGATCTTATAGGTCTTTCCGACCTGAATCCTGGCGTATACGTCCGCGCTATTGAACCTAGCTCCGTTACTACCGTAATAATCTTTTACGGTGTAGACTTGGCCTGAAGTGTATATGCGGTACTCATGAGAGCGGCTATCGCCGCTCCCAGTTTCGACGGAACCCTTGTCGCACACGGTGACGACTTCTTCGTGCCAGTTCCCCTGCTCTACTGATGTGTGGCAGGCTTTAAATCCGAAGCAGATAGCAAGAACTACGATGAAGCAAATGGCGTATTCCTTTACGCCAATCTCACTACTACGACTGCGCATGGCTGATCTTTCTCCTCACCCGGACGGGAATGTCCGTGTTTTATAAAAAACACTGCTCTGCCGCCCGGATGGCGTGTGAGCAAGGTGAGGTTTCACGACACTATTTTGCTTCTGCTAAAATAACGCCACAAAATCTCACCTTGCTTTATTCTCAACTGCTTGTCAAAGTGCGCTTTCGGACAAAACATTTGTTCTGTCAACAAAAGCTAGTATTATTTATATCACACATGAGTAAAAAAGTCAATAATATATAAAAATAAACTTCCAAAAACCAAAAGAAATAGCCCGCCAAGAGAGCTCTAGCTCAAGGCTTAAGCCTCAGGCGAACTACTTCATTTCTTGACGGGCGTTAGCCCTGATGCTGCACATCATCCGAAGTCTGCGAATTGTCATTGTCTAGATACTCAGAAGACGAGATCGCATCCTTGTATTCGTATAATAAATACAAGGATATTAATAGCAATGACAGCGCTGACAAGGTTAGTACTACAGCGAGGCTGCGTACGTCTAAAACGTAATCTTTATGAGACATGATATAACCCATGATTACCCAACAGATTGAGAACCTGCAAAGCTCTCTGCTGACACAGAAATTAGTCATACTGCAGAAAGATTTTTTCCACAGCTCCTGTAGTCTCTCGTCGGCGAATATCTCATGAGATAAAGTACACTTTTCGCTATACTTTATGACACTTGCATCACAAAAGAAGATTACTGCTGTTAAGAGCAGTAATATTGCAATCACAATTGCACCGTCAGACACGTATGAAGCGTTGTCTGGCAGGGTAAGGTAGAGCGTAGCGCTCATGATAAACCCTGCGAAAATAAACAACGCAGACAGGAGCTCGTAAATGAGCTTCTGTTTCTGTTTCATCGTTCCTCCTCCTTCTCCTCGGATTGATTGTTTAAGGGCCGACTTTTATGACCGTTGATCATAAAAGCTAGTATTATTTATATCACTTATCAATAATTAAGTCAATAGAATAAAAAAACAGCCCCAGTTGGGACTTGATAATTTCCAATGAATAGTGCAAGCAGATGAGATATAATACTAGGCGTCGGGCCGCGACATCAGTTTGATATTACCGTCTGCTTGTCACTACTCAGTTGCCCTGATTTCTTAATATTAGTAAGAAGTCAGGATGCTAGAGGCTAGAGTTGAAGCAGGCTTCGGGCCGACCTTGAATAGCTTCCTGAGCTGCGCCCCCAGTAGAGGTGCGCAGCAGATCAGTTTACCATTGCAATAAACATTGCCGGTGGCAAAGCTAATGCATGAATTCTTAACTCTTGGAATGGGGTGGCTTTTTCCGCCAACACGGAAATTGGCATTGCTACCTTCCAGGTAGAGCCTACCTTCGGCGCTGTTAACGCACATGTTGGCATATTCCGCAGACATCTCTGTGTCGTCGCCGCACTCAACGACGATGGATTTACCATCGAATGATACGACGTTTTTGTCCTCGCCAATACTTAGTTTGGCTTTGGTCTCGTTCTTGGCTTTTTCACCTGATACAGTGATGCCTATTGAGCGATCGTTGTAGGTAAGCTCGATGCGATCGCTTTCGAGTGAAACGGTTTCTTTATCGGTGATGAGATCCGCGTTAAGAGCAGTGACAGTTTTCTGCTCGCCATCTGCGGTTAATAAAGCACAGCCGATAATGATAGCTTCATTAGCGCTCAAACTAATGTCTGCCTCACTGTTGTGAACGGACAAGATATTCTCTTTCTCGTCCTTGGCGGTGATGCGTCCACCTGAAGCGACAATTTCGCCGCTGTCCGCGTAGACGGACGCCTCCCCGTTGTAAATAGACAAGGTATTCTTGTCCCAGTTGTTTGCAATGGCGATGTGTGCGCCACGGAAAGTTTTGGGCCTATCGGTAGTGCTAGGTCCGCCGATAGGCACCTCTTGGCGGAAAATTACTCCACAAGACAACCTAGTGCGAATGGTGAGTAAGCGTTCCACTTCCTCTTCCTTTCTATCTCTCGCGGCGGTTGCCATCTTTGCCTTTCGACAAAGACCATGCTGCTACCTAATTTGAGCATGAAACGAGATTTCAATTGTCAATTACATCTTCTATCAACAACCAAAACCTCGCTTCATGCTTAAGTTTCGTCTTTCTTATAATCATCTGCTTGTCAAGGTTCGCTTTCGGACAAGGATTTACTCGACTTGTCAACAAAAGCCAATGTTATTTATATCACGCGATAATATTTAAGTCAAGAGAAATTGGCGTAAAAATAGGATTAAGCGAGTTTTTCGGCGTTCTTGGCCTGTTTGTAGGCTTTTGTAACGGGCGCCAGACCGCGGGCGACGCGTTCACGATTGGCTTTTAATTGCTTTTCGTCACGGAAAGACATTTTAATGGGCGTTCCCGCAAAATTGAAAGCTTCACGTAAAGTTCGCTCCAAGTAACGTTTGTAGCTCCAGTGGACGAATTTTAGATTGCTGCCGTATACAACGAACCACGGCGGAGCAACGTCAGTCTGGACAATGTAGCGCAGTTTCGGATGTGAATTTTTCAGACCAGCCGGCGGATGTGCGGCGATGGCTTTCTGTAAAATATCGTTTAAGGCACGAGTTTTACATTCTTGGCGACGACGCTTATAGATATCAAGCGCTAGGTCAAACAATTTGGCGACATTCTGCCCTGTAACGGAAGAAGTGAATATTAACGGTGCGTACGGCGTGAACTTGAAGTTATAGCTGATTTGTGGCGCGATTTCATCGTGTGTGTAAGCGTCTTTACCTTCGACGGAGTCCCATTTGCTGACGACCAGAACAAGACCTTTGCCCGCTTCGTCAATAATTCCGGCTAGGCGCTGGTCCAATTGAACGTTAAGCTCATTGACGTCCATAAGAAGCAGACAAACGTCGGCTTCGTTGATGGCTTGCATTGTGCGAAGAACTGAGAACTTTTCAATTCCCGTTTCTTGCTTTCCTTGGCGGCGAATTCCAGCGGTGTCGAGCAATTCAATCGTCTGACCGTGATAACGAACTTGAACGCGGTTTACGTCGCGAGTTGTGCCGGCGACGTTGGCGACGATGGCTTGCTGCTTGCCCGCTAAGGTATTGAATAGATTACTCTTTCCGACATTCGGGCGGCCGATTAGTGCAACGCGAATGATGTCATCAGGTGCGGTTTCGGTGGCTGGCGGAATAAGTTCGGCGATACTATCAAGAAGCTCCGAAATGCCGATACTGTGCTCTGCGGAAGTTTTTATGATGTTTTTAATGCCAAGTCGTTTGAATTCTTCGATAGAAAGAGAGCCTTTCAAGTCTGCTTTATTGGCGATTAGAATGACTGGCTTGCCGCTTTTTAGAGCCTTTTTGGCTAATTGGCGATCGGCGTCGGAAGGATATGCGGTGGAGTCGACAGTTACGAGGATTACGTCAGCGGCGGCGGAGGCGTCAGCGATTTGGTCCTGAATGGTCGCCTCAAATTCGTCCTCGGCAGTTTTCAGTCCAGCCGTGTCGATGAGCCAAAATTGCGAATACTCATCTGACGGCGCAGAATCTACGTTACGTCGTTTGTATGAGACTTTACCAACAACATTGTCGCGAGTTGTTCCAGCTTCCCTGGCGACTATGGCCGTGCGAGAGCGCGTCAAGCGATTAAATAGTGAGCTTTTGCCGACGTTGGCTTGCCCGATGATGGCGACTGTTGGTAATTTAGACATGATTATATATTATAGCAGTTTTAGCTATTTAGAACTATATTGGAGGTCTCTTCTATTTTTATTAAATGCAACAGCTCTAACTCCTTTGGGGTTATTGAGATGATAATTGATACGATTATTGCATAAGCGTGCTATCTTTGTATAATCTAATGGAGCAATCTGACCGTCTTTATTAAACGGTCGAAGCTGGAGATATTCTGTATTAACAGTTCCGTCTGTTTTAAATACCAGTTTGTCTGCGATATATACACGAGAACCTTCTGTCTGTTTTTTGGATATGATTACGCCACCACCTTTTTCTAGGTCAAGCAGATAGTAATTACTGCCGTCTATTGTGGGTAAAGTTTCCAAGTTGAGAGATTCTGCTATTCCCTCTAATTCAACAACTAATTTTGCGTAATCTGATATTTGCTTCTTGACGGTGTCTATGGGAAGTTTTTGCTCTTTTCCTGAATACACTTCGATTATCTTGTCGTGTCCATGCTCAGTATCAGCTTTAAGATCTGCGCATATTCCGTTTAGGGATATTCTGGCTAATTTCCTTGACAATTCTAATTTATCACGTGCGTTTAGCGTTTCCATTTTACAATTACACTCTCTATCAAACTTAGCATAAAAGCTATATTACAATATTTACCGTAAAATGTAAATAGCCGCGGAGTAAATTATGAATTCGTGAATTTCTCTTCTCGCCATTCGCCTCTTTTTAGGTCGCCGAGCGAATAATTACCAAAGTTTGTTCTGTGGAGTTTCTTAACAGTGTAGCCTAACGCATCGAAAGTTCGCCGAATTTGACGATTCCTTCCTTCGCTCATTTCCACTATCCAGCGATAATCATCGCCTTCGTGCTGTCTTTCTAGCGTCAATTGACTGCGTCCGTCAGGAAGCTGCACGCCAAAATCATTGATCATCTGGCGGTGAAGCGGCTGTAGTGGTTTGTCAATTGTAACGAGATATCGCTTAATTTTATAAAACGACGGATGCGTCATGCTGTGAGCAAAATCGCCGTCGTTCGTCATGAGAATCAGCCCGGAGCTGTCTTTATCCAGGCGACCAACAGGTTTTAAGTGGTGGAGATTTTTTGGTAGCAATTTGTAGATTGTCGGAACGCCGCCCTGAGAGGCGCGCGAACATAAGTATCCTGTTGGTTTATGTAGGATAATGAGCTGTTTGGATTGTAATTCTAGCAATTTGCCGTTGTAGGAAATTTTATTTGCGCCAGAAATTTGTTGACCCAATCTGGCGGGCTGACCGTCAATAGTAATCTTCCCTTTTTCTATCAATTCGTCGGCTTTTCGGCGAGAAATACCCAAGCATAGCGCCACGAATTTGTTGAGGCGCCAAGATTCTTGCTTTGTGTCTGGGTTTATCATTGTTGTGGATTTATCGGTGGAAATTGTGTCGGCTGAGGTTCTGATGGTTGATGTGGGATGCTTTGTTCTTGAGGCTGTGCTTGGGCGAGAGGTATTGAGTTAACCTGTTCGATAGGATTTGGTGCTGGCTGAGGCGTCGGAATTGGTTGTGGCGCTGGAGTCTGCACTGGTTGAGACTCTGGAGTTGGTTGTGAAATTCTCTGTGTATTGTCTAATTCTTCTGCCATAAGTTTAGAGATGTCTACCGAATTCTGAGAATCGTCAGCTGGTAAAGGTTGAATAATGCGATCACCAAGCCCTGAAGGTCGCGGCGCAGGCGATGAAAATGGCGCCATGGGTTGTGGTAGGGTTGCTGGCTGCTGCTGCTGCTGCGGTGTTGGAATTGGTTGTGGTGCTGGAGTCTGCGCTGGCTGAGGTAGCGGTTGTGGCGCCGGCGCGAATGCCTGTTGCGGATGTTGCTGCATAAGCGGATTTATTGCAGGAGTCGTTGGCGTTGCAGCGGGGGCAGCTGGTTGCGGCGACAATGAAGAAACATCAGGTCTAGTAACTGGCTGCGGCGCTGCTGGAGTTGGTTGAGGTGTTGGAGCGACTGGCCCATAAGCGTGAGTTGGTTGTGAAACTGGCACTGGATTTGTACCGACTCCCGGAAGGTCTCCCAAAGTTTCGTGAACTGCCCTCACGACATCTTCTATTCCTACCTGAGATTTCACTAAGTATTTATCAGCGCCAAGTTGCTCGCCGCGTTTTCGCTGATCTTCTGATGACAGTGCGGTCATGATAATCACCTTAACGTCTTTTGTTTCTGTCGTCGAGCGTAAAATGTCCAACATATCAAATCCGGAAATTTTCGGCATCATCACGTCGCTTAAAATTAATCGCGGACGTTCTTTAATTGCCATGGCTAGAGCTTCTTCTCCGTCGCCCGCCGAAACGATATCGTAGCCCTCCGCCAAAAGTCGTACACCGTAAATTTCGCGTAAACTTTTGTCGTCCTCAACCAATAAAATTTTTGTCATATGCTTATACTATACTGAAGTTTTGACAAAAAATCCATAGTTCTTATGGCTATTATTCGCGACCAGGAATGGACAATTGCTGACGCTTTTTGCGCAATTCTTCCTCAATTTCAGCCAGCGTCGGCTCGGAAGAATTTCTGGCTGGTTGTGGAATTTCTGGCTGGACTACTGGAGTGGTCAGTGTGGCTGGAGCTGGATTTTCTGGAGTTGCGATTGCAGCTGGATTTGAATCGACAATTTCGCTATTATTTTCAGTTGCGACATCTTCCATCTTCTCTTCTGTGGCAATTTCAATTTTTTCTGAAGCCAGAGAATCTGGAGTTTTATCTTCGGGCTTTTTGGTTTCCGCAGATTCTAATCGCTGCTTGGCTTCCGAACTACTCATGCGAGGAATCTCCAAATAAAACGTACTTCCCTCTTTATATTTGCTTTCAACTCGCAAGTTTCCGGACATCGCCTCGGCTAAGCGGCGGCTCAAATATAGCCCCAAGCCAGTTCCGCCAATTTCTCGCGTGTCGGAATTGTCCACTCGATAAAATTTCTGGAATAAATGCGGAATATCTTCGGCGGGAATGCCAATGCCGCTATCTTTCACGCTTACAGAAATCTGCTTATCGTCGCCGGTAACATTGACGACAACTTCGCCCGATGGTGTGTATTTGATGGCATTTTCAATCAAATTGCTGACAACTTCCCTAAAATGATCAGGGTCAATATTGGCATAAAAAATCGGCTGCAATGATTTTTCCTTACCATCGTCAATTATGTCTGGCATGAAGATATAATTGAGCTGCTTTTCATTAGCTTTTGTCGCTAAACCATCAAAAATATCCTTCAAAAATTCGTTTACGTTGATGATCTTCGGGTTATTTTTCATTCGCCCGTCTTCAACTTTGCTGATATCAAGAAGATCTTGGAATAATCGTCCCAGATGCTGCGCCGATTCGTGAGCTTTGGTGATGAAATCTCGCGCCTTTTCGTCGATGTGAGCGGTGGCTGGGTTTAACGCTAGTCCTAAGTATCCCTCAATTGACGCAACCGGCGTACGCATCTCGTGGCTGGCGGTGGAGATGAACTCGGCTTGCTCGCGCTCCTCGGCTTTTTCTTTGGTGATGTCGCGGAAAACTACGATAATTCCTTCGCCGTTCGTGCCAACTGGAGAGCTGACAATTGACACTAAAATGCGCTTTTCGGAGCTGGTCAATAGGAATAATTTATCGTTATGAGTTGGCTGGTTTTTTGATAAAGATTGGGCTATTGGATTCTCGAGGTCTTCTACGTCTTTTCCGTCTGAGGTAACGAGTTTTAAGACGCTTTTCCAATTAAGCCCGAGCGCGTCGCCTTGGTCCCAGCCAATGATTTGTTGGGCGGATGGATTGATTAATTCTATGTTGCCATCTTTGGAAATAGCCAAAACGCCGTCGTCGATTGCGTTAATCACTACGTCAGATTTGCTCTCAACCGCGGAAAGTTTATTCTCCAGTCTGGATGTATTGTCGTCGGTTTTTTGGCGGCGAATCCATAAAACAAGGCTAAAAATCAAAGGTAAAAATCCGAAGAATAGATAGCCGATGATGAATTGTATATTTATTCCCTGTTGAACGCTGGTGGCTATAATCTGTAAAATAACCAAAAGCCCCATTATTCCTGAGATTATTGCGCCGAAAAATCCTGCAAAAATTGCCACGATAATCCACATAACCAGGAATGGTGAAACGACTCCGCCGCTGGTAATTATGGTGGTTGTGGCGACAGTGACGGTTAACAAATATACGAAAATTCCAATTTCAGTTTCGTGTTTTCTGGGAAGCCAAAAACATAAAATCAGCACAATTAAGCTGCCGATTCCTGCCACGCCAGCCGCTAAGTCTGAGACAGATAATCCGATTGGCAATTGATAACCAGTCGGTATAAATCGCGCCCATGCATATAAAAGAATGATCGTAAAACAGCTCAGTAATGCCACTTCACACAATCTCCTTAACCAAAATCTGGAAATTGCGTGAGGCTTAAAGTAAATCCCGCCCTTTTTCATAGTTTTATTATGGCGAATTTTCAGGAAAATCTCAAGAGTTATGTGGTATAGTAATTGCATGAATAATGATCAATATAATAATCAAAGTAACCTTACGGATAACGCGCCTATTACTTCATCTGAAGTTAAAGACGTGAAGCAACAATGGGCTTTTACGGAGACTCCGATGATGAAACCTCTAGTGGCTGAAAATATCGAGAAAAAGAAGGCCTTTAGATGGACTGTAATTTTTGTGATAATTTGTCTCATCTCGGCGAACCTCATCAGTGCCACGTCTGATATATTTAAGTCGTTCATTGGTCCTCTGGGTCATATTTTAGGGGCGTATGCTATCATACTCGCTTGTATTTCAATTTATTGGTATAAAACTGGACGATATTGGATTACTGATAAAGTTTCAAAAGTATTGACTACCATCGGGTGTGCGACGGTCGTATTTTATGTATTAGTCATCTTTTTACGATTCGGGCTATTTTTCCTCATTGCCAATAAAGACGCGCTTATCGTAAAAGTCTTGTCGACTATTGGTATGATCAATTTATATTTCTCTCCTATTGTTATTTCTCTGGTCGTTTTAATATATAGCTCTTGGGCTATGCTGTCTTATCATAAAAAGTCGACCTCTAACATAGAGAAAAAGTAGACAAGCTTTCCCTTTCCATGGTATAATCCATGGAGTTACGGCCCTATCGTCTAGCGGTTAGGACACCAGGTTCTCATCCTGGCAACCCGGGTTCGATTCCCGGTGGGGTCACCAGATGATTTCGAGAATATAGACCTTTTAGGTCTTTTTTATATTGCAAATTATGGCATTGAACTTATGATGGTTTAATTGTATAATATATTCTGTCCTACTATATTGCTACTATAAAATGTAGCTATTACAGGAAGGTGTACCTTATGAAGAAGGTTAGCATTCGTGAAGCTGGAGTGGACGACTTTGAGTTCATTTCTGGACTCATGTCTAAGACTCTGAGCGCGTTTTACAATGACGATCCCGCAGACAACGCTCAACGCTTTTTCGTTCGTTCGGCTGATCAATATTTGTTCATTGCTGAATGTTGCGGTAGGCCTGCTGGATTCGTCCGAGTAAAATTCAACAAGCAAGAACAGACGGCGAAAATTAATCCGCTGATTGTTAGCGAGGAATGCCGTGGCAATAATGGTATTGGAAGCGAGTTGCTGAAACACGCCGAAGATCTGGCTCGTAGTTTGGAGGCTCGACAGATTTATTGTACCGTCGCTTCCACAAACGATGCTGCGCTAAAGTTTTTCCTGAAGAAAGACTTTATTGTTGCCGTAGTGGCTAAGGATCATTACAGGTTAGACGTTGATGAGTATTCGCTATACAAATATTTATTCAATGAGCCTAATCGTAACTTATCTTGTGTCTCTGTGGCTTTTTCGCGCGGAAGCATACATCACAATACCATGCAGCTGCTGTTTAAGGCTAAATGCCATGAACGAATTGCTGGGCGCATGTGTGTCGTGATAAAGAAGGATCAGCCTATAAAGTTGAGTCTTCTTTATACTGAGTCGGATACGGTTTTCGAGGCGCTTGTATCGTCTGTGTCAAACTTGCTAATAGGAAATTTTGGACGTAAATTGTACATCCAAATTTTTCCTAACCTACAGCAGATCGTCATCCTCCAGCGGTACGGCTGGAGGATCGAGGGCGTCTTGCCCGAAGCTAATAGCCCGAATAGCTATACACTACAATGGGGATTGTCTGTATGTAATACGGATGATCTTTAGGTTTTGCGTTTCCCTGCGATAAACTCAGTTTATCTAAAATACGCGAGCGACTTGGGCTAGTGTCGCTGATATCTGAATTAAGATGTCGAACAACTAGCCTTTTAAACTTGCAGAACATTAATCCAGAGCTCGCGAGAGGGCTCTTTTTTATTATCTTGAATTATTTACAGTTTAGATATTCTGTGCGAATATCCTCAACTTCATTTTTCCTCATTGTGTCAAAATATTTTTAGTTGTCGCTACTCATCTGCTTAACGACTTCTATCAAATTCCGCGGCGTAATGTCAGCTTTAATTAGATATCCGTCAACACGACTCATGACAGACCTACGCGAAGCCTCGTCTTGCTCAAAATTGGTCATAATCAAAATCTTACTATTCGGAACCAAATCGACATTGTTATTTCTTAGTGCATCTAAAATCTGGTCGCCGCGTTGCTCTGGCAGCATCAAATCTAAGATTATCAAGTCAAAGTTCTGGTTGCGCGCCGCCACTAGCCCGTCATTTCCGTCGACAACCCACGTCACATCGTAGCCTGCTTTTTGTAAACTTCTGACGTACATTTCGCCAATAAAACGGTCATCTTCTACGCATAAAATTGTCTTTATCATAATTCCTCCTAGCCCTTGTACATGGCGTGATTTTTTATCCAGCCGCCACCCTTTCGTATCAATTGATTATTTAATTGGCCGTCTTCTAGCAATTTATCTTTAACTGTAGTATAAATTGGCAAAGTGAACGAGAAAACCGAGCCTTCGTTTTCGCGGGATCGAGCGATTATCGAGCCGCCGTGAGATTCGACAAAGGCTTTGCAAATGTAAAGTCCAATTCCCGTCCCAGCTACGGCCTCGCGTGATCTATGTGATCGATAGAACTTGTGAAACAGATTATCTACAACATTCGCCGGCATACCAATTCCATTATCGGCGACGGACACTTCCACGAAGTCGCCTTTTTTCTCCGCGGAAACGGTTACGGACCCGCCCTCAAAACTATATTTGATAGCATTGTCAATTAGATTGCCAATCACTTCCCCAATACTTCCGTGATCAGCGGCTACTGTCGGCAGATCATCTGGAATATTGACGCTGAGCATTCTGTGTTGAGTCGAGGCGCGAAGTTGCATATCATCAGCGATCGAGGCATAAATATTGGCGACAGTGTCTTCCAACAGATAAACCTTCAAGTGGTGCCTATCATATCTGGCAACGTTAAGAATGTTGTCAATGTAGCTAGACAAGCGGTTGGACGAAACGACCAGTCTATCAAGAAGCTGCCTTTCGTCGCCCTGCAAGCGTCCAGCGAACTCTTCGTTGATAATGTCCAGATATCCACGAATAACTGTAATCGGTCCGCGAAGTTCGTGGGCGGCAAATGAGATGAAATTGAGGTCCTCTTCTTCTGGCAAATATCCTTCAGACTTGTCGATGAGGAAAATGACAGTTTCAGCAGCGGCGCCTTTCTCGAATGAAACCACGATATCAAAAATCCGCGTTTTTTGGATGATGTCAGGATTGGTGCTAATGCGTTGCCAGCGGCGCTCGGCTTTAATTTTCTCATTGGAGATTTCGTGAAGCCAATCGGAAATGCTTGGTTCGTTTAGAAAATCAAGCGCCAGAAAATCCTCGCCTTTTGCGTTCCTGGAAATCGGGGCGGCGGAATTGGCGAAGATAATCTTCTGATTGGAATTAAGAATTACTACGCCAGTGCTGGCTTGATTTAGAGCCTGAGTGAGCGGGATTTTTGGCTTGTCGTTGTCACTAGTTGGTTTTTGCTCTGGCTGATAATCGCCATAAATTGCCTGAAGCGCCGTCTTAAATCCAGTTTTTTCGTAGCGTTTATCGTTGGGGTTTGGCGGAGTGTCGGTGGTTAGTTCGCCAATTTTATGAGAAAGTGCCGCCAGAATTTTATTAAGCGGCGCAGCGATGATTTTAACGATAGAAATTGAAAATAGGATTTGCAAGATGGCGGTAATTAAAATGATAATCCAAAAATTTAGCTGGAATATGGAAATTGCCGTGAAGTGGAGTGCGATTCCCAGTCCTAATATGATGCAGGCGCTCGCTGATAACAGAACTAATATGACTTTTCGGTAATAATATTGTTTGTACTCGCGCAGGGTTTTAGATGCTGGATCTATTGCCATGAAACACTTCCCCTTCCTGGCGTGAAGGCTGCAATCCATGTTTGTCCGCGATTTAAGGCGACGTCTTTTCCGGATTCGTCTGTCAATTTAAGCGGCGAATTTATGTCCGCTTTTGACCAAGTGGCGGTGGCGACTATGCCGTTTTGGAAAATGTAAGCTTTGCCGGATCCTGTCGTTTTGACGTCTTCGTATCCATCGTAATTTTGAGCCCGAGCTTCAACGCCCACTTCCATAGCTACGACAGTATTTGGGGCAATTTGCCCGTCCTCTCTATCGGTATGTGGCGCGCCAGCCATGCTCCTGAGGTAAGAATTTGACGCCTTGTCGTAAGCGTATGAGGTGTTGTAGAGTGAGCCACTGAGGTTTATGTTTACAGATGTGGCGTTTGGTGATTCGACAGGCTTGCCGTCTGCTCGCGCGAAGCTGGTGAATTCGGAATTGTTATAGCCTTTTGCGCTGTTCAATTGGTCAAGTTTTTCTCCTGAAGTATAGACGTTGTGTGGCGCGTAGCGGTCGCGAGATCGCCAATATGATCCATCATTAAAGAACTGGTCGATGTCGCGATAGTTGCCGTTTCTGACTTGAGATAGGGCGTTGGGGCTTCCGCCAACGTGTGCGATTGATGCTTGATATGGTGCCGCCCAGCTTAAATAGTATAATCTTAAGCTTCGCACTGGACCGATTAGCGCCGGTTTTTCTCCCTGGTACAGAGTCAAAAACCTAGTGATTCCGCCCTCCGCCACGGCTTCATAAACCACGCCGGCTTTTTTCAGTCCTGACTGAGGTCTGGCGGCTGGACTATTCTCAATCATCACGCCAGTTACGGGCAGCTTCGCGGCGGCTTCATTCGCGATTTCCACGCCAGTTAGTGGCGAATAAAATTTCTTCGGCGCGGGTTTTTTAGTTGGCAATTTCAGTTCCACGCTAGCGGTCTGCTCGTATTTTATGGAGTGAATTGCAATTATGAAAACTCCAGCAATAACCATCGCGCTCACCACGAGTACGATTGCCAGAATGTGCTTTTTTACCCATTCTTTGAACGACTCCCAGCGAGCGTTCTTTTTTTGTCCTGATTTATCTATTTTTTCAACATTCATGCTTATGCTTAGTATAGCATTTTCGGCGCACGAATAAACTATTTTTGTAGATAATTATCGATTCTTTGCAGGGTTTTTTCTTTGCCAATTAGCGCCAGCGTGTCGTTAAGTTGCGGACTAAACGGCGCCCACGTTGTCACAATTCTCACCAGACTAAACAAAATCCCCGGCTTCTGCCCCGTCGTTTCCAGTAATTCATTAAGGCAATTCTGAATTGTTTCTGGCGTCCAATCTGTAATTTTCTCGAATTCTTGGCGAGCAATTATCAATAAATCTCGTCGCTCGTCGTCGGTCAATTTACGAAGTTGCTTGTTTCCGTCAATTAATTCCGTGTCAATTTCAGGCTCGACGAAGAAATAGCTTGTTAATTTTGGCAAATCTTGCAATGTCTTCAAGCGATCTTGCGCCAATTCCAGAACGCGCTTTTTATACGATTCGTCGGCGTTTTTGGCTTCTTCACCCCAGAATGATTGGCAGCGAGAATAAAGATCGTCCAAGCTAAGTGAGCGAATCCATTGACCATTCAGCCAAATGAGTCGCTGTTCGTCAAAGCGTGCGCCAGATTTTTGAACGCGATCAAGCGAGAACTTTTCAATCAGTTCGGCTTTACTGAAAATTTCCTGTTCTGTGCCGTCATTCCAGCCGAGTTGCGCTAAGAAATTAAGCATTGCTTCTGGCAAAATTCCCTCTGATCTATATTCAGTTACGCTTTTAGCGCCGTCACGCTTGCCAAGTTTTTTATTTCCCGATGGCGCCATAATGTGTGGCACGTGCGCCAGAATCGGCGGCGTAATTTTAAGCGCTTCGTAAAGCGATAGATATTTAGGCGTGCTGGCAATATATTCCGAGCCGCGAATCACGTGCGTGACTTGCATTTCGAAATCGTCAATGATGTGCGCAAAATTGTAGGTTGGCAGACCGTCCGCTTTGATCAGAATGAAATCGTCCAAAGCTTCTGGGCCAGCGGACAGTTCGCCCATAACGGCATCTTTCCAAGAATGTCGCTTAATTTCCGGAACTTTGAAACGCAGCGGCATTCCAAGCTGCCACTCTGGCGGATTTTCTGGACGATGGTCGCGATATAAAAATGCTCGCTTTTCAGCCTTGGCTTTGTCGCGGAAAACTTGCACTTCTTCAGGCGTGTACGGATCGGCGTAAGCTAGCCCTTCGCTAATCATTTTCTTCGCCCATTTTATGTAAATGTCGCGGCGATCTGTTTGGTGATATGGACCAAAATTGCCAGACTCTTCTTTTGGATCGTTAAGAGTTGGTCCTTCATCCCAGTTTAGCCCTAGCCAATTTAAGGTTTCCAAAATCATTTCTTCCGCGCCTTCGACGAACCGAGCTTGGTCTGTGTCTTCAATGCGTAAGATAAAATCTCCCTGATGCGCCCTGGCGACAAGGTATGTGTATAGCGCGGTGCGAACGTTGCCTAAGTGAATATAGCCAGTCGGACTTGGCGCAAAACGAGTTCTAATAGTCATGAATAAATTATAGCACGTTATCTGATGAGTTACAGACTGGTGGCAATTTTTTCAATTTGACTGCTTGAGAGGTTCGCGTCGCCACTGATTTGATATAAAATCCCGCCGTTCACCCAAGCCGCTTCTTTTCCGCCGCTGTAAATTGTCAATCCGTCGATCATCGTGGTGTTTGGATTCTTGTGCTTTTCAGAGAAAAATTCTTTCACTGCCGACGAATTCCAGCCGCTTTTTTGCTGAGTTATGGTGTACCCTGAGCTTCCGTCGGCGTAGGCGTATTTCATAGAAACCTCGCCTGATTTGAATTTGATAGGTCCGTTTAGCGCGTAGCCGTCTGGTTTATAGCCTGGATATTTGGCGTCAATTCCTGATTGAACTGCTGCCATTTTTATGGAGATATTTGGCATACTCAGGTATGTTAAATAGCCACCTAGTAGCATCACCGCAAAACCAACAGAAAACGTATTTAACCAGCGTAATGCGCCGCCCTTTTTCTGGCGTCGACGTGCTTTTTTATTGCTAATAATTTCATTCGACAAAGCTTTCTCAATCGCTTCATTTTTCAATTGGTGAGCGGTTTTTGCGACTGGCTTTTCTATTTTTTGCGGAGCGACGGCGACAAGCGGATTGTTATTCATGGCCAGAGGCTGGCGTTCTTTTCGCAATTTAGTGTTAACGCTAAGAGGTCTTTGTTGAG
>ERZ773001.298-NODE-298-length-20840-cov-3.69771_pt1 | contig 20840 bp, 15 predicted proteins | sample MGYA00511673_ERZ773001 | MGnify/ENA primary metagenome ERZ773001 (study PRJEB29015, sample SAMEA2738091) | human oral metagenome | biome: human oral; feature: human-associated habitat; material: saliva | place: China | collected 2162 ... | reverse complement strand
TGAAGGATGCGGATAAACTAGCAAAAATGATATCAAAAATTAAACCTAAGTAATGTTTTGCAATCCTGTGTGCTCGGAGCTACAAATATTCAATCTTAAATACTGTCCATTTCAGTGGACAGTATTTTTTATGTCATTACGTAGACTGGTGTTCCTATAAAAATGAGTTCTTTTAGTAGATATCGTGAGATGGGAGTACCAATGGAAAAGCAGAGTTCAGATAGCCCCGTATGTCCTAAATGTAATAGTACGAATGTCGCAAAATATCTTTGGGGTTTACGACTGCTGGACGATCAATTAGAGCGTGATATTGAAGAAGGCCGTGTCATTTTAGGAAGCTGCGTTGTATGTGTAGATGACCCCAAGTTTCATTGCAATGATTGCAAGTATGATTGGAACTAGCTGTAGTTTTGAATATTGCCGATATCGGCAATAAATAGCCTCCTTTGCTATAATAATTTCGTCAGTTTTTGCCGATAGGGAGGTGAAGCTCGATGGGATTTCTTTCTGCAGCGGAGATCGCTGAGCTCTGGGGCATATCCGAGAGAAGTGTGCGAAATTATTGTGCTAATGGTCGCGTACCAGGCGCTTTTCTCGTGGGAAAAACTTGGAACATTCCTGCTGATGCAGTAAAGCCATCTCGAAAAAACGCTAAAACATCGTCAACAAGTCCGCTGCTTTTGCGCTTGATTGAAGAAAAGGCCTCAAAAATAAAGGGCGGTATTTACCATAAGCTCCAGGTCGAGCTTACCTACAATTCTAATCATATTGAGGGGAGCAAACTCTCCCTTGATCAGACGCGCATGATTTTTGAAACGGCGACCATCGGCGTTGATGGAAACCCTGTTCATATTGATGATGTTGTAGAAACTCAAAACCACTTTCGCGCTATCGATTACGTGATTAACCATGTAAAAGACCGTCTTACAGAAGGCATTACCAAAGAACTTCACCGTATTCTAAAAACGGGAACCACGGATTCTGTACAGGACTGGTTTGCTGTTGGAGATTACAAACGCCTACCAAATGAGGTCGGTGGGCGAGAAACCACTCTTCCAGAAAATGTTGCTAAGGAGATGAAATCACTGTTAAAGGCATATAACTCAAACAGTTCTCATACCTTTGAAGACATTGTTGATTATCACGTCCGTTTTGAACGCATTCATCCATTCCAAGACGGCAATGGACGTGTTGGCAGGTTGATTATGCTTAAAGAATGCCTCGCCCATGACGTTGTTCCGTTCATCATTACTGATGATATGAAGTCTTTCTATTATCGAGGGCTCTCTAAGTGGGATAAGGAGAACGGCTATCTTCTTGATACGTGTCTTACGTCTCAGGATAGATTCAAAGCAACGCTGGATTATTTCCGAATTCCGTATGGTGATAAGCAGGTTTAACTACTCTTTTCTCGTTTTAACGTTATATTGCTGAACTAGATTAATAGGCATCATCATATTACACAGGCAGTCGATGAGCTCCTCCCGGATAACGAAAGACCCCGTGAGCCATTGCCACTTCCTCAGGGGAGGGGGATTACCGCGTCTTTCGCGTAGTGGTAGATCTTAATCGGCTTGACCCCAGCAGCCTCGCAACCTCTGCCACGGAATAGACGTTTTGTGGTAGGACGGGTTTTTGCACGGGCCCCATCGCGAACAGAGTGTTGTCGTTGTCCTCGCCATGTCGCCTCCTCGGCTATTGCGGTTTTCTTTTTTGTGACATGCATCGGGGCGCAGGCAACGGAATAGGCTCTATGGGAGCTTTCAGTTTCAGTAGGCATTCCGATGTGAGGTTTACCGTCTCAGCCATACCCTGTTGCCCCAACAGCAAACGATGCATTCATACAGCAGGAAATGGGACAGAGGGACTGGCAGGGGCGCCTTGGCATTGCTACGACACTCTAGGGGCTGAAATCCACAACGGCGTGGTCTTGTGTGTCGTGGCGAACAGACCAATCAAACGTAATACTTTAAGCTAAATAGTCGAAAATGAGCTATGCATAGTTCGTCGGTACCGTATCCCCACTCTTTGATATTCGTTCGGTGTCACCTAGAATAAACGATGCCTAGAAAACGGCGAAGGGCAGAAATAAGTCGATGCGTGCTAGCTTTATAGGGATTGCCGCGTTTTTCATCGCGATACGATAATTCATAACGATTAAGTTAACTCGCACACGATTGAAGCATCTCTTCCATACCAGTCTGATAAGCGGTAAAATTTGAAGGATATAGAGAGGAGGTGTCCTATGGCAACAGGCGAACAGGTAAAGGTCCTCATTAAAGCCCATTATGACCAGGATAACGAACGTTTCAAAACTGCAGCTTTGCGCATAGCGGCATCCGAGACGCGTGTCGGCCATACCACTATAGGCAGGGAAATCACAGCCATGGTCGACGCATCCACTCGCGCAAAGGGCAACATCATCAACCTCGCAAACAAGGACAACCTGTTCCTTGTCTCATTCCCGGAGGTTCGCCTAATTGACTTGGTAGTTTCGTCGGAAATAAACGATAAGATTAGCCGTATGCTGACCGAGTATCGCCAAAGGAATAAACTCGCTTCGTTTGGCCTGAGCTGCCGCCGTAAGCTTCTGCTGGAGGGAGAGCCAGGCACGGGCAAGACGATGACAGCGTCGGTGATTGCAGCCGAGCTCGACCTGCCTCTGTTCATCGTGCAAACCGACAAGCTCATCACGAAGTACCTTGGCGAGACCAGCGCTCGGCTTCGGCAAATTTTTAATACCATTGCCAGCAACCGTGCCGTCTACCTGTTCGACGAGTTCGATGCCATAGGAGCCGACCGCAGTAGAGATAACGAGGTTGGTGAGATGCGTCGCATCCTGAACTCCTTCCTGCAGTTCATAGAGACAGATACCTCCGAGAGCATCATCATCGCCGCCACGAATAACAGGAAGATTCTTGATCAGGCGCTCTTCCGCCGCTTTGATGACGTCATGCACTACGAGCTTCCCACCGTCAATGAAGTTAAGCGCATCGTGGTTAATCGCACGGGCGCCTATGACCCAGCGTTCTCCCTTACCGATGAGACGGCCAGCGAGCTATCGCAACTCTGCCAGGCCGACATCACGCGCCTTTGCGAGGATGTGGTGAAAGAATCCCTGCTAAACGATTTTTCTCTGTGCGATGAGCTCTTCCAGCGTCTATGCGCGGACAGGCTGTCCATATATGGCAGCGAGGATAAGGTCGGTTAAGCGGCATGGAGAGACCGAACCTCATCCTCGCAAATACGTGCCACCAAGAGCCTTATACGTCCCCTCAAAGCGGTCGAGGTAAACCACCGGTTTCGCGCAACCCCACATTGCATGCATTGAAACTCAACAAGGAGTTGCGAGACGCATTTGCTGAGGATGATGATAGAAGAGCACATGCTGTAACTGACAGGCGTGGAATCTATCTTGAGTTTACAGGCCCTCAAAACGGCGATTTGGCCACAAAGAGTTTGGAGGATGTACGGCAGGGTGTGCGCCTTCTTAATGTTCGTGAAGAAGGCGGCGTCATGCGGGCGACTGTGTTTATTCCATCTGGAAAAGAAAACTTTTTTCTTGATAAGGTGAAGGCATACGGCAATCCGAATCAGGTCACCAAGAAGGGTAAGCCTCGCTACGAGAAGCTTATGTCTAGCATTGAGGATATCCGTCTGGCTATCGTCGATTCACTCTGGACAGGTAGCGACGACAAGCGTCCAGCAGACCAAAAGCAATGGCTCGAAATCTGGCTTCGAACAAGCAAGGATGAGGATGGCAGCTCCTTCGAAGCGTATGCGGCACTGCTCGATATGCTCCATATCGAGCACAAGAGTACCTTTATCTTGTTTCCCGAACGTATGGTTACGCTGGCATACGCTAGCAAAGCTGATCTCGTCAGCCTTCTGAACAGCTACGATGACCTTGCCGAGATAAAGGAGGCACCCCTCGCGTCATCGTTCTTCGCCAACCTCGAGGCGTTCGAGCAGCGCGAGTGGATCGACGACCTATTGAGTAGAACGTCTTTTGCGCCTAGTAGGGCAAGCGTCTGCATCCTCGACACGGGCATCAACAGCGGACATCCGCTGTTGTCTCCAGCTGTCGACGGAGATGTCGTTCTGGCTTATGACGAAGCGCTTGGGACCGAAGACCGAGACAACCACGGCACCAAGCTTGCGGGGCTGGCCCTATATGAAGATCTGAAGAATAGCTTGTCATCTGCTGATTCGATTGAGGTGACTCACGCCATCGAGTCCGTGAAGATTCTGGACACGAACAGACAAAGCGAGCCTGACTTGTACGGAGACATTGTCAAACAGGCGATGGATAGGGCTTTCGTGGCAAAGCCGAAGAGGAACAGAGTATTCTGCTCCGGAGTTACTGCTAATGAATCTGAAATTACTGATGGTTTGCCTACCTCTTGGTCTGCTGCGCTTGACGAGGCTATCTCCCACGCGGACGACCCCTCGAGCGAGCATGAGCTCGTGCTTGTTTCCGGTGGGAATATTCCATTGTCTATGTTGAATGGGACAGTCTATCCCGAGGCAAACAATATCCGCTCCGTTCGTAGCCCAGGTCAATCGTGGAATGCGCTGACCGTCGGGGCATACAGCGAAAACGATCTGGTCGAAGAGAATGACATACTGGTCACAGGCTATGAACCCGTCGCGAAGCTAGGAGAGTTGTGTCCGTTCAGCACGACCTCCCTGCAGTGGAGGCATTCGATTGCACCGGTGAAGCCTGAGATCGTCTGTCCCGGTGGAAACATAGTTGGGATGAATAGTGACTATTCAGACTGTCAGGATTTATCATTGCTGACCACTGGCGCTGATGTAGCATCGCGCCCGCTTGACACCATCAACGCGACGAGTGCGGCAGTTGCCAAGGCTGCCTATATGGCGGCTGAGCTGGAGAATGCCTATCCAGACCTATGGCCCGAGACGGTAAGAGGCCTGCTAGTGCATTCCGCCCGCTGGTCACGAGCGATGATAAACAGATACTCGCCCAAGGGGTCGCCTGAGGACACGGCCACGAAGGGGCGCAGGAGGCTGCTTAGGGCTTGCGGCTACGGCATACCGGACTTAAGCCGTGCAATTGAATGCAGGGAGAACAGCGTCAACCTCATCATCCAAGAGGTTCTGCATCCGTATGAGGTGAAGGATGGTCGTGAGACGATGAGAGAGATGCACCTCCATGCGCTACCTTGGCCAAAGGACGTGCTCATTTCGCTTGCCGACGCCGACGCGACGCTCCACGTGACACTTTCCTATTTCATCGAACCAGGGCCGGGGCAGATTGGATGGAAAGACAAGTATCGCTACGCTTCGCATGGACTTCGCTTCGATGTGAACAAGCCAGGTGAGAGTTGGGATGAGTTCGAGAAGCGCATCAACGTCAGCGTTCGCGCCGAGGACGAGGGCAAAACATCGAGCGGCTCTGGCGACTGGTTTCTAGGCGTCAACAATCGAAACGTGGGCTCGATTCATTCCGACTACAAGTTTGCATCCGCAATTGAGCTGAGTGATATCGAGTTTGTTGCCGTGTATCCAGTGATTGGCTGGTGGAGGTCCCGCAAATACCTCGGAAGAATTGACTCCGAGGCGCGATACTCGCTGATAGTAAGCATCGAGACGCCTGGCATGGAAACTGATCTCTATTCGGAGATTACTCAGGTGATAGAGAGCACGTCGACAACGGCCATCCCTATCACTGTCACCGGTATACAGCAAGCCGGTCTCTAGAAATCTTAAACTCAGAACGATATCGTTAAGACTCGTTTTCTTAGTTCAGGTTAGACGCCTTCCATTCGGGTATCCTGTGATTCCAAGGAGTCGCGTCTTTTGGATGGACATGCAGAGATGTGCCTGTTGAAAGGAGTGTATGCAAAGCTTTGTGATGAGCTAGGCACGCCATGCTATGGCTTGATATGTGCTTGAATTCTAACGGCATCACGGTGACTGGGAAGCGTTCTGCCGCCGTTTCGTGAGTGGACTGGCAACATCAGTATGGCAGTTCATTTCTTGCTTGCAACGTAGATGCTCGTTTTCTATGCGATAAGATTTTTCCAAGTCATGGGTTGCGTGCGAAGACAGAATGCTCCATGCATATCGAAAGGAAAAAGGGTCTTGGCGTTTGACACGGCCGATAAGATTTTTCGTTTTAGAAATGAGTTCCAGAGCAAGGGGAAACCCTCCGAGGTAAAGTGGCGTTTCTATTACGACGAGACGAACAATTTCAGAAGACTCAGGGTTGGAAAAGCTGTAAAAGAGTCTGCTGATGGAAGTTGCAATGTGTCAGACAGCCTCGAGAAGAGCTTTATAATAGGCGGGGTTGCGTTTGCTACCAAGGAGGCCGAGGAGATAATTAGACGGGACTTTGACGCTCAGCAGTTCCCGACTTCGTTAGATAGGCAAAGTGGCAAACACGAGACGAAATGTAAACAAATCTGCATCGGGCATAATGTTATCCAAATCCTAAACAACACCAGAGTTGGGAGAGTGAGTGACTTCCTGAGGTTGTTGGACAAGGATGGCGTCTACGTCCATGTCAGCACATCCAATGCTTTCTTCTACTACATTGTCTCTGAAATTGTCCAGAAACTGACGTGGATTCTGGGAATAGACGACAAGGGCATTGACTACAGCTCGCATTTCCTAGAAGACGTGCTCTACGACATTGTGAGAGACGACAAGGCATGGTTTATGGAAACCCTTAAGTGCTGGGGCTATCCGTCTATGGACTACACTCCGAACATAAGAAAGTTTTGCGATGCCCTCGAGAAGCATGTGAGGAGTGCTGGGGACTCGACTCTCTGCGGTTATTCAATTAAACGCGACCCAATGAGATGGTATGAGCTGGGACGGTTGCTTCGTCACGTTGCAAAGAAGTGCATTCATATAGGGGAAGGTTCTGATGAACGGTTGAGGATCGGTTCGGGAGACGATTACATAGTCGATTCCCTCTGCGACTTTTACTGGGCACCCTGTCTTATGTGGTATCCCTTCTCGCACCATGTGTTCGATGAGGAAGAGACTGTCAAAGAAAAACTGGAGTCATTGCTCCCCGAAGGAACTATCAATAACGGTGAGATGCGCAATTCCGCTGATGACACGATGATTCAAGTCTCGGACATCTGGGTCGGTCTGTACGCCAAATACGAAAAGCTGCTGGATGGTTATGTAGCAAAGACAATTCTGTCGAATTACAGTGTGAATCCCAGACATATTTCAATGGAGAACGTAACGAGGGAAATCGTTACGAGAATTGAGGCAGAGAAAGAACGACTTGATGTCCTGTATAGGGTAAGCGGTAACAGAATTACGTATAATATTGCCCTGAAGGGATTGCAAAACAAGCTCGAAAGGGAGCTCGGCTCCATCTGTTGCGAGCTAAGCCTCCCAAATACAGATGAAGCTACTAAGGATGCCGCCGATGCTATTCTGAAGCAGCTGAACGAGACAGGTAAAGAAAACATTCGCCTGATTAGCAGGCTCATCATCAAGTCAGTCGATGCGGATGAATACATGTACCGCATCGAAGATAGCGAAACTACCTATCGGCTCAGGATGGGTCTGGTGAAAGCTCTTGCCACATCTTGAGTTCCTAAGGAATTTGCTACAATAATGATGTTCATGGCCATTCGTAATGCCGCGCGCTCTTTTGAAAGACAGCAGGAGATGGAACTTAGCCGCGTGTTACATTTCGATGATCCCGCAAATCGAACATCTGCTCTCCGGTAACTTGCGTTTATTCTCCGCTATCGCGTGCTGAAGTGGAACTCAACCCTGAGTTCCAACTGAGTTCCAGTTTTGGAACTATTTCACGGAGTGAGGAGTAAATAAGGTCGCTGTTCAGGCAGCATATTGCGTTTACGTCTCCCTGCCTTTCGACGATTGAGTTTGAGTGGAAAATTCCTTAGTTATGGGGGTATAAATCGTTTTAGAGATAAAAAATACCCCAATAAACCCCTAATTTGATATACTGGCTCCAATGAAGATTGGAGCCAGTATGCGTTTGTTTCCTAGAGAAAATTACCTGAAAAAGATCCGCGGCTTCTACCATGACGAAGGGATGATCAAGGTCATCACCGGTGTCCGCCGCTGCGGCAAATCCTGCCTCATGCAGTGCATCGCCGAAGAACTGAGGGCAGAAGGCGTCGATGACGAGCACATCGTCTTTTTCGACCTAGACCGATACGGGTATCGATCCGTCAAAACCCCAGAACAGCTCGAGGACCTCATCAGACCCTTGCTCGCTATCTCGGGGACGAAATACCTTTTTATCGACGAGGTACAGAACGTCGATGGTTTCGAAGACGTGCTTAACGGGTTGCGCGCCGAAGGCGGCTTCTCCATCTTCATCACCGGGTCAAACTCATATCTTCTTTCAGGAGAGCTGGCCACGAAGCTAACCGGGCGCTACATCGAATTCGAGATGCAGACGCTGGACTTTGGCGAGTATTGCCAGATGAAGCGTTTCTTGGGACTGCCCGTGAACCCAAATTTGGTTGCGGAGTTCGATACGTATATCCTCGAGGGTGGCTTCCCTAAAGCGATGGATTATCCCCGGCTCGCTGACAAGCGTGTTTATGTTGCCGCGGTAATCCAGGAAATCTTCGAGAAGGACATCCGCAGGCGCGTGAAGATCAAAAACGTCTCCGTGTTCAACCATGTGCGCGACTACGTTATCAACAACTTCGGCGCCACCACGTCGCTTGCGAACATCCAATCCGACCTCGAGAGCAAACAGGGTGTGAAGGTCAAGCCCGAAACGCTAGCGAGATATCTCCAGATCCTCGAAGATGCGAAGATCATTAGTAAGTGCGCCCGTTTCGACTTGAAGTCCCGAAAATCGCTGCGAGGCGAGCAAAAGTACTACCTGGCGGACTTGAGCTTCTACTTTGCCCTCAACACCGATAACCGCATCAACTACGGGCCCGTCCTTGAGAACATCGTTTATCGCTACGCTCTCTCGCAGGGTTGCAAGGTCAGCGTCGGACGCATTGGAAAGCTGGAATGTGACTTCATCCTCAGAAACCCCGAGATGGGCTACGCATACGTTCAGGTGGCGATGACCATCATGGCCGACCGGGCTACCGAGGAGCGCGAATACCGCTCGTTCGAGCAGATTAAAGACAACTACCCCAAGTACCTGTTGACGCGAAGCGATCCCATTCAGCAAAGGGACGGCATCGTCCATGCCAACATCCCCGAGTTCATGCAGGAAGGAAGGACATTCTAGGAGAGCAATGCCTCCTTTCGATACTCGACTATATGGGGCTGATCTTGAATGGGCGCTTTAGGCTTCTGGCGTTCGCTCGTTTTTGTCCTAGGGACAAAAACGAAACTGCGGACCTTCGGCCGCCGAAAAGTTTTCTGTGTTGTCCCACGTTTTGTCCCAAACGCCCACGTGGAGACACGCGGCGGGATTTGACGGCAAGGTACCTAAAGTCGACGAGCCAACTGGAGTTGACTGGAATGGCACAACAGCAAACGAACGTAAAAGAGTAGGAATAGAGACAGGTATAACATACCTTTATTGTTCAGCTAAATTATTTATTAATTCTTCGCCCACGATGCGAGGAACTGATTTAAAACTGTAAATAGAAAAGAATCTCTGCTGAATTTTACTCCCACTCGATTGTCATAAAAACCAAGAGCGTGAACTTAACAGATGTTCTGACCAGCTATCATATTTATTTTTGAGTCCGCGAAACCGTCTTAAAACCGGAACTTACCTAGAACTCAGTGCTGAGCTCCACACTAGCACGCGATAGCGAGAATGAATGCGGGGCCGGTAGGGGTAAATGGCCTGGACTGTGAAAGCGTGGTCATGTTGCACGTGGTCGATTTCTCTTTTGAATTGGCTTTTGCAAGGGTTCTATAATTTCCCAGAGAACAAACAATCAGATCCGCGAAGATGAAAATCGACAAGCTTGACCCACAACCTCATACATCCAAATCGTCGAAAACTGTACGTTCCGCGTCAATCTGTTGCTTACGTTGGAGATTGCGGTTTGACGGCATGGGTTGCGCTCGTTTCGCGATTCGAGGTTTCAAGTCAGGTTGCTCAGCATCTCTTCAACTTTGTGACATCAGCGCGGGTAGGCTGTATAGCGTCTTCCATCAAGCCGGAGAAACATTACCTGCTAGTTCATTCTTCTCTGCATCAACGAAGGGGTCGACCCCGTATCTCATCACCTTCCATGCGCCCGGTTCCCAATCAGCAGCCGGATCGGTTCCCTTCAGTCGAGAGAGGCGGATCGCCGCGGTCCACGATCTGTCCGAAGTGCGGAGCCTTATCTTTGCGCTGGCGACCGCGGGTGCGGGCCTCATAATTTCTTCTATCTCGTATTCCTCGATTGGATGGGAAGAATAGAGCTCTCTTGCCTCGCCAGCTTGCGCGCCTGTCGTTCTGTTTACGAAATTAGGGAAGAACGACCCTAGCACCCCGTAGTTCTTCTCCTTCCAAGCCTCGAGGAATTCCATACAGTCTCTGATGAGCTCTTCGTCTGGATCTGCAGGATGCTCGAGATCCACACGGTGCTTCTTCCAGCTCTCGAGCCTCCTGTCATTTTCTGCGTTGCGCCTCTGCATATCCGAGAGGCCCTTGAGCACTTGAACGATATTAGGAGGATCTTCGTCTTCAGTCTCTCGTTTCCTAATCTCGGCATCGACCCAGTCTCCAACGGCGAAGAGCATGTACCACGCTTTCGAGGCAACCACATCGTTGTCGTAGTCGGTGACCATCCCATGCATGATTCCATGACGGTAGACTTCGCAAACCGGTTCATCTATCCTCGCGCGGATTGATTTCGTGAAGGCTTTCTGGATGGACGGGAGTCCATCCCACACGGTCGCGACGCAGTCTCCCGCATGGAGCTCTTCTGACTCCCTCGCATGGAGGCCCTTCCTCCCTTCGGACCGGAAAGCATCGTTCACGAATCCGTCCATCACGGTGACCGTCACGAGGACCGAGCTGTAGTAACGCCCCTGGAGGTAGTCTTGTTCGGCCTTCTTCAGGAGCGGTATGCGCGGGCGCATGTCGGGAAAGCGGTTCAGCCTGGTGATCATTCGATGCAGAACCTCTTCCTCCTTGAGATATTCGATGAGCTCTCGCTCAGCTTCCTCGGGTGTGGGCTTGCTGACGACCGCGCGCATCCTTTCGGGTTCCAGCGCGTCTGAGAAGACCCAGTTCCTATTGCCCAGCAGGTAGTAGAAGTCATCGATGAGCGAGACGAGGCCGTCGAGCTCTTCTCGGACTTCCCGCCCGCTCTTCCTCATCTCGTCGTTCCTGAGCAACCTTCCGAGCCATTCGAGTCCCGACGCGCTGCTCTTTAGTCTCTTGATGAAGGGGAGATTGTTGACTGATTCGTGCTTATCCGAGTTTTCGTGGTTTTCTCTTCTCATCAATACTTCATCTCGAATCTGTTTTGTTGGCTCACGGCGCAAGTCAAAGTATGACGAATGCTTTTCGCCAAGCCAGATAATCGAACGGAAACGCCTCGGTTTCTGCTCTTCGCCGTTTTCTAGGCATCGTTTAGAATGATTCAATACCGAATTATAATTCACCAGCAAGAGGAATTGAGGGGTAGAGCATGCAGGTTCTCAAGGAAGAGGTGCGCGAGCGCATACTTGCCGCCGCCGTCCAGGTGTTCTACGAGAAGGACTTCCGTAGCGCGAAGTTGCAGGACATCGCGAAGCTCGCAGACGTGTCGGTAAGCCTGCTGTACTCGTACTTCAAAAACAAGGAAAAGCTATTCGAGGGCGTCGTTTCGTCTGCTCCCTTCGATTTCAACCGAATTGCACGTGAAGAAGAGTCTATCATTGCGGATACGCCCTCTGAGAGGTATCAGATTGCCGCCGAGGGACCCCTGCTCAACATGCTGGCCCATCACAAGTTGCTGGTTATCCTAATTGACAAGAGCCAGGGTACCGCCTATGAGCATGCGAAGGATGATTTCGTAGAGAGCATCGAGCGGCATATCCGATACATGATGAACGAACGTGCAGTTCTGCACTACCCAGACTTGCTCACCCACGTACTAGCAAGCAATTTCGTGGAGAGCCTAATGGAGGTAGTCCGCCACTACAGCAGTGAAAATGAAGCTCGTGAGATGCTTGCGCTCATCGCCCAGTGCTATTACGAAGGAGTAAACTCCCTGTGACAGAAATTCCTGCCACCCTATTCAGATACCCTGACATTCAATATTGAATTTTAATTCAATATTGATATAGTTAGTCTAGTCAAACTGAGATAGGCCTTAATCTACTCGCAATATCGAATCTATATTTAATATTGGAGGAGAGATTCTATGAAAGACAAGAGAGAGCTGGTCAGGGAGATGACGGCGAAAAGCCGGCTATCTAATGCCTTGCTTTTGACTAGGGCGGTTCTTGGGCTTGTTCCCACGGTTCTCGTAATCTTCCTTGTCCATCTGTTTTTGGAAGGATCTCTCTCACCTGCTGCGATTGCCTATGTCGCTGCGGGAATGACGGCATGTGTGGCGGGGAAGGCGGTGTGCATGTACACGGCAACATGGAAAGCACATCGGGTGGCGTACTCGTGCCTGACGGAGATCCGCCTGCGCATCGTGCACCATCTGAAAAAGCTCCCTCTCGGCTTCTTTCAGATCAGAAGGCCAGGAGACCTCGCGAACGTCATGCGTAATGACGTGGAGCAGGTGGAGGTGTACCTTGCCCACGGGCTACCCGAATCGGCCTCAGCCACTCTGTTCCCCGCCGCCGCGTTCGTCCTCATGCTTGCAGTGGACTGGCGGCTTGCCCTGTGCATGATGGCAGGTCTGCCCCTCATGTGGCTCGTGAAGAAGGCGGCGGCGCCTGCTTGGGAGAGAGGCTTCGAGATAGTAGCCCAGTACGCCTCCCGCATGCAGAACAGCCTTATGGAATACGTCGCCAACATAGCGGTCGTCAAGGCATTCGGAAAGGAAGAACGCAAGACCGATGAGACGGTCGGGGCGGCGCGTGATTACGTGAACTGGGCAACGAGCTCGATGAACGATGTCTCGGTCCCTATGGCTCTTATCGCTCTGTTCATGGAGTTCGGGACCGTACTCGTGCTGATTGTGGGAACGTGGCTTCTCTCCACGGGCGGCATATCCATCGAACGTCTTATCTTGGCCATGGTGCTCTCCGCGGCCTTCACCTCCTCGGTGGCTAAGACAGCGACCCTGCAGCACTATCGTTTCATGTTCGACCAGGCGATGACGGGCATCGAATCAGTACTGGGCGTTGAAGCCACAGACCCCATCAAGGACTCTGAGGAACCTCGCATGGGAGACATCGAGCTGAACGGAGTCTCGTTCTCCTACCCAAAGAGCGATGGATGCAGCAACGAGAGGAAGCAAGCTCTCGACTCAATCAACCTCGTGTTCCGCAAGGGAAGCACCAACGCGCTCGTTGGCTCCTCGGGATGCGGGAAGAGCACGCTCGCGAGCCTAATTATGGGATTTTGGCAACCTGACAGCGGACACATCACTGTGGGTGGACGAGACCTGTCTCGCCTTTCCGAAAGGCAGGTATCGAGCCTCTTCTCCATAGTCCAACAAGATGTTTTCCTCTTCAATCAGAGCATCGAGGAGAATATCCTCATCGGCCAGCCGGGCGCAACACATGAGAAGGTCGTCGAGGCGGCCCGGAGGGCACGCATCCACGACTTCATCTCCGAGCTTCCGCAGGGCTACGCAACGGTCGTCGGCGAGGGCGGTATCCAGCTCTCGGGTGGCGAGCGCCAGCGCATCTCGATCGCCCGAGTGATGCTGAAAGACGCCCCCGTTATCATTCTCGACGAGGCAACAGCCGCAGTCGACGCAGAGAACGAAGCCCTCATCCAGGAGGCAATAGACGACCTATCCCGCGATAAGACCGTCGTGACCATAGCCCACCACCTGAACGCCATTCGAGAAGCGGATCAGATCGTGGTGATGAGGGAAGGGCGTGTGGTTGGTTCCGGAACCCACGAAGACCTCATGCGCGCATGTCCTCTCTATCAGGAGATGGTCGACAAGCAAAAGCAGGTGGACAACTGGGACATCAAGGAGGTCACATCATGGTAAGGGAGATTCTTGAGCAGATGACTCCTGTCGGCCGACGCATGATGGCCATAAGCATTGTCTCTTTCTCGATCTACGCGCTTTCAAGTGTGGCGATGGCCTTCGTCGTTCTCGCGGCAATCCATTCGGTCCTGGCTGGATCCGCCGACCTCATTCTTTACTGGATAGAACTTATCTGCCTTCTTCTCGTCAAGGGGGCAAGCGGCATCGTAGCCGACAAGCAGAAGCACTGCGCGGGATTCAACCTCGTACTGAAAATCAGAATCGCCATCGTCAGGCGGCTGAAAAAACTCTCCCTTGGCTTCTACACGGGAGAGCGTCTGGGAGAGATTGGCGACATCGTCCACAAAGACATCGACAGCATGGAGATGGTGGTGGGGCATCTCTGGACGAGAATGGCGGCTGACTTCATCGTTGCGGCTATTTTGCTCGCAGCTGCAATCGTCGTCGATTGGCGCATGGCATTACTCATGATCTCGACCCTGCCAATAGCACTGGCCTTTCTTACAGCGGGACTGAGAAAGGCACAGGTCCTCGAAGGTAAATGCGGCGACGACGCAGCAGACATGACAAGCCTGTTCGTCGAGTACGTGAAGGGCATCCCACTGCTGAAGGCCTTTGCCGAAAGTGAGGCTCTCGATCGCAGGCTCGAGGCAACGGTGGCAAACTTCGGCGAGAGCAGCAAGACAGCTTCGCGAAACAAGGCGCTCGTGCTGTCCGCCTACAGCTTTACGGCGGACCTCGCCTTCGTGGTCATGGCGGCAGGCGGCGCCCTGCTCATGTTGAATCGCTCCTTACCCCTGTTCGTCTATATCGGCTTCATCGTTGCGAGCGTGGAGTTCTACAAGCCGTTCTTCGCCATGGAGTCACACTGGATGAACTACCTCAAGGTGAGGGACAGCTTCCGCAGGATAGAGAAGATCGTCTACGCGCCTGCCGTCCCAGAGCCCGAGGACCCGCATGTGCCTTCATCGCACTCGATCGAGTTCGACAGGGTGCGCTTCTCCTACGGAAGGGACTCATTCAAGCTGTCCGAAGCGACTTTCACGGTCCCCGAACACACTATGACGGCACTCGTGGGCGAGTCCGGATCGGGTAAAAGTACGCTGACCAACCTCCTGCTGAGATTCTGGGATGTGGATGCGGGAAGCGTGAGTGTCGGCGGCGTGGACGTGAGGGACATCCCCTACGATGACCTTCTGGCCTCCATCAGTGTCGTCATGCAGGACGTTCGACTCTTTGCCGACACCATTGAAGGGAATATTCGCATCGGAAAGGCGAACGCGACGCATGAGGAGGTGGTGGAGGCGGCCAAGAAAGCCTGCATCCATGAGTTCGTAATGTCGCTCCCCCAGGGCTACGAGACACCTATCGGGGAGAACGGTGTGGGTCTCTCGGGCGGCCAAAAGCAGAGGCTGTCCGTCGCGCGGGCATTCTTGAAGGACGCCCCCATCCTCGTCCTCGACGAGATGACAAGCAACGTAGACCCGGTCAACGAGGTGCTCATGCAGAGGGCAGTCTCTGCGCTGGCGCAAAACCGTACGGTGCTTGTGGTGGCACACCATCTAAGTACCATTCGCTCTGCCGATCAGATAATCGTGATGCAGCAGGGGAAAATCGTTCAGAGGGGCACCCACGAGCAGCTTCTCGAGGAGAACGCAGGCTACTACCGGACCCTTTGGGAGCAGGGGGCCAAGACGGAAGGTCGAGCATGAACACCTCTGCGCATGTAGCTCTCGGCAAGGCGACGTTCCGATACTCGGGAAAAAGCAGCAATGCTATCCACAGCGTCGACTTGGATATTCATGAAGGCGAGTTCGTGCTCCTGACAGGAAGAAGTGGCTGCGGGAAAACCACGGTCGCACGGCTCATAAATGGTCTTATCCCCCATTTCTACGAGGGCGAGCTGAAAGGAACGGCGAAAGTCGCCGGAACGGAAACGCACGAGATGGGAATTGGAGACATTGGAAAGATGGTCGGTTCGGTCTTCCAGGACCCTCGCAGCCAGTTCTTCATGACCGATACGACGAGCGAGGTGGCATTCGGCTGCGTGAACGCGGGACTGCCACGCAACGATGTCGAGCAGCGAGTCGAAAGCGCATTCCAGCGCATGAGCATCCAGCGCCTGCGGGATAGGAGCGTATTCGAGCTCTCGAGCGGAGAGATGCAGCTGGTGGCCATAGCCTCCTGCTATGCGATGGGGCCTTCCGTGTACGTCTTCGACGAACCGTCTGCAAACCTCGATATGGGGGCCGTGGAGACCCTCAGGAAGACACTATCCGAGCTGAAACGCGAAGGAAAGACCGTCATTGTTCTGGAGCACCGACTCTTCTATCTATCCGACCTCATCGACTGGATGATTGTTATCGAAGACGGTACCGTATCCCACGTATACGACGCAGCCAGTGCGTTATCCCTCGACGACGCCACACTCGCCCATATGGGCCTAAGGAGCTTGCAGCTGAAGTCGGCATTAAACGCTATACCCGACCACGAGCCGACCTTGTCAAAGCGTGAGAAAGCGGTCTTCGAGATAAATAATCTTACGGTCTCATACGGCTCACAGCATTCGACGAGGAGCGGCGGGTCGACACCGCGCGATCCCCGCACCATCGGCCCGCTGAGTTTCTCCGCCCGACTCGGCGAGGTAATCGGAATCATAGGAGAAAACGGTGCGGGGAAGACAACTCTGTCGCGTCTGTGCTGCGGACTTGAGAAAGAGGATAGGGGCGCCGTGTCTCTAGACGGCAGACCACTTTCGCCAAAGGAGCGGTTGGGGCGCATCCGACTAGTCATGCAGGATCCCGACTACCAGCTTTTCTCCGATAGTGTGCTGGGAGAGCTCTCGTTGGGCGGACGGAGAGACGCCGATGCCTGTGAGCGAGCACTCAGAAAGCTGGGGCTATGGGATATGAGGGAAGCTCATCCCGCAACGCTTTCGCGAGGTCAGAAGCAGCGCCTCACCATAGCATGTGCCCTCGTCGATGAGGCTGCCGCCTATTTCTTCGACGAACCGACGAGCGGTTTGGACAGGGAGAACATGGAGAGAGTCTCTTCCGCAATCCGATCGCTCGCACAATCGGGAAGCGTCGTATTCGCCGTCTCGCACGATCCTGAGTTCCTCCTCTCTGCTTGTGACCGCATTCTCCATCTGAGCGGTGGGCTCATCGTTGACGACTTCGCCCTTTGTGGCCCGATGAGGGAGAGACTCCTGAGGTCGCTTTGGAAAGGAGACGCGCAATGGAACGCTCATACAGGCGCATAGACCCGCGAACGGCCCTGCTCTCGATCTGCCTTCTGGGCACTGCTGCAATGCTTTCCAACCGACCGGAAGCAGCCCATGCGGCATGCGCCATCGGTGCGGCATGCGCGCTCGTCTCCGGGGCATGGCGGTCGTGTATCGCCCTATCTGCCGCCTATGGTCTCATAGCCGCCGTGATGGCTCTTGCCGAGGGAGTCGGAAGCACAACGCTTATGACCGCTGTGGTCATGCTGAGCTACATGGCCCAGAAGTTTGTAGTTCTGGCTCTACTGGGCGCCTCCCTTTCTAAACTGGCCTCGATGCAGGATCTTCTCGCTGCGCTGCAGTCTATGGGGACTCCGCAGGTAGTTCTCATTCCGTGCACAGTCATTCTGCGATTCTTCCCAACTATACGCAGGGACGCCTCGCATCTTATGGAAAGCCTGAAGACGCGGCGCGTGCTCACAGGAGGAGGGTTCGCATTCCGACACCCAGCTCTCACATGCGAGCTTTTGATAGTTCCGCTCCTCATGAGGAGCGTAAGGATATCCGATGAGCTGGCGGCATCCGCACTTGCCCGCGGCTTAGACGGCGAGGCCCAAGCGACGGTGCTACAGCCTCTGTCTTTCGGAGGAAGGGACGCCGTGGCGGCCGCCTTAACCCTCCTGGCAACCGGAGTGCTTGCGTGGCTTCAATTTGGACCGCGATAGAGGGGCTCAGGACAGACTTGCCTCGGCAAACTTGTACGTCTTAGACCAGAACGGAAGAAAGGACTCATTATGAAAAAAGGCGGAACCTCGACCATAGGGTCTCGAGATCTCGTATCCATTGGTGTCTTTGGAGCGCTGTCCCTCCTAATCTTCTTCGTAGTGGGAGGCGTCGCTGGTCTTACCGTTGTGGGGACAGTCGCTAACATACCCATCGTCTGCTTCTTCACATCGATAGCCTATCTGCTCCTTGCCACAAAGGTTAGGAAGACCGGGACTTTCTTCATCATGGGAACCATAAACGTGCTGCCCGGCCTGATGGCGGCAAACGTCTTCGGTGTCATCGGTAGTATCGCGGGCTGGGCCCTTGCAGAAGTGGTTGCCACGGGGATTGGGTACTCGAATAGGAAAGGTCTCGTTGCGGCTTACGTCGTCGGTTGCACGCTGCAGTCGGCACTCTACACCCTTCCCATATACCTTTCAGCTGCTCAGTATCTTTCCGAGCGCCAAGAAATACTTCGACTCACCGATGAGACCATGGCGCAGTTCGTCGCAATGTTCTCGGGTTCCATGTACGCAGGGATGGTCGTCCTTACGGTGGCGACGAGCCTGGCGGGGGCCCTCGTCTCGCTGAGGATCATGAGGAAGCACTTCGAGAAGGCAGGAATTGTCTAAGGGACGCCTCTCAACAAGAAAGTCGAAAGATGGGCAGGATGGCCCCATGGCTGCTGATGACCCAAAGAGCATTGGAGGCTCTCGGCGCCATACAATAATTTGAGATTGGGCGTGTTCCGCTGGCCTATTTTCTTTCTTTGCTTTTGGTCGCTCTACTCTCTTTTTTCACGGGCAATACAAACATGGCGGAGTCTGCTCAGGCTAATCGAAGGCCTTGACGCGCCACGGCCTTATATGCGGGCGGCGTTAGTCTATGCTGTCGATAATTTCCTGAAAGGCGTTCAATTCGTGAAATCGGATGTAATAGCCAAGGTTGGTCATTATATTGGTCTGGGGCAACCCCGTTAGAATTGTTCAAGCCATTAAAGCAATGTTTCCACAGCTCCCAAAAACCAAAGTCAAGAAACCGCGGGAAACCAAATGAGATGTATTTTAATTATTTGTTCGATGCATCTGGAAGAGGTGCCCCTGTTTTAAATCTTCCTCATTGAGGCAAGCCTCAGCCCCCTCATTTAAGCCCTTTCATGCAAGTCCATGGTTCAATCATGCAGAGTTGTACATTTATGCTTAATATGAAATAATATTCAGCATAAATGTTTTATTTGGAAAGAGGGCTGCCATGACCTTAATCGAGATTGCGAAAGGCCAGAATGGCTACGTGTCAGCATCGCAGGTCACTGCCTCTGGCATTCCCAGGAGAAAGCTTGCCGAGGCTGTCGATAGAGGCGAGCTCGTCCAGGTCGGACGCGGTCTCTACGCTCTTCCAGAGACATGGGAGGATCCATACCTTGTCGCCCAGCACCGGTTCTCGCGCGGCGTATTCTCTGATGACACGGCGCTGTTCCTGCACGGTATGACCGACCGCGCGCCCTTTTTCCTCACCATGACGTTCCCCAGAAGCTACAACGCCACACCCGTTAGGGAGGCAGGGATAGTCTGCCGCACCTGTGCTGACGAGGTACTTGGGCTTGGACTGGTAGAGCTGACTACTCAACACAGCAATATTGTTAGGGCGTACGATCTAGAGAGAACACTTTGTGACCTGGTCAGGGGTCAAGGCACAGTAGACTCGCAAATTGTCATTCCGGCGATGCGGACCTATGTAAAAAGTCCAAAGAGAGATGTAGAGAAACTAGTTGAGTACGCGCATAGACTTGGCGTTGAGAAGAAAATCCGAAATTACCTGGAGGTGCTGCTATGAGGATGAAGAACGCAATGCAGCTCAAGGCACATGTGAATAACATGGCCAAGGAGGCGGGCATCCCCACACAGGCGCTCATGCAGAGCTACCTTCTCGAGAGGTTGCTTGAGCGCCTCTCAAGATCGACATGGAGGGACAACATCGTCATCAAGGGTGGCGTGCTCATCTCGTCCCTCGTTGGCGTCAGCTCTAGGACCACCATGGACCTGGACACGACGGTCAGGGGGTTCGCCCTTACCCATGATTCTGCAGAGAGGGTCTTTCGTGACATCATGACAGTACAGGTAGACGACGATTGGGAGTTTGAGTTTGATAGAATTGAAGATATTCGCGAGACCGATGACTATCCAGGTATTCGCGTACACCTTAAGGGGAGCTATGCTCCCATGTTGGTCCCACTGACAGTAGATGTCACCACTGGTGATAGAATTACGCCAGACGCGGTGGAGTACAGCTACTCGCTGCTCTTCGGCGAGGGCAAGATCAGCCTCATGGCATACCCGATTGAGACTGTACTCGCGGAAAAACTTGAGACTGTGATATCTCGCGGAGTTACCAATACCCGTCTCCGAGATTTCTATGACATTCATATTCTGTTGGGTGTCAAAAGAAATGACATCAATATTGAAACATTGAGAAACGCATTGGCGTCGACTTGTGAGAAAAGGAGCAGTCAAGCTGTCATCGCTCGCTGGGCCGATACGCTTGATGACGTTGCTGGTGACGCTGCTATGCTGGAGCAGTGGGCAAAGTATGTGAGAAAAAATCCGTACGCAAAAGGAGTCGCTCTTCAGGACTGCTGCAAGGCTGCAAAATCTGTGTTTGTGGAGTTGACCGACATAAACAATAATACCTACGACAAATAGTAGAACAATAATTGCAAGATAACTTAAAGTTCATACAAGTTCTTATATTTTTCGGGACATGACCCGAGAATATCGAGTGGGAATATGATCCAGTAG
>ERZ773001.297-NODE-297-length-20863-cov-64.9518_pt1 | contig 20863 bp, 19 predicted proteins | sample MGYA00511673_ERZ773001 | MGnify/ENA primary metagenome ERZ773001 (study PRJEB29015, sample SAMEA2738091) | human oral metagenome | biome: human oral; feature: human-associated habitat; material: saliva | place: China | collected 2162 ... | reverse complement strand
CTTCTGCTCACGCGGGGAGGCGAACGCACGGGACTGCGAAGACTCCGCGACCGCCCCAGAGATCAGCGCGGTCAGCAGCGGAGCGTAGATAGCGCTCGCCCGCAGGGGCATGAGAATCAGCGGCGGAACAGATGCGGAAAGCTCCGACTGCAAGCTGCTCTGCAGGGCCTGCAGATACTTCTCCTGCTGCATGCCCGGCAGACAATGCACGCTCACGCCCGGCACCACAGCCAGAGTCTGCACCAGACGATTGATTCGTTGCTGATCAGTGCTATCAGCGCCAGCCAGTAGAACGTGCACCGAACCCGGATAGCCAGCCACCAGCTGCACCAGGTAGGCGCGCAGATGCGCCTCCTCCAGCTTCAGATAGTGACCGAGAGCCGGGGTGGGGAGTGGTAGATAGTGGGGTGCATCCTGCTTCTCCAGCGTGCCCAGCGGGAGGTTGCGGCCGCGCAGGTAGGGCTGGCGAGGACCGCACCCGAGCACAATAGCCGGGTAGGCGGCATCATGCAGGGCAGAGGGGCCCGAAATCGCCAGGTCGCCCGCGGTCGGCAGGGCGAGGGCACGTTCCTTCTCCTGCAACGCCGCCTGATGAGTCTGCTGCGATGCGGCACGGTTCTCTGCCCGACCGCCAAAGAAATGCAGAAGCATCAGCAGCGAAGACGCCGCAGACATCAGCAGAAGGAACCACATGCCGGTCACCAGCGCAATAATCAGACCCACCACAATGGGCAGGCACACGCTCAACAGAATCTGTTTGAGCTTACGCGGCGCCGGAGGGTTTACCACCACCGGCTCGAAGGGGTTGCTGGCATTGCCCAGGGGAGCGAGCGTCTGTGCGGGCTCGCCAGAGGAAGATTCGGGGGAAGAAGCGAGGGAAGAGCCGGGGGTAGCGGTGGCGGTGCTCGCATTCTGTGCGGTGTGTTCGCCGTCGGCGCTGGGTGAGGTGAGCATGCAAAGTGAGGATCCGAGGCGGAAAGGCTCGTTCCAGCGCAGGATGCGCGGCTCAGCGCCCTGCGCCCTCTTGCCACCCTGCGCCTTCTCACTACTCTCGTTCGCGGCGGGGCGCTTCTCAATCCAGCGGATGCCGGAGCTGTCGGCGTAGAAGTTGCCGTGCACCGGCTTGAGGAAGGGGTCCTGCAGGTGAATATGGCGTGGCTGTTCTCCTCCGCGGGCAGCTAGTGCCGCCCTGCCGAGGCTGGTGCGGCCGCGGCTGATGGGGAAGGTTGCGCCCGCGTTGGGTCCGCGCAGAATGTGCAGGAGGCTAACGGCGGGCGCGTTCGGAATGTGGTTATTGAGCGCAATCGAGGCGCCGACGGGGTCCTGATTGTGCGCGGGGCGCAGCTGGAACGTTGCCTCTTGTACCTTGGCGTGCGCGCCGGGCGCGCAGTGTTGCAGGGCTTGGTTGAGTGCCTGCTCTAGGGCCTGCTGGTTTGCGCTACCCGCGCTGCCGGGGTGCAGCTGTATTCCGTTGGGTGCCGCCTCGCCGTCGAGTCGGAGTACGCGGGGGTAGGGGAGCGCATCGGTGGTGTTGTGGTGGTCGAGAAAGAAGAGAGTCATACCCTCAGAAAACATTAAAAAGCATTAAAGCTCAATAAATCACCTTTATATAAACTTACATGTTCGTATTTTTTGAATTTTTCACCCCATTTTTCAAAAATTTGTGGATAAACCGCCCCAACCACCGCTTGCCTGTGCCAGTGTGTATCCCCAAATGTGCCGGTAGGGGTGCTTCTTTGTGGCGCATGGGAGCCTTGAAAAACCCGCCCCGACCCACCCCTTGTAGCTGCGGCCCTACGCGGCGGCTAATTACCGCTGCAACTAGGGGGCAGGGTGAATATTTACCCGTAAACAAAATTCCTTCCCCAAAAGTGGACCGTAAAAATTCGCAGAAGAAAGAGCTTTCTCAGACCCGCTTGACCTCGGGGTTCGCGAAGAATATTCATCCAGAGAAAGAGTGTGCGAACAATAGTCCAAAAGCCCCTAAATGCATGTCATAAGTATGCGTAGTGCTTGATAAACAGGTATCTTAGATTATGACTATATCCATCACGGGAGGGGCTTTTTGCGTCCAACCGTGCGGATTGCGGCGCGACTGAGATCCCTCGGATGTGCCCAATCTGGTAGGTGAATACCGCCCTCGAAGAAGCGGCGGTGCGCCGTGATAATACAGGAGAAAACATTGACCGCTGACCTCGTAGTAGTCGGTTCGGGCCTCTTTGGTCTGACCATCGCAGAACAGGCTGCCACTGAGCTGGGCCTGAAGGTTGCCCTGCTGGACCGCCGTTCCCACATCGGTGGTAACGCATACAGCGAGAAGGAGAAGCAGACCGGTATTGAGGTGCACCGCTACGGTGCGCACCTGTTCCACACCTCCAACGAGCGTGTCTGGGAGTACGTGAACCGTTTCACCGAGTTCACCAACTACGTGCACCGCGTGTACACCCGCCACAATGGCATCGTGTACCCCATGCCCATTAACCTGGGTACCATCAACCAGTTCTTCAACGCCGCTTACTCTCCCGCAGAGGCAAAGGCGCTCATCGCTGAGCAGGCTGGCGAGCTGGCTGGCACCGACCCGCAGAACCTGAACGATAAGGGTATCTCCCTGATTGGTCGCCCCCTGTACGAGGCGTTCATCAAGCACTACACCGCTAAGCAGTGGCAGACCCCGCCGGAAGAGCTGCCCGCATCCATCATTTCCCGCCTGCCGGTTCGCTACAACTACGACAACCGCTACTTCAACGACAAGTACGAGGGTCTGCCCGTTGACGGCTACGCTGCATGGCTGGAGCGTATGGCGGCGCACCCGAACATTGAGGTGCACCTGAACACTGACTTCTTCGAGCCCGGTCACCAGTACTCTCGCGAGAACGTCCTGGGTCAGATTCCCGTGGTCTACACCGGCCCGGTTGACCGCTACTTCGACTACGCTGAGGGCGACCTGTCCTGGCGTACCATCGACCTGGAAGAAGAAGTCCTGCCGATTGAGGACTTCCAGGGTTGCTCCGTGATGAACTACCCCGATGCTGATGTTCCCTTCACCCGCATCCACGAGTTCCGTCACTTCCACCCCGAGCGTGACTACACCAAGGACGCAACCGTCATTATGCGCGAGTACTCTCGCTTCGCTAACAAGGGCGACGAGCCGTACTACCCGGTCAACACCTCCGTGGACCGTGAGAAGCTGCTGGCGTACCGCGACCTGGCTAAGGGCGAGAACAACGTGCTGTTCGGTGGCCGCCTGGGTACCTACAAGTACCTGGATATGCACATGGCTATCGGCGCTGCACTGTCCATGTTCGACAACAAGATCCGCCCGCACTTCGCTGATGGTGCGAAGATCGAGTCCGGTGGTGTTGACGCATAACCATGGCTGATAAGACTTTGAAGAACCTGCAGCGGGTTATTTTCCCGAGCGCAGTTGAGACCGACGTTGTTCCCCTGTACGTGGACGCGAGTGTTGCAACCGGCGTTCAGCTGCCCACCCGTATTGACGGTGACGCTTCCACCTCCATTGCGGAGGCGATGAACACCTCCGGTCAGTCTGTGTCGAGCGCCAGCGCGAACCGTGATGCCGCGAACAGCCTGAACAGCCGCCGCTCCATCACCGTGAACGCGGGCCAGAGCCTGTCTTTCGGCACGTACTTCAACGCATTCCCCGCCTCGTACTGGCGCCGCTGGACCGACCTGAAGAAGGTCGTTCTGAGCGTTCAGACTCGCGGCGAGGGCATGGTCATTGTGTACAAGTCCAATGGCCGTGGCGTGATTCAGCGCGTGGATGCGAAGCTGCTCTCCGGCGAGGAGACCAACACCTTCACCCTGCCCCTGGCGCCGTTCGGTGACGGCGGCTGGTACTGGTTCGACCTGGCTGGTACCGGCGACCTTGAGCTGATTGAAGCGAACTGGCTGGGCGACATTGAGCCCCGCGCAGACGTGAAGGCTGGTCAGGCGACCGTGCAGATTACCACCATGAACAAGGTGGAGTACTGCATCAACAACATTCGTGCTCTGGGTGAGAGCCCCGAGATTTTCGATGCTGTGCACGAGTTCCTGATTGTGGATCAGGGCACCCAGAAGGTGCAGGACCACGAGGACTTCGAAGAGGTCGTCAAGCCCCTCTCCGGTAAGTTCCGCATCATCAACCAGGGCAACCTGGGTGGTTCCGGCGGCTTCTCGCGCGGCATGTTCGAGGCTGTCAACAACGGCTCCGACTACGTGCTTCTGCTCGATGACGACGTCATCGTTGAGCCCGAGTCGATCCTGCGTATGGTGACCTTCGCGAACTACTGCAAGGAACCCACCATCGTGGGTGCGCACATGTTCGACATGTTTGACCGTTCGGTCCTGCACGCGTTCGGTGAGGTTGTTGACCCGTGGCGTAACTTCTACGCAAAGCCGCACGAGGACATGGCGATGGGCCACAACCTGGGCCACCACAACCTGCGTAACACCCCGTGGCTGCACCGCCGCGTGGACGTGGACTACAACGGCTGGTGGATGTGCCTCATCCCGACCACCGTCATTAAGGAAATCGGTTTGTCTCTGCCCCTGTTCCTGAAGTGGGATGACGCTGAGTACGGTCTGCGCGCTAAGGCTGCGGGCTTCGCTACCGTGTCCTTCCCCGGTGCGGGCGTGTGGCACGTGTCCTGGACCGACAAGGATGACTCCGTCGGCTGGCAGGCGTACTACCACGAGCGCAACCGCCTCATTACGGCGCTACTGCACTCGCCCTTCGATAAGGGTGGCCGCGTGCTGCTGGAGTCCCTGTTCTTGGACGTCAAGCACACCCTGTCCATGCAGTACTACACCGAGGCTGGCCGTCTGATGGCGCTGGAGGATCTGCTCTCCGGCCCCGATCACCTGCACCCCTCGCTCTCGCAGCGTCTGCCGGTGATTCGTGCGATGGCTAAGGAGTACCCGGAGTCTCAGGTGAAGCCGAACGTGGATGACTTCCCGGCTATTCAGACGAAGAAGCCTCCGTTCCGTGGCCGCCGTTCCTTCGCATCCCCGGGCTACAAGAAGCTCGCTTCGTGGACCGCGAAGACTGTTGCTCGTCAGCTGTTCAAGCCGGTGAGCGAAGAGGCGAAGGCTCACCCGCAGATTCAGTTGAACTACGGTGAGACTAACTGGTGGACCCTGTCGAAGTTCGATTCGGCTCTGGCGACTAACGCTGAGGGTACCGGCCTGTTCTGGTACCGCCGCGACCCCGAGCAGCTCAAGTCGAAGCTGGCTCAGGCCGCTAAGCTGCACGTTCAGCTGGTGACCGGCTGGGATAAGCTGCGTGAGCAGTACCGTGCGAAGGCTGCTGAGGTTGCCTCCTACGATGCGTGGGCTAAGACCTTCGCTGAGCATACGGATTCTGAGCTGACCCGATGAGCGATCTGAAGTCTGTTCCCCTGAAGGCGCCCGGCCGTGGACGCGGCATCCTGGATGCGGTGAAGAACCGCTACCTGCTTCGACTGCTGGTCGATAAGGAAATCCAGGTCCGCTACCGCGGCTCGGTGCTGGGCATTTTGTGGTCGTACATTAAGCCGGGTGTGCAGTTCCTGGTGTTCTACATTGCCATGGGTATGTTCCTTGGCTTGGAACGCGGTATGCACAACTATGCGGTGTACCTGTTCTCGGGCATGATTGCCATTAACTTCTTCTCGGAGGGTTTTGGCAATGGTGCTCGCGCCATGGTGGTTAACAGCGCGCTGATTCGTAAGATCTATCTGCCGCGTGAGCTGTTCTCGCTGTCGACGGTGTGGGTGGCTCTGGTGCATTTTGTGCCTCAGATTGCCGTGATGCTGCTGGCCTGCTTCTTGGTGGGTTGGTCCCCGACCTTCCTGGCCTTTGGGTCGATTCTGGCGGGCATGCTCATCGTGATGATGCTGTCCTATGGTCTGGGTTTGATTTTCGGTGTGGCGAACGTGTTCTTCCGCGATTCGGAGAACATTGTGGACATGCTGCTGATGGTGGCTACCTGGTTCTCGCCGGTGCTGTACTCCTGGACCATGGTGCGTGACACCCTCTACCCGTGGGTGTTCAACGTGTTCATGCTTAATCCGCTGACCGTTGCGGTGGAGCTGTTCCACTATGGCTTCTGGCATCCGACGCTCCGTCCTGAGGATTTGGCGCTTCCTGCTTCGCAGGTGGTTCCGCATCTTTTCAGCTTCTGGACTCCGATTGCCCTTGGTATTTCTCTGCTGACCGTTTTGATTGGTGATTTGCTCTTCCGTAAGTTTGAGGGCAACTTCGCCCAGGAGCTCTGATTCTGTGGATATTAAGAAGCTTGAGTTCCCGCCGGTGAGCCCGGACGCTCCCGTGGTGATTCACGTGGAGAATTTGGTGAAGCGCTTTGTTCTGCGCCACACCCGTTCGATGAAGGAAGCTTTTGTTTGGCTGATTAAGGGCCGCAAGGGTGATCTTTCGGAGAAGTTCAATGCGCTCAACGGCGTGAGCCTGGATATTCGTCAGGGTGAGCGTGTGGCTCTTTTGGGTCTGAACGGCTCAGGTAAGTCCACGCTGCTGAAGATGATTTCTGGCGTGATGCGTGCCGATGGGGGTGAGGTTCTCACTCGCGGCAATATTGCGGGTCTGATTGAGGTGGGCGCTGGTTTCCACCCGGATCTGACCGGTCGCGATAACGTGTACCTCAACGGCGCGATCTTGGGTATGACCAAGGAAGAGATTGAGGCTTCCTTCGATTCGATTGTGGATTTCGCTGAGATTCACGACTTTATCGATACTGAGGTGAAGTTCTACTCTTCGGGTATGTACCTGCGTCTGGCGTTCTCGGTTGCGGTTCATACGAACCCGGATATCTTCCTGGTGGATGAGATTCTTGCGGTGGGCGATGAGCCGTTCCAGAAGAAGTGTATTGCGAGGATTCAGGAGCTGTGCTCTGCCGGTAAGACTCTTGTCGTTGTGAGCCATGACCTGGATTTGGTGTCTAAGATTTGTGACCGCGGCGTGGTGCTGGAGCACGGTAATCTGCGTTTTGACGGTCCGATCAAGGAAGCCGTGAAGGTGATTCGTGGCGGCAACTAACCGCTAGGTGATTGCTGGTGATGGGGCGTGTATTCCCGATGGGGGTGTGCACGCCCCTTTGCCATGCCTGAATACTGTGCCCGGATGCTGTGCCCGAATGCCCTACCCTAATGCCCCGCCCGAGAGGTTGGGGTTGTTGGATAGGGTTCTGGCGTTTCAGCAGGGGAGGTAGGGGCGGCTGGGTGTGGCAGGGGCTGCTGCGGGGGTTTTAAGACGAAATGTTACGTGTGCACCTAGTGCAATATGGTGGCGGTCAGCAGTAAGCGGTTCGAGAGGTGCACGCGCCACTGTTCTGCAAGTCACAGCTGACTAGGCGTTTTGGATTTTGATGCACATTGGGTAACGATGTGTGCAATTCTGTGCATCAAAAATACTCAAATACTATACTCGTAAATATTAAGGGGCATTTTATTACATTTTGATAAATTTGATGCGCTGAGGGTAGGGTGATGATGGCATTGATGTATCAATGCTTCACCGTATTCCACACAACCACACCACGCACAGCATCGGATCATTTCAATGGAGAACACCGTACTGGATACCCGGGCGGAGCATCTAACTCTGCTCGAGGAAAATATCCGTGAGGCAATGCGTCACCGCAGCCTGGACCCGCACGAGGACCAGCGCGCCGTTCGCGGGCTCATCGACGAGCACCTGAACGATTACGAACAGCGACGCACCCGCATCTCCCTGCCCGATTTGGGCGACCGCGAATCCGTGATTCAGCGCCTGCACGATGAAATCTGCGGCTTCGGTGTGATCCAGCCGTTCCTCGATGATGAGAGCGTTGAAGAAATCTGGATCAACTCTCCCGACGAAATCTTTATCGCCCGCAACGGCGAAAGCGAATTGACCGGCCTGCACCTGAGCGCCGAGGCGATCAATAGCCTACTGGAGCGTATGCTCAAGCCTTCGGGTCGTCGTGTGGACCTTTCCTCCCCGTTTGTTGACGCATCCCTGCCGGATGGCTCCCGCTTGCACGCGGTGATTCCGGATATTACTCGCAGGCACACGAGCATCAATATCCGTAAGTTCGTGGTGCGTGCCCGCCGCCTGCCCGACCTGGTGCGCATGAACTCGCTGAGTGCCGGCGCGGCGTCCCTGCTGCATGCGGCCGTGGAGAGCGGCATGAACATCCTCGTGTCGGGTGCAACCCAAGCGGGTAAGACCACGATGCTGAACTGCCTGTCGGCATCTATTCCGCCGCGTGAGCGCGTGATTACGTGCGAAGAAATCTTTGAGCTCGCGGTTCCGCTCCGCGATGTGGTGGGTCTGCAGTGCCGCCAGCCGAACCTTGAGGGCACCGGCGCGATTGAGCTGCGCCGCCTGGTCAAGGAGGCTCTGCGTATGCGCCCGGACCGCATCCTCATTGGTGAGGTGCGTGAGGCAGAGTCCCTGGATATGCTCATTGCGCTCAACGCGGGCCTGCCGGGCATGTGCACGATTCACGCGAACTCGGCGCGTGATGCGGTGACCAAGATTTGTACCCTGCCGCTGCTGGCGGGCGAGAATATTTCCTCGGCGTTCGTGGTGCCGACCGTGGCGTCCTGCTTTGACATTGTGGTGCATTGCGGTCGCGATTCGCGCGGTCAGCGTCAGGTCGAAGAAATTAGCATGCTGGGCGGTCGCGTTGAGGACGGCGTGATTGAGATGTCTCCGCTGTTTGTGCGTCGTGACGGTCGGATGGTGTGCGTGGCGTTGGAGCTGCCGAACCCTGACCGTTGGATTCGTGCCGGTCACCGCCCCGAGCAGGTGCTGGCGGCGGCGAAGGCGGGTCAGTAATGCCTCTGTTTCTGAGCCTGATTTTGGGGTTGGGCGTCTGCCTGATTTACCTTTCCTGCTTTCCTGATAACGGCAAGCCGCCGAAGCCGAGTAATGACCCGGCGCTGGTTGTGGCGCTGCGTAAGGCGGGTATGCATTCGCTGACTCCACGCACGTTCATGTGGGTGAGTGTTGTCAGCGGTGTGAGCGCGTCGGTTCTGTTGCTGATGGTTACTCAGCTTTTGCCGCTGGGTCTGCTGGGCCTGATTGGTGGTTTCGTGGCGCCTCGCGTGGTTGTGAATCATCGTGCTCGCGCGGCGGATGCCCGTATTTGGCAGTTGTGGCCGGATGCGGTGGATCACCTGCGTTCGGCGATTCGTGCGGGTTTGTCCCTGCCGGAGGCGTTGATTCAGCTGTCCTACCGCGGCCCGGAAGAGCTGCGTGATGCTTTCGCTCATTTTTCGCGTGATTACCGTGCCTCGGGTGAGTTTGTGCCGTCGCTGAACCGTTTGAAGGAGTACCTCTCTGACCCTGTGGCGGACACCATTATTGAGGCTTTGAAGATTGCCCGCGAGGTGGGCGGTTCGGATCTGGGTAAGCTGCTGGGCACGCTGAGTGATTTTCTGCGTGAGAATGCGCGTACCCGTTCGGAGCTTCTGGCGCGTCAGTCGTGGACTGTGAATGCGGCTCGCCTCTCCTGTGTGGCGCCCTGGTTTGTGCTGTGTCTGATGGCGACTCAGCCTGCCGCGCGTATGGTTTATAACTCGTTTGCCGGTGCGATGCTGATGATTGCCGGTGCCGCTATTTCTTTGGCGGCGTACCGTCTGATGCTGCGTATTGGTGAGTTGCCGCGTGAACGGAGGGTTTTCGGATGAACCTGCCTCTGATTTTTGGTTTGCTGTTGGCGGCCGGCGTGGGTCTGATTCTTTCGTCGGTGCTGAATACTCGCAGTATTTCGTTCTCTGATCGTGTGGCCTCGCAGCTGCGCGGTGAGACTCTGCGTGAGTCGCTTTTGAAGGAGCAGGAGCGCCGCGAGCCGAGCCTGCTGGAGGCGATTTCGGCGTTCTGCGCGCCGCTTCTGCGTTCGCTGTCTTCGTCGTTGAGTGGCTCGTCGTTGAGCGATAGTTCGGTGCAGGAGCGTCTGCGCCGTGCTGGTTCTTCGCAGAGTGTGAGCGCGTTTCGTGCTGAGCAGCTGCTGTGGGCTCTTGCCGGTGTGACCGTCATGAGTGCCCTGACGGTCATCGGCGTGGTGCAGGAGCGTTTCTCGATTCTGGTGGCTCTTGTGCTGGTGCTGGTGAGCGGTTTGAGCGGCTTTCTGGCGCGTGACTGGTGGCTGGGCGAGGCGGTGACTAAGCGTGAGAAGCAACTGGTCGCTGAGTTCCCGGCGCTGGCGGAGATGATGGCGCTGTCGGTGACGGCGGGTGAGTCGGCGTTGGCAGCTTTGGAGCGTATCTGTTTGACTTCTCGCGGCGAGTTGGCTCGTGAGTTTTCTGAGATTTTGGCGCAGACCCGCACCGGTGTTTCGCTCTTGAGTGCGCTGCAGGAGTTTGCGGAGCGTACTCGCGTTCCGGCGTTGAGTCGCTTCGTTGAGGGTATTGCTGTTGCGATTGAGCGCGGCACCCCTCTGGCTGATGTGTTGCGTGCGCAGGCTCAGGATGTGCGCGATAACGCTAAGCGTGAGCTGATGGAAACAGCCGGTAAGAAGGAGATTGCGATGCTCGCCCCGGTGGTGTTTTTCATCCTGCCGCTGACCGTCATTTTTGCGGTCTTCCCGGGCCTGTCGCTCATGCGTTTGAACTTTTAGATTTTGCGGCGGGTGCACACCGTACCGGCCGCGCCGCGGTGGGCTGGGCTGATTGCCCGGCGCGCCGCACCAACCACACACTACACCCTTTGATAGAAGGAGAAAATCATGTTCCGTCGTTTCCGCACCACCCTCACCGTGCTGATTGCCCTGGCTGTCGCATCCGTGCTGGCTCTGCGCCTGAAGAACAAGCAGGATGACCCCGAGCGCGGCGACGTGCCCGGTTGGGTCATGATCACCATGATGAGCGCCGTGCTGGTTGCCGCTATCCTGGCGATTGCTCAGCCGGCTCTGACCAAGATGTTCAACGACGCGATTGCTCTGGTTCACCAGTAATGCGTAAGTCCCGCTTCGCTTCTGAGCTGACTGCCGCTGAGCTCTCCTCTGCGGAACATTCTGTGGAGGATAGCGAACGCGGTGACGCCAGCACGGAATTCGTCATGGTCGGTGCGCTGTTGGTGTTGCTGACCATGGCGATTCTGCAGGTTTCTTTCGCCCTGTACACACGAACCATGTTGGTGGATGCTGCGGCGGCTGGGGCACGTTACGGTACGATGCGTGACCGCACTCCGCAGGAGGGCATGGAGCGTACCCGTCAGCTGATTGAGGGGGCTCTTCCGTCTTCGTATGCCGAGAATATTTCGTACCGTCAGAGTAGTGATTCTACGGGTGTGCGCACTTTGGAGGTGACGGTGAAGTCTCCGTTGCCGGTGCTGGGTCCGTGGGGTTTTCCGGATTCTATTGAGGTGAAGGGGCATGCGATTTATGCGGAGCATCGTTCCGGTGATTAGTGGCTTTTCGCTTCGGCAGTGCATGGAGGAACGTCTGAAGGGCCGGTCTGACCGGCATCTTTCTGATTGGTCTCGTTCTAACCAGCACAGCCCCGAAGAGGGTAGCGCCATTGTGGAGTTCCTGGGTCTGGGTATTACTCTGCTCATCCCGGTGCTCTACGGCGTTCTGACGGTTTTTAGTTTGCAGTCTTCGGTGATGGCGGCTCATGCGGCGAGCGCCCAGGTGGTGCTGTACGTGCAGGAGCAGCCTCAGGATTCGTCGGTCGGTCCTGATTTGGCTCAGCGCCTGGCGGTGCATGCTGCCGCCGATTACGGGGTTGAGCCCTCCGATGTGAGCGTGTCGCTGAGCTGTGCGTCGGGGGAATGCGTCTCAGGTACGAAGGCGTACGCCACGGTGACGGTTCAGGCGCGTCTGCCGCTGCTGCCTTCGTTTATGGGTGGCGGCGTGATTCCGGTGAGTTCTCATGCGACGAGTTGGGGGTCTGGTCATGCTGATTCCTAATGGTTCGCCCGCTCGCCTGTTCGTGGCTGTACGGGAACGGTATGCCCAAGCTCGTGCCCGTGCGCAGAGCCGGGCGCTCGCCTCAGACCCGGTCGCCTCAGACCCGGAAGAGGGCAGTATTGCCCCGCTGATTGTGGGCATGCTGGCGTTGCTTCTGCTCATCGGTTCGGTGACGGTGGCGATTACCGGCGCGTATCTGCAGACTCAGCATCTGCAGGATGTGGCGGACGCTCAGGCGAACTCGATTACCCGCACGATCCGCACTCCGGAGGAGGCGAACGGTTCGGCGGCGTGGGAGTACGCGAGCGCGTACCTGGCTGAGGGTCAGCCGGGGCAGGATTTTCATGCGTTGCGTCTGGAGAACGTGTCCGTGGACTCTGACCACAGTGTGCACGTGTACCTGTCGGCTCGTATTCGTCCGCCGCTGCTGTCGATTCTGGTGCCTGATGGTATTGAGGTGACCGCTCATGGTTCGTCGCGTTTGAAGACGAGCCAGGGCCCGTCCACCGATTAGAGGCGTTGTGAGCCCCATAGACTGCGAGGGTGCATCCGCAAGGTAGTGTAACGGCTAGCGGATGCGCCCTCGTTTTATGCCCTTTTTATGTTCCCGATGTGCGGCTTCTGTACGCTGCCCGCCTCATCCTTCTGCGCTGTGGGCTGTTGCGGGCTGTAACGGCGGGACTTTCTGGCCGTTTCGCGATAGTGTTAAAAGCTATGGCATCCTTCGACTTTTCTGCTGAGATTAAAGAGCTTCGCGCGATCTTCGACTCTATTGCTGCTGTGAGCGATATTGAGGGGATTGAGCGCGCCATTGAAGACCTGTCTGCGCAGGCTGCCGCACCCGATTTGTGGGATGACGTGGAGAACGCGCAGAAGGTCACGAGCGCACTGTCGTATAAGCAGTCGGAGCTGAATCGTCTGCGTTCGCTGTCTTCTCGCATTGATGATGTTGAGGTGATGGTGGAGCTTGCCGAGGCTGAGGACGAGGAGACTGCCGCCGAGTTGCTCGCTGATGCTGAACGCGAGTGCGGTGAGATCCGCGCCAAGCTGGAAGAGCTTGAGGTGCTGGTGCTGCTGTCGGGTGAGTACGATCAGCGTGAGGCTGTGGTAACGATCCGTTCGGGCGCCGGCGGCGTGGACGCTGCTGATTTCGCGGAGATGCTGTTGCGCATGTACCTGCGTTGGGCGGAGAAGAACGGCTACCCGACGAAGGTTCTGGACACCTCCTACGCTGAGGAGGCGGGCCTGAAGTCGGTGACCTTCGAGGTAAACGCACCCTACGCCTTCGGTCGCCTGTCGGTGGAGGCGGGTACTCACCGCCTGGTGCGTATTTCGCCGTTCGATAATCAGGGCCGCCGCCAGACCTCGTTCGCGGCGGTTGAGGTGATTCCTCTGATTGAGCAGACGGATGCTATTGAGATTCCCGAGTCTGAGATTAAGGTGGATGTGTTCCGCTCGTCGGGCCCGGGTGGTCAGTCGGTGAATACGACGGATTCGGCGGTGCGTATGACTCACTTGCCGACCGGTATTGTGGTGTCGATGCAGAATGAGAAGTCGCAGTTGCAGAACCGTGCGGCGGCTTTGCGCGTGTTGCAGTCTCGCCTGTTGCTGCTGCGTAAGGAGCAGGAGGACGCGAAGAAGAAGGAGCTTGCCGGTGACATTAAGGCAAGCTGGGGTGATCAGATGCGCTCCTATGTTCTGCATCCGTACCAGATGGTGAAGGATCTGCGTACCGGCTATGAGGAGGGTAATACCTCTAATGTTTTGGATGGCGGTTTGAACGCCTTTATTGATGCTGGTATTCGCTGGCGTGCTTCGGGGCGCGCGGCTGAAGAGAGCTAAGACGTATAAGGATTGAATGATGGCTCAGAAAAAGAAGAAAGACGCGAAGAAGGACCCGAATAACGCGATTATTGCCCAGAATAAGAAGGCTCGCCACAACTACAACATTGTGGATACCTATGAGGCGGGCATTGTTCTGCTGGGTACTGAGGTGAAGTCTCTGCGTGATGGTGGGGCGTCCATTGTGGATGGTTTCTGCCAGGTGACCGATAACGAGATGTGGCTCGAGGGTATTCATATTGCGGAGTACGGTTACGGTACGTGGACGAACCATGCGGCTCGTCGTCGCCGTAAGCTGCTGCTGCATCGTTCTGAGATTAATAAGTTGGCGCAGAAGCTGAAGGAGACCGGTTACACGGTGGTTCCGTTGAAGCTGTACTTCTCGAATGGTCGTGCGAAGGTTGAGATTGCTTTGGCGACCGGTAAGCGTGAGTACGATAAGCGTCAGGCTTTGCGTGAGCGTCAGGATGACCTGGAGGCGCGCCGCGCGATGCGTTACCGCAACCTCGGCTAGAGCTGAGGCAACGGCGGGGGCTGTCTAGCCGGTCCCTATCTAGCCGGGGCCTGCGGCTGGGGTCTGGGCGCGGTTTCTCGCGTATAATGGTTGGAAATTCGTAGCGTACCGCGAGCACCATACTTTATGAGGAGACACATGTCTGAGAACCCGAACTACCAGCAGAACCCGGGCGAGTTCATTCCCGCACCGCAGCAGGCACCCGCATACAACATGCAGGGTGGCTACCCCGGCTACCAGCCGACCCCGAGCTCGGCGCTGGCGATTGCTTCGCTGATTCTGGGCATTATTGGTCTGCTGACTGGCTGGCTGATTTTCGGTGGCGTGCTGGGTCTGGTTGGCGTGATTCTGGGTATTGTTGCCCTGGTGAAGGTGAAGAATGGTACCGCCTCCGGTAAGGGCATGGCGATTGGTGGTATTGTCACCGGTGCGCTGGGCATGATTGTTGCTGTTGTTGTGCTGGTTCTGGGTTTGATCGGCATTGGTATGCTCAGCGAGTGCGCTGAGAATGCCGAGCCGGATTCGAACGGTAACTACGTGTGCACCATTCATGGCGAGACTATGACCATGAGCCCTAAGGAATATAAGGCTGTCCGCCGCTAAGTCGCGTTGAGTTTTCGAAACGTTGAGGGACCGAATAGTGTTGAACTATTCGGTCCCTTGCTCTTTTTCGGCGCTGAATCTGCCCGATTGGTGGATTCTGGGGGCTGAATCTGAAATCTTGGACTTCACAGATGACCCAGATGACGGCTTATTTATATAATGGAACCGAACTCAGCGCGCAATGGTGCGTTGGGCGAGTATAAATTGTTCGCTGCAACTGTGAAGGAAAGAACGACGGATGTCTGAGAATAACTACGGAAACAACCAGGGGAACGCGCAGAACCCCTACGCTGCTCAGCAGCCTAATTCTTCCGCCCAGAGCTCGTACGGTCAGGATTACGGCCAGGCTCCTGCAGCGCAGAACACCTACGGCCAGGATTACGGTCAGAACGCATCCGCTCAGAACAGCTACGGCCAGACTCAGCAGAACACTGCTGCGCAGAACGCGCCCCAGCAGAACCAGTACGGTCAGTTCGGCGCGCAGTCTTCTTCTCAGAATGCTTATGGCCAGAATACTGCTCAGGGTGCCGCTACTCAGGGTGCTTCGGCGCAGAACACCTACGGCCAGGCTCAGCCCGCGCAGCAGCAGTACGGCTACGGTCAGGATGCTTCCTACCAGGCTCAGCCCGCTCAGCAGAACCAGTACGGTTACGGTCAGGACGCCTCCTACCAGGCTCAGCCCGCTGACTACAACTACCAGCAGAACTCTTACCAGCAGCAGCCTCAGCAGGATGCTTACGGTTACGGCCAGCCCGCGGGTTACCCGTATGCGGCTCCCGTGACGAAGAAGGCTCCCGGCATGGCGCTGGCGGCGATGATTCTCGGTATTGCGGCTGTGCTGACCGGCTTCGTCGTGTTTGGTATTCTGCTGGGTATTGCCGCAATCATTCTGGGCGCGCTGTCTCTGAAGAAGACTAAGGACGTTGGCGCGGGTAAGGCATTCGCGCTGACCGGTATTATCACCGGTGCGGTGTCCGTCCTGATTTCGATTTCCATGCTTTTCGTATACATTTCTTTCTTCCAGACTACTGAGAAGTGCCTTGAGGTTGGTACCGATGACGGTCACGGTAACGTGGTCTGCCAGATTGGTGACAACCCGAACAACCGCATGACTGTTCCGGCGCGCCACTAAATTTTGACCGCCTAATTTTGACCGCCTAGTGCGGTACGCGAACGGGGTGAGGCTCCCAGATGATCTGGGGCGCCTCACCCCGTTTGCTGTGCCCGTGATTTTATGTGCTGTGCCGGGCTATGGTGTTGCTGCCGTGCGGGTGTGTTCGCTTTATCCGCCTCTAGCGGAGGGATGTACCTGCGTGGGTGGGGGACTTGCACACCGTTAAACACCTCCGATATACTGAATCTCTACCGTGTTTGAATGGCACCGCGGCATCAAGGTATGTCGAGGAAAACTTTCAGAAGACGGTGGGCTTTTTGATAAAAGCATATGGGGATGATCGGTTTCGACGATGTGAGTTGAGATGGGTGAAGCGTGCCGAGGATGCAGGGTTATCTCGTTAACGCCCTCTGCAAAAAATTAAGTGCAGAATCTAAGCGCACTGACTTCGCACTCGCTGCCTAAGCGCGAGTTGCCGTCTGTCGGCCTGAGCATGCCTTTGGCTCAGTTACCGGCATCGACTTAAAAGGCCACTGCTGCTAGCCCTTGTTGCGGGGGCTGGCGGGACTTTTACGTGACTAGGTTCGTCGGTATATGTGTTTATGCAAGTACCGGAGCCGAAAAGTAGCGTTCGCATAAACTGCGCACGGAGAAGCCCCGTTGACGCCACATCGGACCGGGGTTCGATTCCCCGCATCTCCACAATCTCCCAGCCGTCCGCTATCCCGTATGGGGTGCGGCGGTGATAATCGGTTCCAATCCAGAGGAAGAACCGCGGTAGGTTTCTACCACCCGGCAGGACGCCCCACGGCGTCACCTGCCGGGTATTTTTATGCCCAAATTCGGTCCGTTCCGGGGCGTACCGGCGTGGTGGCCACCATCATGGGCCTCGACCGCGCGATTAGATGCGGCAGTGGACCCGCCACTGAGAGCGTGTATGAAAGAAGATGCATATTTTTCATGTAAGGTCAATTTACGTGTTACAACTGACGAGACTCTCTGATAGACTACTGAGTAGTGATGTAAGATACGTCACTATGTGACGTGGGAACGCATTCATCATAAAGCTTATGGGGAATAAGAAATTTCACGCACATCTCCTACACGAACACCGAAATATTGCAAGAGCTTTAGGACCAGCATTCGTTGGTGGTTTTGGAAAAGCCATTGGAGGTCCGGCAGTAATTGCCGCTGCGCTAGCTGTTGCAGCAGTGTCCTGCACTCTCACTCTTTAACCTGGGAGAGGTCCAATGCGTACGAAGAATATATTTACACTAGGATTTTTTCTCACTATTGTTCCGGTGTTCTGGGTGATTATCTCATTTGCCAGAGACGGAGAGTTCTTTAATCCAGTATCAATTCTAAGTGCAATTTTAGGAGGTCTTTTGGTCACTTTTGCAGCCAGAAGGACGCTTGAGAGTGATTCAAAGTTCCCTAAGGGACCCCCTAAAGGACCTAGTGTGTAAAACATCGCTTAGAAGTTTCTAAGAGGAAGAACCGCGGTAGGTTTCTACCACCCGGCAGGACGCCCCACGGCGTCACCTGCCGGGTATTTTTATGCCCAAGTTTCGGTCTGTATTGTCGGTCCGTTCCGGGGAGTGCCGGTGTGCCCGAGGGTGCTCAGGTGACCGCATTGTAATGAGAACGTCATCAGAGAAGACGAAAACGCACCCTATGGCGTAGTATCGAAGGGTAGATATCGTTGTTCGGCGTTATTGTTCATTCAATCTCACCGGCAATATTCGAGAGCAACCACAGAGCCACAGATTAGCCGGTCATAGGGAAGCCACCGCTACGACGCGGCAGCTACACAACCGCTATGACAACCACTCAAGGACACACCATGGAAAACCAGATTCCCGCCCCCTCCTTCCCGGAGCAGAACAACGCAAACTCCCCGCAGCCGGTACCTGCAGGCGTAGCACCCGGCGCTCCCCTCGGCGCAGCACCCGCTGGCCCCGCCCTGGGCGTGGCACCCGCTAACGTGCGCGACCGCGACGACAGCTACCAGCGCATCCCGGACATCTACCGGGTTCCGGCTGAGCACCGCCGCCCCTACGGCGAGACCACCGGCGACTTCCGCGGCCCCGGCTACTTCTACTCCATCGGCGCGTTCGGCGCCTCCCTGGGCGCCCTGGCACTGACCCTCTACGCGTGGATTCAGGTCGCGGCACTCCACGCTGAGGCAAGGACCAGCTCCGGCGATTACAGCTCCTCTGCTTATAGCTCCAATCTGAGTCTGAGCCCCAACATCATGGTGATTGCTCTACTGCTCGTGGGTCTGATCCCGGTAGGCGTGTCTATCTGGCTTGCCATCTACTCGGCGAAGGTGAACGCCGGTCACACCACCAAGTACACCTCGAAGATGACGACCTTCAACATTCTGGCGTACATCATCTCGGGTCTGAGCCTGCTGGGTCTGCTCGGCACCCTCACGATGCTGTCCTAAAACAGGCAATACGTGCTCTCATAGTGATAACAGCGAGGCGGCGGCTTTCCACTGACCGGAAAGCCGCCGCCTCGCTGTATTTTTACTGTCTCCTGCTTTTACTGACTCCTGCTCAGGGAAGGGGGAGGCTAGGGTCGGGGTGCGAGCGCCTCCAGCACCTGTTGCTGGACCGCCGCCGTATTACTTGCCACCAGAGACACCGGGTGCACACCGGCGACTGAAATGCCCGCGTGCTCGGGCAAATCGCCCTCCAGGGTGGAAGCAACGCCGCCAGCCTCGCGGATCAGCGGCAGTAGCGCCGCCACCTCGTAGAACGACAGGGATGCGTCCACGACGGTGTCCACGGCACCCTCAGCGAGCATACACGCCGCCCAGAACGAACCGTACGCACGGGAACGACCCACGCGACCCAGAAGCTGTACAAGCTCGCCAGAGCGGTCTACAGCGCCTTCAGAGGCTGCCTTCCAGGATACGAGGTCGGTGTACGCGGCAGACAGCTGATCCAGCTGAGTCAGCGAAGACACCTCAAGACGAGTAGCCTGCGCCAAGGACTTACCCGTGTACGCGCCCGAACCGCGAGCCGCCCACCAGCGGCGACCCAGCGCGGGCGCAGACACCACACCCACCACCGGCTCACCCTGATCCAGCAGAGCAATCAGAGTCGCCCACACCGGCACGCCGCGGCGAAAATTATCTAGCTCAGCAATCGGCGCAATCACCCACTGGCGCGCCGCCTGACCGTTATAGCCGGCATGCGCACCGGCAATACCGTCACGAGTACGCACACGCGACAGCTGCGCGCGCAGAAGCTCCTCAATTTCCTGAGCCACACCCGAGGCGTAATCGGCAGGTTCCTGCACCGGCGCCTGCGGCTCCGCGGGCTGCTGAGTAGCCTGCTGCCACGGCGCCAACGGTGCCGCAGCGGGTGCCGCCTCGGCGGGCTCTACCACCTCGGAAGCGGGGGAGAAGACCGGGCGGTCACGAAAACGCATGGCGCTCACACGATCGACGCTATCGGCAAGAATATGCGCAAGACGCAAATCGTCGGTGTACTGCTGGGGACGGCTCATAGTAATGCTCTTCTTCAATATTCGGTGATGTAGTCAGCAAAAATGTGTGTAGTGCTGTGTGTAGTGCAGGGGAGAGAACCTAGACGAGAGCGCCCAGCTCCTTCTCTGAATCGCCCTCTTCAGGAGTCAACAGCAGTAGCTTACGCAAGGACTCCAGGCGGGCGGGACCGCTCTCGCCGGCATGACCGGCAGCAACGTACGCCTCCAGACCGCACTCGGGAGCCTGCGCCGCGTGAGTACACGCCTTCGGGCAATCCGCCGCACCCGGCGCCAAATCCACGAACGCCTCCACCACGGTCTCCGGCGGCACATGCGCCAGACCGAAAGAACGAATACCCGGAGTATCAATAATCCAGGTGCCCGGCTCCATCGGGTCGCCATTCGCATTCACCGGACGCAACGCCAACGCCGACGAGGAGGTGTGGCGACCACGGCCCGTCACCGCGTTCACATGACCGGTCGCACGCTCAGAGCCGGTCAGCGCATTCACCAGGGTTGACTTACCTACACCCGAATGACCCAGAAGCACCGACACCTGACCCAGCAGCTCCTGCAGAAGCTCCTGAACCGGCGCCGACTCCAAACCGGCGGCGCCCTCCTGGCTCGGCGCCAAACCATCCGAAGAAGAAGACAGCACAATCTTCAAACCGCTCGCCGCATAGTAATCCAGCAGGTTCTGCGGGTACCGCACATCGGTCTTCGTAATGCACAGAATCGGCTCAATACCGGCATCAAACGCCGCCACCACGGCACGATCAATGAAACCGGTACGCGGCTCCGGGTTCGCCGCAGCAACCACAATCACCAGCTGCTGAGCATTCGCCACGACCACGCGCTCCGACGGGTCGGTGTCGTCGGCGCTACGGCGCAGAATCGAGGTGCGCTCGCCCAGACGCACAATGCGCGCCAGGGTATCCTTCGCGCCGGAGGTGTCACCCACCAGGTCCACAAAGTCGCCAGTCACAATCGCGGTGCGGCGCAGCTCCTTAGCGCGCGCCGCAATGAGGGTACGCTCCTTCTCGGTACCCTCATCAACTACGACCGACCAGCGGCCGCGGTCCACCGTAATAACCCTGCCACGAATCGCTTCTTTGAAGGTCGGGCGGTCCTTCGTGCGGGGTCGGGAGCCCTTCTTGTTCGGGCGCACGCGCACATCCGACTCATCCCATTCGGAGAAATCTCGGACGTTCATGCGGGAAGAACCCATTTAGAAGACCTCCTGGTCAGCGGTAACGGTGGAAGCGCCGGCCTGCCATTGCGCCAGCATATCCTCCCACATTGCGGTAAATTCGGGCATGGTCTTAGCCACGGTGGCAACGTTCTGCACCACCACATTGGGACGGCGCAGACCAATAATCGCCGCGAAGGTTGCCAT
>ERZ773001.296-NODE-296-length-20866-cov-10.3691_pt1 | contig 20866 bp, 15 predicted proteins | sample MGYA00511673_ERZ773001 | MGnify/ENA primary metagenome ERZ773001 (study PRJEB29015, sample SAMEA2738091) | human oral metagenome | biome: human oral; feature: human-associated habitat; material: saliva | place: China | collected 2162 ... | reverse complement strand
TTTTAAAAGACATAGAAAAGAGCTTCGGTGAAAAAAATGTTCTAGCTGGTTGCAGTTGCACTTTTGAGCAGGGAAAGATTTATGGACTTCTCGGTAGAAACGGTGCAGGAAAGACAACTCTATTTAATTCAATATACGGAGAGTATAAGGATGTTAAGGGTCAAGCTTTGATAGAGGATGAAGAAGGCCAGCGCGTGCTTCAGAGCGACGATGTTGAGCTGATTTATGCACAGCCTATGCTTCCAGAATTTCTAACGGGATATGAGTTTATTAAGTTCTACTGCGATGTGCATGCAAAGGACAGAAATATTAATATTCCTGAGCTTTTTGCAAGCCTCAGCTTTGACGCAAATGATGCAGACAGAATCATCAAAGGATATTCGTCTGGAATGAAGAGCAAATTGCACATTATGACCCTGCTCATATCAAAGCCAAAGATCATGCTGCTCGACGAGCCTTTGACTTCACTTGATGTTGTCGTTGCTGAGGAAATCAAGAATATACTTTTAAGCTTTAAGTCTGATCACATCATAATTCTATCTACACATATTATGCAGCTCGCTAAGGATATGTGCGATGAAATCGTGCTACTAAAAGATGGAAAACTCAAGGAGCTAGCAGAGCTTGACAAGAATTCGGCTGACTACGAACAGGCAATAATTTCGAGTCTAGTAAGCGATGAGGCTATGGACAGCGAGGTTTAAGATGGGATTGATAAATACCTACAAGATCATTCTGAGTGTAAATGCAGCGGTTTTATGCAACAATCTGATTTACTTTCTCAGAAGGATTCCTATTATAAAAAATATCATAGGCGAGCATCTTTATGCAGCATATGGTGCAAAGGATGTCATCAAAGTTTTTGCAATCCTGCTCAGCTTTATAAAGTCTGTTTTTGGTACAGTTATATACCTAGGAATGTTCTTTTATGTACCATTTATCTTTGTGAAAAGCAATGATATTAATATTAGCGGCGAAGATGTTTGGCTATCCTGCCTTACGATTTTCTTCTTCATGAACTATTTATGTGGAGGTCTATTCGCGCATAAGCTTAGGCCAGATTCAAATGATAGAACCATGATGATGCTCAGGTATCTGAAGCTAAATCCAAAGAGTTACTATATTTCGCAGACCATTGTGGATTATGTAACCAAGCCTTTGATAATGCTAATACCTATGCTCATTGGCTCAAAACTAGCTGGAATACCACTTATAAATATACCGATACTTTTAATTGGTATGATTTCGGTGAGAATATTTATAGATGGCTGGGAGCTTCTGCCGCTTAACATGAGGATCAACGAAAAGAACGTGACTATGATCACGAAACACATGACTTTTACCGTGCTTTGCCTTGCTGGAGCTTATGCACAGTTTTTCCTTGAAAGCGTAAGAAAGATTGAACATACATATATCCCGTATATTGTAAGTCCGCTTGCGATACCTGTTTATCTTTTGATCGCGGCGTGTGGCCTTCTTTTGATAAGACGATTTGATGATTATCCTGAGCTTGCGAGACGTGAGTTTAAGGAACTTGAAGCAGTTGAGGAAATCAAAGTTGGAACAAATGCCAAGGCTATGGTCCTCAAAGAGGAAGAGCTTGACATGCACGAGAGCAAAAACGCTTCAAAGAAGAAAGGCTACGCATACCTTAATGCTATGTTCATGCAAAGACATAGGAAGCTGTTCTTTAAGAGAACGCTTAGGACTGCAATTGCAGCCTTCGTGGCGCCAATCGTTTTAGGAATCATCAGTAAGTATGTAGCAAAGGGACTAATGGCTGATGTGATGGGGCCTATTGGAATATGGATATTTATTATCTACGCTTTAGCTTTTAGAGAAAATTATACAAAAGCTCTATTTAATAACATAGATAAGTACATGCTTTGCTACAAGTGGTACAGAAAGCCAGAGGCTATTTTGGGAAGTTATTTTATCAGGCTCAAATCAAGCTTTTTGATGAATGGTTTAATGACGCTTCCACTTATTGTGGGGCTTACAATCGGTGGAGTAATAGCATCGGTGAATGCCAAAACTATTTTGATGCTTGCGATAATTCTAGTGGTGCTTACACTGTTTTACTCGGCGCACTACCTAACCATGTACTATTTACTTCAGCCGTACACTGACCAATCAAAGATAAAAAATCCAATATACTCGATATCGAGCACGCTTATCTATGTATTCAGCTTTGCAATGATGCAAATGAAAAGCGTTCCGAGTTGGCTATATGTACTGATTTGTGTATTTGTGCTCGTTTACCTAACGGTGTCGATTTCTTTGATGAAGAGACTTGCACCAAAGACCTTTAAACGCAAGGAATAATTTACTTACTAGACGATTTATGGTATAGTTATTTGTGTATTTCACAGAATTGGAGGTAGTGATGGTAAATATTCTTGTATGCGATGACGACAAGGAAATTGCGGGCGCACTAGAGATATATCTGCGTAACGAAGGCTACAATGTATTTAAGGCATACGATGGAATGGAAGCGCTGAATATCGTCAAGCAGAACCAGATTCACCTGATTTTGATGGACGTAATGATGCCAAATCTCGACGGAATCCAGGCGACTATGAAGATTCGAGAGGAGAACAATATTCCTATCATTATGCTTTCGGCTAAGAGTGAGGATTACGATAAGATAATCGGACTTAATGTCGGTGCAGATGATTACATTACCAAGCCATTCAATCCACTTGAGCTAATTGCTAGAGTCAAGTCACACCTGAGAAGGTTTACAAGGCTTGGAAGCATGGATGCCGAGGGTAAGGAAGGTATCTACACTAGCGGAGGGCTAGAGGTAGATGATAATGAGAAGAAAATCACAGTTGACGGTGAGCTGATTCCAGTGACTCCAACTGAGTTTGGAATCCTCAAGCTTTTGACTCAGAATGCGGGCAAGGTATTCTCCATAGAGCAAATCTATGAAAGCGTATGGAACGAGTCTGCATATAATCCTGAGAACACTGTGGCTGTGCACATCCGTAGAATTCGTGAGAAGATAGAAATCAACCCTAAGAACCCTAAGTACCTAAAGGTGGTTTGGGGAATAGGATACAAGGTGGAAAAACTGTAACTTTGATAAAGCAATGTGCGAGCGATGAGTTCATCGCTCGCTTTTTGATACTGTATGATTTACTTTGTATGAGGAAATGTATATAATTAAAATAAGACAGATTTGGAGGGATAAGATGCCTTTGGGCATTGTATAAGATATGAAGGAATTTTATATTAACGAGCTGAAGAGCAATATGGAGATTATCGACTTTTTTATGGTTAAGTCGATAGGAATTAAGGTTGGATCTAACAACAAGCAGTACCTTGATTTGCACCTTGCTGATAACACAGGTGAGGTTAGCGCTAAGAAGTGGGATGTTTCTGAGGGAGAGCAGCCGGCACTTTCTGCAATTAAGGAAGGTAACATTGTCAAGGTGAAGGCTCAGGTTACCGAGTGGAACGGAATGAAGCAGCTGAGAGTTCTCAGAATTCGCAAGTCCACAGAGGCTGATGTGCTTGAGCTATCCGATTTTATCAAGGCGGCACCAGAGCAGCCAGAGGATATGTATAGGTTCATAACAGATTGCGCAAACGAAATTAAGGACGATGACCTTAGAAGGCTAACAACCAAGTTGCTTGTAGATAACAAGGATAGACTTTGGTACTATCCGGCTGCATCGAGAAACCACCATGCAGAGTATGCAGGGCTCCTATGGCATATGAAGAGAATGATTATGTCTGGTAAGGCGCTTTGCAAGATTTATGATTTTCTTAATGAGGACCTTGTAGTTACAGGTGTAATTATCCACGATATGGAGAAGCTAAATGAGATTGATGCTAGCGAAAACGGAATTGCATCAGGATACTCCATGAAGGGTCAGCTGCTTGGACATATAGTTCAAGGCGTTACTATGATAGATGAGCTATGCAAGGAACTTGGCATTGATGAGGAGAAGGCTATTATCCTTGAGCACATGATTTTGACTCACCACTATGAGCCTGAGTTCGGAAGCCCTAAGAAGCCGATGTTCCCAGAAGCGGAGATTCTTCACTATCTAGATGTAATGGATGCGAGAATGTTCGATATGGAAGAGGCTCTTGATGGAGTTGGACCTGGAGGCTTCAGCGAAAGAGTTAGAGTGCTTGATAACAGAAGGGTATATAGGCCTTTGTTTACTAGCGAAGTAGAATAGTTTACAAATATAAGTTTTAATATATAATTGCAACGTTAACGGTGATTTGATACATGCAGATGATTGAAGGCAATATAGCCGAGATTATTTTTAGAAATGAAGAAAACGGATATACTGTCGCTATCCTAGAGCTTGAGGATGAATACTGCACAGTGGTAGGTAATCTACCTAGCTGTAACAAGGGTAGCAGGTTCAAGCTTGTGGGTAGCGAAAAGTCTCATCCAGTTTACGGTGAGCAATTTGCCTTTGACGAATTTGAGGAGGTTTTGCCTCAGGGCGTAAGGGCAATCTTTGATTTTTTGTCTTCTGGCGTGATCAAGGGAATCGGTCCTTCGACTGCTGCTGCAATTATAGATAAGTTTGGTGAAGATGCACTTACTATCATGGAGGAAAATCCAGATAGACTTATCGAGGTTAACGGAATCGGTGAGAAGACTGCGGCGAAGATTATAGAATCATTTTCTGCACACAGACAGTTTGCTGAGATCTCCATTGCTTTTCAGAAGTACGGAATTTCATCTGCGCAGGCACTTAAGCTGTTTAAGCAGTTTGGTGTTTATTCTGTCGACATTATCGAGGAGAATCCATACAGACTTATCGACGAGGTTAGGGGCTTTGGCTTTCGCAAGGCTGATCTAATTGCAGAGAAGATGGGTGTTAGCCGTGATAGCGATATAAGGATTAAGAGCGGAATCAAATACGCTCTTTCATTTTTTGCAGGAGAAGGCAATACATATATGCCAAGGCGTGAGCTTTGCGATAGAGTTTGCGAGTTGCTGGATGTTCCTGAGGAGCTCATTGAGGAAAGCCTCATAGAGATGGCCTTTGATGGAACGCTAAAGATAGACAGGCTTGATACTCAGGAGGTCGTATATCTTTACAGCTTTTTCAGCGCAGAGCAAAAGGTTTGCAGGAACCTGCTTAGACTCAGCGAAGGCAGGCTAAAACCTCTCTCGACAAATATTGATAACCTTATCAGGGATAGCGAGGTTAGCACCGGAATCGAGCTTTCAGACCAGCAGAAGAGTGCAGTAATCAACTCCGTAAACCACGGTATTTCAGTGATAACTGGTGGACCGGGTACGGGTAAGACTACCATCATAAATGCGATTATTAGAATTTTTGAGGCGAGCGGGCTAAAGACTGCGATAGCAGCGCCAACTGGTAGAGCAGCAAAGCGTATAACTGAGACTAGCGGGCATTATGCTTCTACCATTCATAGGCTTTTAGAATACTATTTTTCAGATGAATCTGGAGAAATGGTATTTGGCAAGTGCGATGATGATAGACTCGATTACGATGTTGTGATAGTCGATGAGTCTTCAATGATAGATTTACTTTTGATGAAGGCTCTTACAGATGCGCTTCAGACTGGAACAAGACTTATTTTGATAGGTGACTGCGACCAGCTACCTCCAGTTGGTGCAGGTGATATTCTTCGTGATCTTATAGAGAGTGAGTTTGTATTTACCACAAAGCTGAGCTCTATATTTAGGCAGGCTGAGGAGAGTCTCATAATCGTCAACGCTCACAGAATAAATTCAGGTGAATACCCTTATGTTAACGAGAAGGAAAAGGACTTTTTCTTCATGGAACGTAACGATGAGCAAAGTATTGTAGCTCTGATTAGCGAGCTTGCTACTACTAGACTTTCTGCCTATTACGAGGGTATAGACCCCATCAAGGATATACAGGTTTTGACACCTGTGCGAAAGGGGGCTCTTGGCACTGCTAGCCTAAACGCTGAACTTCAGAAGATGCTAAATCCACCAGAACCTTTGAAGACCGAAAAGAAACTTGGAGACAGGCTCTTTAGGGAAGGCGACAAGGTCATGCAGACGCGAAACAACTACCAGATTGGATGGAAGAAAAGGCGTGATTTTAGCGAGGGACAGGGTATTTTCAACGGAGATATTGGATATATACACAGCATAGATAATGATGCCGGGCAGATGACGATTATCTTTGATGAAGATAGATTTGTTAGCTACGAGTTTGGTCAGCTAGATGAAATCGAGCTTGCTTATGCTATGACGGTGCATAAGAGTCAGGGCAGTGAATTTCCTATAGTTGTTATGCCTGTATCTTGGTTTCCACCTATGCTTGCTACGCGTAACCTGCTCTACACCGCGGTTACTAGAGGCAAGAAGCTTGTCATTCTTTGCGGAATGCAAAGGCGTATGGAAGCTATGGTTGACAATAATCGTATAAAGCTCAGATTTTCGGGACTTAAGCATAGACTTAGAGCGCTTATTGGCAGGAGCATAATTGGCTCAAACGAAGAAGCTTTGGGAAATGAGATTTAATGGGTAAAACTGAAAATATATATCCATCAAAGCAAGGGTCTAAGTCAGGAATTAGGCATGCAATAAAGAAGATAGCAGAGCTAGCCTTTCCGCCAAGCCTCTACTGCGCATGCTGCGGGAATATAATTGATTCTACAAGAACTTATTCTCTTTGCGACCACTGCATGGACCATTTTAGATGGGACACAGGGGAAGGAACTTGCAACGGAAATATACGCTTAATTAGATGCGTTAGCTATGGTATATATGAGAGAAGTCTTATTTTTGATCTGAAATACAGAGGAAAGAAGTATGTTGCCAGAGTCATAGCAGAGATAATGTCAGATAAGCTTTTGTCACTGGGGCTTGAAGTTGACTATCTTGTGCCCGTGCCGATGTTTAAGGAAAAAGAGAAAAAAAGAGGATTTAATCAGACTAGACTCATCGCTAATTTTCTTTCAAAGGAATTATCTTGTAATGTGACTGATTGCCTTGTGCGCACAAGAGCGACAAGGCCTATGCGAGGCCTTAGCGAGGAACAGCGTGCAGAAAATATTAAAGGAAGCATCACCGTGTCTTCTGGATTTGATGGATTTCCCAAAGGGAAAAGGGTTGCGGTGCTCGACGATTTTTACACTACGGGAAGCACAGCAAAGGAATGCATTCGTGCTCTTGAGGTAACAGGTGCAGAAGAGATTGTATTTATCGCTTTTGCAAGTCGATAAACGGATAAATAATTTAAAAGAAGTCGCTCTAAGGGAACTTTAGAGTGATTTTTTTGTTGAATCGTCCAAGAAGAAATGTTATAATTTATCTGTTAATTTAAAACAATTTCAGGGGAATTGAGTGAAAATCTCAAACGGTCCCGCCACTGTAATGAGAAGCCTGTGTTCTCAGAGTCAGATTACCTGTATTGTTTGTTAGAGTCTTATTCTACGAGCGATGGAAAGGATTTGTGCAGACTGCTATTATGATGCCGATTATTTTGCAACCTCGTAAGGTTGCTTTTTTTATGCGCTTGTAGATAGAAAATGGGAGGAAAAGGTGTTTACAGTAAGAAAGAGGAATTTTGCTAGGTTTGCAGTAGTATTTCTAACGCTTATGCTCGTTTTGACTGCAAGTATGCCTAGGGACTTCGCATATGCTAATGGCGAAAACTATTCCGAGACAGAAATATCCGAGGCTAATAAGGCACTGGATGAATTCATGGCAGGTAGAAACAGCTACCTGATTACAAATGGGGGTACATGGAATCCCGAAAAGGAATATGGAAGGATGAAGAGTGACGACGGTCTAACCTACACCATAGGCTATAAGATGTCGGTCGGAAGTGAGGCTGATTTTACAAGTCTAAACTTCAATTTCAACAGGTTTGATAAGTATAGGGCGACGGTTTTCTTTGATGGAAGCGCGCTTGATGCAAAGACCGCTCCTAATGGAAGCCAGAACACGATTAAGATAAAAAGGAGACCTAAGACGCAGGATATTGTTGTAAATGCAAGGCTTGCTTTGTTTAGAAAGAACTCCATAAGTACCCACGTTCAGCAGGGTAAGGTGGATGCGATAGCTGAGAGAAATATCAAAATCATATTAAAGGCACCAAAACTCGAAAATAAAGCCGTAAGAGTTTCGGTCAAAGTCTTTGATAAGGATAGCAATCAGGAAATTCAAAAGGGCATGAGCAACCTCTCTTTGAGTGTTTATGAGGATCAGGCAAGAAAGGAAATCGTATACAATCTCGACACAAAGTATGACTACAATCTCGAGAAAAACAAGACCTACTATATAAGTGCAAGTGCGGATGGATATGAGGACCTCTTTGAGGCCTTCGTACCTAAGGAGCGCGGAGAGCATAGAGTTCTTCTAACAAAGAAGGATGAGGGTTCAAAGGAAGCAGCGATTTGGAACTTTGATAAGGAATCTAAGACGCTAAAAGGATTTAAAGACGGCGAGAATTATGACAATCCTAATGTGCTCGAAATCCCAGCTAGCATAGATGGGGTTCCTGTCGAAAAGATAGATAAGAATGCGTTCAAGCATGCGCTTTGGGGCTCAAATGTAAAAAATTCCATAACAGAGCTTCACATTCCTGCGAGCGTAAAGAGTATAGAAGCAGAGGCTTTCAAAGGTCATAAAACACTTACAAAACTAAGCATTGAAGAGAATTCACAGCTCGCTAAAATCGGTGATTCGGCCTTTATGTCAGCAAGTCTTGAGGAGCTTACATTGCCAAGCAGTGTAAAGGAGATTGGAGAAGACGCATTCAGCATGAATAACATCAAAGCGCTAATGCTTCCAGAAGGACTTGAGAAGCTAGGCAAGGGTGCATTCGGATGCAATTTGATAGAAAAAGTTACTCTTCCAAGCACGTTAAAAGAGCTGCCAATGACTGCAAACGGAGTTTTCTACAAGAACTTCAGCGAGAAAGCAAAGGGCTCTGCATACAAGGGCCAGCTTAGATATGTTCAGGTGATAGATAAGAGCGGGATCGCAACCACCTTCAACACGGGTGGTGTTGTAAATCCTGTACCTGTTACAATCAAATATGTAAATCAGTTCGGCGAGAGCATTCGCGAAGATGATATAGTTTATGGATGTAATTTCAACACTACATATGAGCAGTATGGAAAAGTGAGTCTAGGAGCTGGAGACAAGAGCTTCCTAAATAGCTATAGAGGCTCAAATGGAACTAATTCAGGAAACACAGCAACAGAAATATTCAAGCAAGAAAAGCTTGCCAACGCTATAATCGGAGAAAACTTCTTTAGAGATGGCAAGGAGTATGTTTTCAGCAAGAACAGCGCGCCATACATAGAGGGACATATCAGACCTCAGGAGGATGTGCGTAAGACGATAACAAGCACAGATAATGTAGTTGAATTCGTTTACCAGACAAAAGAAAAAATAGTTGTCGATAAGACAGAGCTTCAAAACACAATCAGGTCCGCAGAGGAATCAAAGAAGAACATCAAAATTAGCTCTGATGGTAAGGACATAGAGCCAAAGGATAAGTGGACGACGTCTATGGCTGCAATCGCACTCGATAGTGCGATTGCAGCAGCAAAGTCCGTAGATGAAAATACAAGAGTAAGACAGGAAGCAGTCGACAAGGCAAAGGCTGATTTGCAGGAGGCAATAAATAGTTTTGAAGCAAGTTTCAAACAAGGAATGAAGGAAGAGCCTAAGCCAGTAGAGCCTGAGAAGCCAGAGCCGGGCAAGACTGAGCCAGCTAAACCAGTAGAGCCTGAGAAGCCAGAGCCAGGCAAGACTGAGCCAGCTAAGCCAGTAGAGCCTGAGAAGCCAGAGCCAGGCAAGACCGAGCCTGCTAAACCAGTAGAGCCTGAGAAACCAACCCCAAGTAAGGCTGAACCGACTAAGCCAGCTGTAGAAACAAGAACAAATAATAGCCTTGTCGCTCCTAAAAGCGAGGCTAGCAAAGTGAGTCAGGACTCAGGTAAAGTTATAAGGTCTGAGAAAAAGACAGATACTGAGACATTTAAGAAGGCTGATGAAAATCAGAAAAATACAGAGCTAAAGGCTGCTGATAAAAATGCAAAGAACAAGGCAGTTTTAAATAACGATGCTGAAAGCAAGGATGAAAAAGAAGCGGATAAGCTTCCAAATTATCTGATCTTCATAGCTGTATTTGCAATCGCAGGCTTAGTAGCTATATATAAAATAATCATGGCAGCAAAGCAAAGGTAATCTTAATAAGTCCAATGAAGAGGGGGTGGCTATTTTAGCCAGCCTCTTTTCGTTGACAAAGCGCTAAGATTTTGATAATAATTAGATACGGCATTTTGTTTGTGTCTGTGGAGGAAGATCCATGCCAGCTATGGGCGAAGGGATCCACGTAAACCGTGAGAAGAGCTCGCGGCGATCATGGCATAGTTTAGAAGTAAGTCCTCGGAGAAACTCCGGTCAAGGCAAGTGTGGGGGCAAAGACCAGGTCAGGCAAACAAAGTGCTGTTTTTTATACTCAAAAATTTTTCACATAAAAATTAAAATCTTTTCACAATTCATAGAGTAGTTTCACGAAAAAGGTGGTATAATATAGAAAATCGTAGCTTTGCTATGATGCATAACTGTACATCCTTATAGCAAAGCAGTAAAGGAGGCATTTATGAATATCAGAATTACAGGGAAAAACTTCAACACCTACAAGCATTTAGAAGAGACCATTGACAAGAAGTTCGAGAAACTAGGCAAGTATTTTTCCGACGATATTGATGTCAATATTGTTCTTTCACAGGAGAGAGGCAAAGACAAAATTGAGGTTAATATAAATGCTAAGGGAGCAAGATTCAGAACAGAACAGGTTTGTGATGATATTTACGAGGGCATTGATAAGGCGACAGATAAGCTTGCTTCACAGATGTCAAGGCTGAAGGGCAAATTACAGAAGCGTTATCACGACAATAGATCTGTCAAGTTTGAGGCAATTCCTGACATTGCTAAGGACAGCATAGTAGACAAGCACATTGTTAGGACCAAGGTTCTTGATCTTGTGCCAATGGACGAGAAGGAAGCAGCTCTTGAGATGGAAATGATTGACCATGATTTCTTTGTTTTCCTAAACGACAAGACCGACAAGGTAAATGTCGTTTACAAGAGAAAAGATGGCAACTATGGTTTGCTTGAGACAAAGCACTAGAGCATGTTAATCCTTGAGATTTCGATAGATAATTTAATAAACGGGGCGGGAGTAAAATCAAGATGTTTGATTTTGCGATGAGCCTACTGTGAAATAGTTGTGAAAAGACCGTGTCATAATCGAAAATTCGATTGCTGCGCGGTCTTTTTATTGGGCTAAACTATTGAATTTTGGCAAGTTTTTTAGTAAAATTGTATAAAATATCAAAGGGGACAAAGGCATGAAGGAATTTATTACAAACCTCACGACGGGATTCGGAATTAAAGACGTTCTCGACATCCTGATCGTAGCTCTAATCGTATACAAAGTGCTCGATTTTATCAGAGAAACTAGAGCTCAACAGCTCGTAAAGGGAATCTTTGTTTTAGTAGCAGCATTCTTAATTTCTGATGTCTTACACCTATACACACTTAATTGGATTCTCAGGGGAACTATGACTATCGGAGTCGTAGCCCTAATCATTTTGTTCCAACCAGAACTCAGACGTGGACTCGAGTATATGGGTCGCGGAAGATTCATGCCTAATAAACTCAACAGACTCAACAGCGATAAATCTAAAGAGATAGTAGACGAGTTTGTCAAAGCTGCAGATGAATGCTCTGCAACGATGACAGGTGTTTTGCTTGTCATTGAGCGCGAAGTTTCTCTTGGAGACATCGCAGATACTGGAACGGTTATAGATGCAGAGATTTCTGCTCAGATGATAGGAAATATCTTCTACAAGGGTGCACCTCTTCACGATGGTGCAGCTATTGTGCGTGGAGATAGAATATATGCAGCAGGTTGTGTTTTGCCACTAACGGATAACAAGGACCTAAATAAGGATCTTGGAACAAGGCATAGGGCAGGTATAGGAATAACCGAAAACTCCGATGCGGTGACTATCATCGTCAGCGAGGAGAACGGAGTAATCTCTGTTGCTCAGGGAGGAAGACTCACTAGATTCCTAGATAGCAAAGGACTTGAGAAGCTACTTCTCAATCTTTATCTCTCTAACGAAGCTGTTGAGAAGAAACCTATATCATTTCTCAAGAATGTGGTAGGAGGCAAGCAGAATGACAAGAAATAAGCGTCTAAATGTCGCAATAGCAATAGCGATAGCGATAGCACTGTGGATATACGTAGTTGGAGAGCTTGATCCTTCATCGGTTAAGACAGTTCATAATGTGCCGATAACAACCCTTCATACAGATGTACTTGCAGATAGAGGTCTAGCCATAAGCTCGATGACATCACAAATGCTAGACATAGAGGTAAGCGGCTCAAGAACTGCGATTGCAAAGCTAAAGGCAGGAGATATCACAGCGTCAGTTGATTTGGCCTCGGCATCGAAGGGCGAAAATGAGGTAAATATATCCGTTAGAGTTCCTAATGGAATAACCATAAATAACAAGAGCATAAACAGTATCAAGGTAATGGTAGAATCCCTAGTTAGCAAGAATGTGCCGGTAAGGATTGTTTACAATGGTTCATTCAGTGATGATGAAGAGGGAACCACAGTCTCGATACAGAATGACGAAGTAGAGGTAACTGGTGCAGAATCAATCGTTAAGCTTGTAAGTTATGCAAGAGGAACGGTTGATGCATCTAGAGTCAAGGATGTGGAGAGTGCAAACACATGCAAGCTCATACCAGTTAGCAAAGAGGGTAATAAGGTCGAGAATGTAACGCTTTCTAAGAAATCAACATCGGTAACCTCGATACTATCAAAGACCAAGACTGTAACCCTAAAGGTTTCGATAAGTGATTATTCATCAGATGGGGCGACTCGTAAAACTACGGTTCCAAAGAAGGTTATCATAGCCGGAAGAGCGGATGTCATAAAATCAATAAGCAGTGTAAGCGCAGATGATGTTGATATTTCGAATATCTCTAAGAGTACGGATATAGCACTCGAATTCTCATCGCTTCCAGAGGGAGTTACAATATCCGAGAAGAACACAAATCTCGTTGTAAAGGTAACCGTAACTCAGCTAGGCGAAAAAGTTATTAAGATTGGCAAGGGCGAGATTAAGATTATAGGCGAACAAAGTGATCTCAATTATGAGATTCAGGATTTATCCTTTGTAAACCTATCCGTTACAGGAGATGAGGACGCGGTGGAAAAGCTCAAGTCAAGTGATTTTGAACTAATAATAGATGTATCAAATGCCCAAAGAGGCGATAACCAAATTCAGCTCAGCGTAAGCGGAGACACGAAGAATTTCTCTGTGACATTAGATCCGCAGTTTGTAAATGTTAAGGTGAGCAGCAAGTAAAATGCTTTCAGGAATAGCTAGGAAGGAAGAGATATGGGTAGATTATTCGGTACCGACGGTGTAAGAGGTGTGGCAAATTCCGAACTGACACCAGAGCTTGCATTTAACCTAGGCAAGGCTGGTGCAGCTGTACTTAGCCAAGGTAACAAAAGACCCGTAATCGTTATAGGTAAGGACACAAGGCTTTCGGGAGATATGCTCGAAAATGCTCTAGCAGCTGGAATACTCGCAGTCGGCGGAAACGTAATTAAAGTCGGAGTAATACCAACTCCTGCGGTTGCCTATCTAACAAGATATTATCGTGCAGATGCAGGCATAGTTATATCCGCATCTCATAACCCATTTGAATATAACGGAATCAAATTCTTTAATGGGCAAGGATATAAGCTCGATGACTCGATAGAAGAAAAAATTGAGGACATCATTATGAGAGGTATCGATGCAAATTCCCATGTTACAGGCGATCAAATCGGCAGGTGCCTAGAGGCTGAGGAATCAGCAACTGAGCTATACTGCAATTCCCTTCTTGAGACAATAGATATAAGTCTTGAGGGAATGAAGATAGTTTTAGACTGTGCAAATGGAGCTGCTTTTGAAATAGCACCTAAGGTTTACAGAAAGCTCGGAGCAGATGTTACGGTTATAGGTGATGAGCCTAACGGAATCAACATCAACGAGGCTATAGGATCAACTCATCCAGAGAAGCTCCAGCGCGAGGTTATAAGCTGTCAGGCTGACCTTGGACTTGCCTATGATGGAGATGCAGATAGACTCATAGTAGTCGACGAGAAAGGCAATGTAATCGACGGAGACAGAACTATCTGTATTTGTGCAAAGATGCTCAAGGATGCTGGCGAGCTAGGAGTTAACAAGGTTACAACAACGGTAATGAGCAACCTTGGCTTCCACAAATATGTCAAGGAAGTCATAGGAGCTGATATAGAAGTTACAGGTGTTGGAGATAGATATGTTCTAGAGTCAATGCTAAAAACTGGTAGCGTAATAGGTGGAGAGCAGTCAGGACATATAATTTTTAAGAACTATACTACGACTGGTGATGGTACTCTTTCATCGCTTCAGTTTGTCAAGGCACTTGTGGCAAGTGGGAAGAAAGCTTCGGAGCTATCTGAGGAAATCGAGCTATTCCCACAGGTTTTGGTAAATGCAAGAGTACACAATGACAATAAGAAAATTTTCATGAATGACGAAGAAGTTAAGCAGAAAATTGCTGACGTAGAGGCGAAAATTGGAGAAGACGGACGCGTTCTTATCAGACCATCCGGTACAGAACCTCTCGTTAGAGTCATGATTGAAGGCAAGGACACAGAAGTGATAAATGAATTAGCTGAAGACCTTGCTGCTCTAATTAGCAGGAAGTTTCACTAATCAAAGTCGCAATAGGCAAACCAAAAGACAGCCTAGGAGATAAGGAAGGAATATATTATGTGCGGAATAGTAGGCTATGTAGGATATGATGAAGCCGCTGGCAAAATCATAGAAGGTCTAAAGAAATTGGAATATAGAGGTTATGACTCATCAGGAATAGCCATTCTAAGCGATAAAGGAATAGAGCTAAACAAGTGCAAGGGCGAGATCAAAAACCTTGAGAACATGATAGCGGGAAGAGTTCCTAGTGGAACCTGCGGTATCGGACACACAAGATGGGCAACGCATGGAGCGCCATCAGATGTAAATTCTCATCCACACATGGATCAGAGTGGAAGAGTTGCTCTTGTTCACAACGGAATCGTAGAAAACTATGTAGAGCTCAAAGAAGCTCTCATTAACGAGCATGGAATCAAGTTTAAGTCAGAGACAGATAGTGAAGTTATCGCTCAGCTTGTTGGCGTTAAGTATAATGCAAACGGTGGCGATCTTGAGAAGGCCGTTTACGACGCAACAAAGGAAATGCGAGGCACCTACGCTATAGGCGTTATCGCAGAGGACACTCCTAACAAAATAGTTGCTTACCGCAAGGAAGCACCTTTGATTGCAGGTCTTGGCAAGAAGAGCAATTTCATAGCTTCAGATATTCCAGCTTTGCTGAAGTACACAAATGATATATTTTTGATCGAAAACGATGAGATGGTAATTTGCACTCCTGATTCTATAACTATCAAGGACAAGGATGGCAAGGAAGTTAAGCGTGAGGCCATGAAGATTACATGGAGCGTAGAGGACGCTGAGAAGGGCGGATACGAGCACTTCATGCTTAAGGAGATAAACGAGCAGCCTAAGGTTGTCGCAGAGACTCTAAACCGTCGTATCGACGAAGACGGAAAGATTAAGCTTGACGGAATCAACCTAACAAAGGAAGAACTCGACAAGTACAACAAGATATACATCGTTGCTTGCGGAACTGCTTATCATGCAGGTCTAGTGGGTAAGTATGTGATTGAAAAGATGGCGGGCATTGCTGTTGAGGTTGATGTAGCCTCAGAATTTAGATACCGCGATCCTTTCATTGATGAGAAGACTCTTTTCATCGCAATAAGTCAGTCGGGAGAGACCCTAGATACTTTGATGTCGCTTAGATTAGCAAAGGAAAAGGGGGCTAGGGTTCTTTCCGTTGTCAATGTAGTGGGAAGCTCAATTGCTAGAGAATCAGACGATGTGTTCTATACATGGGCAGGACCTGAGATTGCTGTTGCATCAACAAAGGCATACACAACTCAGCTCGTTTGCATGTATTTGATAGCACTTTATCTTGGAGATATACGTGGAACACTTACAGATGAATATCGTAAGTTCATTCTTGAAGAGCTCCAGCAGATTCCGGAGAAGATTCAGGAAATCCTTGAGGAAGCTCCATATATCGAAAAGCTTGCAAAGAGACTTTACAACAAGACTCAGGTTTTCTTTATAGGAAGAGGATTAGACTCTGCAGTCGCATATGAAGGCTCACTAAAGCTCAAGGAAATTTCATACATCAATTCATTTGCGATTGCCGCAGGTGAGCTAAAGCACGGAACCATCGCTTTGATGGAACCAGATACAGTAGTTGTTGCTATGGCGACACAGGATAGACTCTTTGAGAAGATGTACTCAAACATCATCGAGGTTAAGGCTCGTCTTGCGCATGTTGTTTCGATTGCCAAAGCAGGCAACGAGCAGATCAAGGATGCAAGCTCAGAGGTAATCTACATTCCGCGCTGTGATGATGAGGTTTCACCACTTCTTACAGTAGTACCACTGCAGATTTTTGCGTACTATGTAGCTAAGGAGAAGGGCGAAAGCATAGACAAGCCAAGAAACCTAGCAAAGAGTGTTACAGTAGAATAGGAGATAGAAATGACATACGAACAGATAAAGAAACAAGCTGAAGAGGCTATCAAAGAGCTGTTAGAAAAAACGCATTTGAAGGAAGGCGACATCTTTGTTGTTGGCTGTTCGTCCAGTGAAATAAAGGGTGAGAGCATAGGTAGAGGCTCAGATATCAATGCTGCAGAGGCAGTTTATGAAGCCATATACCCAGCGCTACAAGAAAGAGGCGTTTACCTTGCTGCCCAGTGCTGCGAGCACCTAAACCGCGCCATCATAGTGGAGAGGGAAGCTTTGCGAGGAAATGAAGAAATCGTAAATGTTGTACCTCAGCTTCACGCAGGCGGATCTTTTTCGGTTACTTGCTACAAGAATTTTAAGGACCCAGTCGCTGTCGAATACATCAAAGCAGATGCCGGAATGGACATAGGTGATACTTTGATTGGAATGCATCTGAGAGCGGTTGCTGTTCCTGTGCGCATATCTGTTAAGCAGATTGGAGAGGCACATCTTGTTTGCGCTAGAACAAGACCTAAGTTCATAGGCGGAGAAAGAGCTGTCTATGATGAGCATCTATCAGGTGGAGACATTCCTAGATAGAAGGCGTGGAGGAAATAATGTACGAATTTGATGCACAGAAAACAAAGGACAGAATTGTTGAATGGATAAGGGCTTTCTTTGATGCAAATGGCAAGGACTGCAAGGCAGTAGTTGCAATTAGTGGAGGAAAGGACAGCTCTGTGACTGCAGCGCTATGTGTTGAAGCACTTGGCAAGGACAGAGTGTTTGGAGTTTTGCTCCCAAACGGTGTTCAGGCTGACATAGATATGTCTATGCTTCTTGTAAACCATCTTGGTATAGAGCATGCGATTATAAATATCAAGGATTCTTTTGAAGGCCTGACCGGAGAGCTTAAGGAGAAGCTTCCAGTAGAGGTGAGCAAGCAGACTTTGACCAACCTTCCTGCGAGACTGAGAATGGCTGCGACATATGCGGTTTCTCAATCGCTTAACGGAAGAGTTGCAAATACCTGTAATCTTTCAGAGGACTGGGTTGGATATTCAACTCGCTACGGCGATGCAGCTGGAGACTTCAGTCCGCTATCTAGACTTACAGTTCAGGAGGTTAAGGCTGTAGGAAGAGAGCTAGGGCTTCCAGAGGTTTTAGTTGACAAGGTTCCAATCGATGGACTTTCGGGTCTTACAGACGAGCAGAATCTAGGATTTAGCTACGAAACCCTAGATAAATATCTTCGCACAGGAGTTTGTGAGGATGCCGAAATCAAGACTTTGATAGATAGAAAACGCAAGATTAACAAGTTCAAACTTGAGCTTATGCCTGCTTTTGAATACGATGCACCTATACTTGCAGATAACGAGAGCAGTAGGTAGGGAAAGATGAAATTAAAAAAGCTATTTAATGAATATATGGGAAGCGAGCAGGGGGAGCAGAATATTGCTTCCCTTGTTATAGATTCCAGGAAGGCCAGTGAAGGATGTCTTTTCTTTGCCGTAAAGGGCCTTGAAGCTGATGGACATGCCTACATACCAATGGCCATAGAAAAGGGTGCAGCTGCAATAGTTTGCAGCAACAAGCAGGATGAGCGCGAGGGCATCACCTACATATATAGAGATGATGTGACTTGTGAAATCGGAAGATGCAGCAGTGTATTTTACGGAAATCCTAGCACTAAGATGACCATGTATGGCGTGACGGGAACTAATGGAAAGAGCACAACGACTTGCATAATCAAGGACCTTCACGAGAAGGCCTGCGGTAAGGGCTGTGGATATATGGGAACAATTGCTGTTAGATACGGCGATGTAGATGAAAAGCCGAGCCTTACGACTCCGGATGCAATTGAGATAAACGACTATCTATCAAAGATGGAGAAAGCAGGCATGAAGAGCGTTTCCATGGAAGTGAGCTCTCACGGACTTGCACTTAGAAGAACTGAGGGACTTGACTTTGATGTAGCCATATTCACGAATTTTACCTGGGACCACCTGGATTTTCATAAGACGATGGAGGCGTATTTTGAGGCGAAAAAGAGCCTTTTTACAGGTCTTAAGCCAGAAGCTAAAGCCATACTTAATCTCGATGATGATAGCTTTGACAAGCTGAAGGAAGCGTGCAAATGTGAGGTTTTGAGCTACGGAATGGGCGCGGGCGCTGACTATCAAATTAAGGGTCTAAGCATGAGTGCTGGAGGCTCTGAATTTAATCTTGTGCTTTCCGAAAAGGCTTGTGGAAAGTCCGAAGGTGCAAGATATCACATTAAGACAAACATAGCGGCAGCCTATAATATTGCAAATTTGACAGCTGCTATTGCAGGTCTTCACTGTCAGGGCTTTGAGATGGAAAAGCTTATAGAGGCTTGCGTAGATGTGAAACAGGTCGACGGACGCATGGAGCGTGTAGAAAACGAGCTTGGTATAGATTTGATTGTGGATTATGCTCATACACCTGATGGCTTTGATAAGATATTTGAGTTTGCTCGCAGTGTAAAGAAAGCTGACGGCAAGCTCTATGCTGTCTTTGGTTCTGCAGGAAAGCGTGATAAGGAAAAGCGCGAGGTTCTTGGCAAGATTGCGAGCGAAAACTGCGACCATATAATTTTGACGGAAGAGGATCCTCGAGATGAGAAGGCTTGCGATATCGCTAAGCAGATAGCGAAAGAAATGCCAAAGGATTCATACGAGTTTATCGATAATAGATATGAGGCTATATCAAAGGCTATAGCTATGGCAAAGCCTGGCGATATGGTCTTGGTACTCGGCAAGGGCGATGAGAGATACCTCGAGCGCTTAAAGGGTAAGGAAAGCTGGATGGGCGACGAAAAGGCTGCAACAGAAATTACTGCTAGGCTCACAAGTCAATAAAGTAAAAAATAAGGGCTTTTATGTCGTGCGACCTAAAAGCCCTTTTCTGTTATTTAAGTTTGAACTTCAGAACGACTGGATTGTGGTCAGTGTTCTCAAAACCCATTTGCTTTGTCTCAAGCGATGTTACCTCTACATTTGATGAAACGATGAATCCATCGATGATGTAGAACTGGAACTTATTTGTGTCTAGAGTTTCGAGCGGCTTATCAAGGCTTCTGCAGCTTGCTGTCTTAGTATCCATCAAAAACTGCCATGAGCTATCGAACTTATCCGTATCTAGAACAGGTGGTTTCCATGTTCCATCGAATTGTTTAATTATAGATGTGTCGGTACCTGAGAAGGTCTGGTTAAAATCACCACCAGCTATAACATAGTTTCCTTTGTCAGCTTCTGCTTGAAGGTAAGTTCTTAACATCTCAGTCTGTGCCTTCTTTCCGGCTCCGTTGTCATATGCCTCTAGATGAAGGTTTACAATGACTAATTCCTTATCGGAGTCCTTTATAGGCAAGCGATTTATGGTCAAACATCTCTTGAGGTTAGCTACTCTAGTAGGCCACTCAAATGGGCAAGGAAGCTGAATTCTTGTCGCATCTTGGCTATTCACCTTGCTTAGCGTCTGAATGCCTGAATTAACCTTTCCGATAGGTGGAATAGGGTAAGGAATGAATTTGACGCTGAAGTTCTTAGCAAAGCTTGACTGATACTTTTGCTTGAGTAGTTTATCTTGAATTTCGGATACTTCATTTATATTACTGCTTCGGCTTGCGTTCTCATCTACCTCCTGAAGTAAGATGAAATCCGGATCAATTGAGTTTAGCTCAGATGAAATTGCTTTTAAATTCTTATTTACGCCATCCGCATCAGCTGTCTTAACGCTCTTTCCTCCATCCATGAAGAAGTCTGCGTCTTTGCCTAGAGCACCGTAGCCGATGTTCCAAGAAACCGCAGTCATTTCCTTTGACTTATCTACAAAATCCGTTTGGCCTTTTCCTGTGAGCGGAACAGGCACTTCCTTATCAGGGTTAAATTCTGTCAAAGTTAGATATCCTATGAGTGCAGCGAAGCTTAAAACCACAATTAGAATTAGGCAAAGCAAGTACTTAAGAATTCTCTGCCACAGTTTTTTCTGTTTAATTGTTTTTTCTTTTGTCATAATACCAAACCGGCACAAAGCAAAGTGCCATAACCTCTTTCATTCTTTACTATGTTCTATTGAATTTTGAATAACTAATGCAAATAAAATGATACCATGTTAGGTATATTTTTTGCAAATCATTAAGCAATATCTAAAGAAATTCTCAATATTTAAAAAAAAGTTTGATTTCTG
>ERZ773001.294-NODE-294-length-20938-cov-35.5925_pt1 | contig 20938 bp, 17 predicted proteins | sample MGYA00511673_ERZ773001 | MGnify/ENA primary metagenome ERZ773001 (study PRJEB29015, sample SAMEA2738091) | human oral metagenome | biome: human oral; feature: human-associated habitat; material: saliva | place: China | collected 2162 ... | reverse complement strand
AGCTAGCGCGTCTGCCTATTCCGCCACCCGCGCAGGTGATCGGTGCGAACCGTTGTGATCCGCAAGCGAGTAGAAGCTTAGCACGATTACATCGACATGCGCCAATCGAAACTAGGAATCGGTTTTTTCGCCCTTCAGACGGGAGTCCAATGTCGAGAAAACCTTTGCAATTGCTTCAATATCGGCATCCGTCATGCCGTCTAGGAGATACTCAGCCACCGTCTGCTGATGCAATTCTGTGGCAGCAAGCACAGTCTGGATTCCCTGAGTGGTCAGGCATGCGTCGTAGCCGCGGCGATCAACCTTGGAAGGGATGCGCTCGACCCAGCCGTCGCGGGAGAGGTTAGAGACCAGGTAGGTCACACGCGACGGCGAGTAGACGACGCGATCAGCCAGCTCGCCCATGCGCAAGCGATGGCTGGGAGCCTCCCACAGTGCCAGGAGAATATTGTAGTCGGGCATAGATACGCCATAGGCGCGCTTTAGACGTGTTTCGAGGATTCCCTGCAGGCGTCCGGACGCCTCGAAGAAGACTCGCCACGCGGCTGCACGCGCGCTATTGGCTTGAATGATCGGGGTGAGCCGTGCTCGCGATTCCACGTGTGCCTCTCTCATAGTCGTTTCGGGTGTTTCTCTCGGGATAATAGGGCATAGTGACTAAGAAAGCACCAAGAACCAGGGGATTTTATGTCTTTAACTTTTTCTGCTGTGCTGTTTGATGTTGACGGGACGATTGTTAATTCTGCGCCCGTCATCATGGGAGCATTCCGGGGCACATTGTCAGACTTTGGACTGGAGATTCCAGATGATCAGCGCCTTCGTACCTATGTTGGCCCTCCCTTGTGGTACTCGTTTGGCGACCTGGGTTATTCGGGGCAGCTGCGCGCGGATCTGGTTTCGCGTTACAGGGAACGCTACATGGACCACTATCTTGATCCTGAGCCTTTCGACGGTGTGCGTGATCTGCTGTGGGATCTGCACCATGCGGGCGTTCCCCTTGCGACGGCCACATCCAAGCAGACACCGATGGCGATCGCGCAGATGGAGCATCTGGGCCTTGCGGATGCCTTCGACGTGATCGCGGGGGCGACGCCGGATCCGGGGTCATCGAAGACGACGGTCATTCACGAGGCCATAGCTCGCCTGGGCGCGATGGGTGCGGACGTGTCGCATCCTGTCATTGTTGGCGACTCTATCTGGGACGTGCGCGGCGGCCACGAGGCCGGCATCCCCGTCATCGGTGTCGGTTGGGGGTATGCGACGGAGGACGGTCTGGACGACGCCGAGATTGTGTGCGAGACGGTCGAGGATCTTCGCGCGCTTCTCATGCCCGCTGGCTACTGAGGGGCGTTAGCGGAAGTCGCGCGAGCGCACCTGGATGGGCAGACGCACGGGAGCGAGCCGGAAGGCTCGCACGTTGACCGCGCCGTCACCCCACTCGAGCGTGCCACGTACGAGCAGGGCACCCGACTCGAGGCCGATGCGTCGAAATTTGTTCCAGGTACCCACGGCCACCGAGACGTTAACGAATCCGGACTCGTCTTCGAGGGACAGGAAAGTGACGCCGCCGCCGGTGTGGGGGCGCTGTCGGTGCGTGACCAGCCCAGCCACGTCGACGATCCTCCCGTCAAGGTGAGCGCCGAGTTCTACGGCGCGCAACACGCCGGGCGACAGGTCCCCTCTCAGATAGGAGAAGGGGTGTTTCCCGGGGGTGAGTCCGGTTGTCTCGATATCGGCGCGCATCTGCTCGGTGTGCGTCAGAGGTGGCAAGTCGGGGACGTGGGTGCCTATTTCGGTACCCGGTAGGAAGGGCTGCCATTCCCCCTGCCGCGCAGTCGGCGCGGCCAGCGCCCCCGCGGCCCAGGTTCCCTCGCGTCTGCCCACGCCCAGGCATTCCAGCGCTCCAGCCATGGCAAGACACTCCATGTCCGATGCGCTCAGGTGGGCGCGGTTCGCCAGGTCCGCTTGGGAGGAAAAAACTCCCGTTTCTCTCACCCTCACGATGCGCTCGGCAGCCCGCCCCAGGCCTCGTACCGACGATAATCCGATGCGCACCACCAGCTCCTCGTCCACGTCCAGGGGGATGACCTGACGCGACGGGAGTGGGTCGGGGCGGCCCTCCCGATACTCCTGATCCCCGGGAACGCCGGGTGCACATTGCACGCCCGTGTCCAGGAAAGAGTCGTTGACCGAGGGTCCCAGGACCGTCACTCCGTGCCTGCGCGCGTCCTGGACCAGCGTCGCCGACGAGTAGAAACCCATCGGCTGGGAGGAGAGGATCGCCGCGTAAAAATGCTCGGGCGCGTGAACCTTGAGCCACGCGGAGGCGTAGACGATGTGCGCGAAAGAAAAAGAGTGTGACTCGGGGAAACCGAAATCCGCGAAGGCCTTGAGCTGATCGAAGATGCGTTCGCGCGTGAGCGTGTCGATCCCGTGCTCTTCCATGCCCGCCATAAGTTCTCCCTTAAGGGCTTCCATGCGCTCGGGGCTACGCTTGGCACCCATCGCTCGGCGCAGCTGGTCAGCGCGTGCCCCAGACAGGCCAGCGGCGTCCGTGGCAATGCGCATGAGCTGCTCCTGAAAGAGGGGCACCCCGAGGGTTTGGCGCAGCACAGGTTCGAGGAGCGGGTGCAGGTAGGTGACCGGCTCGCGTCCCGCGCGCCGACGCAGATAGGGGTTGACCGCATGCCCCTGAATGGGGCCGGGGCGCACGAGTGCTACTTCGACGACGATGTCGTAGAAACAGCGTGGTTTGAGGCGCGGCAGCGTGTTCATCTGCGCGCGCGACTCGACCTGAAACACACCCACGGTGTCGGCGGCGCAGAGCAGGTCGTAGACACGCGGGTCTTCTTCTGGCAGAGTATGCAACCCCAGAGGCTGATCCCGGCGTCCACGCAGCGAGCGCGGTGCCCACCCGCGCAGGTGCGGATTCGCCGGTCCATCCGCTCGAATGTCGTCGGCTTGTAGTTCGTCAAAGGCGACGCGCAGCGCCGTGAGCATACCGAGGGAGAGCAAGTCAAACTTGACCAGACCAGCGTCCGCGCAATCCTCCTTATCCCACTGCAACACCGTGCGTCCCTCCATGGCAGCCCATCCCACCGGACAGATACGAGAGACCGGCTGGTCGGTGAGCACCATGCCGCCCGAATGGATACCCATGTGCCGGGGCAGGCGCGACAGGGCCCGGGCGGCGTCGCCAACGAGTGCTGGCACTTCCCCCTTTCCCCGCGACCACGCCTGCGCGCTGCCCGCCGGGTATCCCAGCGCCCGCGCCGCGTCACGCATCGCCGAACGTGGTCGATAGGTGATGACGTTAGCGACCTGTGCCGCGCGGTCGCGCCTGTAGAGGTCATAGATGTGCCGGATAACCTCCTCACGCCTACAGGCCTCGATATCGACATCGATGTCGGGCGGCCCCGAGCGCGCGTCCGACAGAAAGCGCTCGAAAAGGAGGTTGTGGCGCACCGCGTCCACCGCCGTGATGCCCAGGCAAAAGCACACAGCCGAGTTTGCGGCACTGCCCCGCCCCTGACACAAGATGCCGCGCTGGCAACAAAAATCGACGATTTCCTTCACGATCAGGAAGTACCCCTCGAATCCGAGGCGCTCGATAATGCCTAGCTCGCGGTCAATCGTCTCCCATGCCCGCGGGTCTTCCTCCCGCGGGCCGTAGCGCTCGCGGGCTCCCTCGTGAGCGAGATAGGCGAACCAGCTGCCAGGAGAGTGCCCCTCTGGGACGTGGATGCGCGGAAGCCGGGGAGCGACGAGACGTAGGTCGAAGGACGCTTCCTCCGCAACCTCGCAGGAGTGCACGACTGCCTCGGTGTGAGTGGCATGCAGACGGGCCATCTCTGCGGGTGAGCGTAGGAAGGGCCGATGTGCTCCGAGGTGAGCCACGGCCTCGTCCAACGAGGAACGCAGACGGGTCGCCGCAAGGATGTCACCGAGGGCACGCTTGGACGGCGCAGACATGCGCGCACCCGTCGTGGCGAGCAGTCGAACACCCATCCCCTGTGCAAGCTCGGCGAGAGTGTCTCCCGCGTCGAGGCCGTCTCCGGCTGCTGCCTGCCACTCGATGAGGAGGCGATCCACCCCTCCAACCGCCTCCGCGAGCGCACCGGCCACGCGCCGCGCCCATGTGGGACCACCGGTGTATAGAGCGCGCATGAGGGGGCCGCGCCTCCCGCCGGTCATAATGAGCAGGTCAGCGCCAGCCTCGCTCACGTCCTCGAGGGTAAAACGTGGTGTGCGCTCCCCCGTCTTCGATAGCGCGCGCTTGCTCATCATGCCGACGAGGTTTTCGTAGCCGTGGGGGCTTGAGGCCAGGATGGGGAGACGGATCCCCGGCTCCTCCGCGCCGGGGGCGAGTCCCCAGCCACTCGTCTGAGCGCCTGGAACGACCGCTCGCAGAGTGCTCGGGTCCAAGGTGATCTCGGCCCCGTAGATAATCGGCAGGCCGCAGCTGCGCGCCGCCATCGTGGTCTGCACAGTCGAGTACATGCCGTCGACGTCGAGAATAGCGAGAGCATCCAAGCCCAAGCGCGAAGCCTGCGCGACCATATCCGCAGGCTCGTCGGTGCCCTCCAGGAAGGTGAACGCACTGTGAGCGTGCAGCTCGGCGTATCGGGGTTCAGCGGTCACCCATCCATCATATCGAACATATGTTCGATAACGCTGCGTCGACCCGCATTGCCTCCGAACAACCGAATCTCCTCCGAGATCTACAAGCCCTATCCTGGTCGCATGGATTCCATGCTCGCAGCGTCGCTTCCCTCACCCGGCACCCTCGCCCTGGTTCGCCGCCCACTGCCAATCCTGGGGCCGCGCGACGTCCTCCTGAGCGTCGAAGCCACGACCCTGTGCGGCACGGACTTACGCATCGTCACCGGACAAAAGACGCACGGCGTCACCCCCGGCGTGATCCTCGGCCACGAGATCGCCGCGCGTGTGTGGAAGCTCGGCGCGGACCTTCGCCCAGGAATCGACGCGCCCGCACCGGGAACCCAGGTGGGCCTCGCCCCGGAAATCACCTGCGGCCATTGCGTGCCCTCATCCTGGGCACAGGCCCCATCGGCCTCATCCACTGCGCGCTCGCTGCCGCCGCGGGCGCGTCCGTCATGGCGTGCGGGCGACCCGCGCGTTTGGATCCCGCGCTCGCCCTCGGTGCGAGCACTGTGACCGCCGCGCATGGCGATGAACTCGTCGCGACGGTCCGCGAGTGGAGCGGTGGAGCTGGCGCGGACGTCGTCATCATCGCGGTGGGCGATCCCGGCCTCGTCCCCATCGCCGCCCGGTGCACCGCCATTGGCGGCTACATCTCCTGCTTCGCGGGCTTCCCCGCAGGAACGCTCGCCCAGATCGACCCGAACCTCATCCACTACCGAGAGCTCACCATCTCGGGCAGCGCGAACGCCACTCTGGAGGACTACCCGGCCGCCGTTGCCACCCTCTCAACGGGCACGCTCGACCTGTCCCCACTCATCACCCACGAGTTCCCCCTCACCCAGGTGGAAGCCGCGCTCGACGCCGTACGCTCGCGCGCCGGCCTCAAGGTCGTTGTGTGCCCCGGACGCGGCAAGCCGACCGAGTGCTAGTCAAGCAGCCCCCGCAGGTCCGCGGCACTGAGTGACGCACTGGCACCCGTCCCATTCATCACCGAGGAAATGAGCCGACGCTTACGGTCCTGCAACTCCACAACCTTCGCCTCGATCGTGTCAGCGGCAACCAGACGATAGACATTCACCTTCTTCGTCTGACCAATGCGGTGCGCGCGGTCGATCGCCTGCTCCTCAGCAGCCGGATTCCACCACGGATCCATGACGAAGACATAATCCGCCTCCGTCAGGGTCAGGCCCGACCCACCCGCCTTGAGAGAAATGAGGAACACCGGTGCCTCACCCGAACGGAAGCGCTCGATAACCTCCGTCCGGTTGCGGGTCGAGCCATCCAACTGCACAACCGACACGCCACGCCGCTCCAGCACGTGCCGAATACGCGCCAGGAACGACGTGAACTGGCTGAAAATCAGCGCACGGTGGCCCAGCGGCACGATCTCGTCGAGGCGGTCCGCCACGTACTCCACCTTCGCCGACCCCACATGTATATAGGACTCCTCCACCAGGGACGGGTCGAGCGCGAGCTGACGCAGCCTCGTGATCGATGCCAGAACGCTCATGCGATTCGCATCCGGATCCACCAGCAGATCGAGGATTCGGGCGCGCTCGCGGGCCAGATACTGGTCGTAGATGTGGCGATGTTCCTTGCCCAGGTCGACGCGCACGACGTCGACGATCTTGTCGGGCAGGTCGGTGGCCACCTGTTCCTTCGTGCGCCGCACGATAAAGGGCGCAACGTAGGAGGTCAGGCGCGCGAGCATGTCGGGATCTCCGCCCTCGATGGGTCTGCGCACCTTCTGGGTGAAGGCCTCCCACGGGGGCAGCAGCCCCGGGCATGTCAAGGACAGAAGAGACCACAGGTCGCCCAGGGAATTCTCGATGGGGGTGCCGCTCACTGCCAGACGCCAGGGGGCGTCCATGTCGCGCAGTGCGCGGTATGTTGCCGTGCGGGGATTTTTGACCGCCTGCGCCTCGTCGATGACGACGCCGGACAGGGCGACCTCGCGCCACTGCTCAGCTTCGAGGCGCACCAACGTATAAGAGGTAACGACGATGTCGCAGGCCTCGGCTTCCTCGCGGATCGTCGTTCCCCGTCGCGCGGCGGTCTCAGCGACGCAGCGCACGCGCAGGCCGGGCGTGAACGTCGCGGCCTGCTCCGCCCACACGCCCACGACCGAGGTAGGAGCGACCACGAGGACCGGGCCGCTCCCCACCTCCGCCGCGCGCAGAGCCGCGATCGCGGACAGGATCTGCACGGTCTTGCCCAGGCCCATGTCGTCGGCCAGGACCCCACCCAGTCCGGCGGATAGACGCGAGGTCAGCCAGGCGTGCCCGTGCCGCTGATAGGGGCGTAGAAGCGAGGCCAGGGCAGGGATGGGGGCCAGCCCATCTTCCGAGTGCTCGCCACGCAGCGCAGCGATACGCGTGCGCCACGACGCCGAGAGCGACACTGAGTCGGCCTGCTTCTCGAAGAGCTCGTAGAGGCCCACCTGCATGGGAGTGAGGCGCAGGCCCTCGCCCTCCCACCCCGCAAGGGACCGAGCCTCGTCCAGCAGAGTAGCCAACGCGCGGATACGCGGGCCATCCAGACGCACCCACACACCGTGGGCCTCAACATAGTCGTCACCGCGCGCGATTGCTTCCAGGGCCTCACGTACGCTCAGCAGATGGTCGCCAACGCGCACACGCACGTTCAGATCGAACCAATCCGACTCCGTACTCTCGACGGACACGTCCACATCCATCCCGTCTTGCGACACCTCGATGGCGCGCACGTCCTGCGCGACGTCCCACACGAGGCCGTCCACGCTCTCGCGATCAACGACGGTTGAGAGAAACTCCGGCACACGCCACGGGTCAATGCGACCCGAACCCGGCAACGGCGTCCACAGGTCTGCTCCCACCGAGATTCCCCACCTGTTGACGCGATCCGCAAGGGCGGCCACCGCCTCGTCCCCCATGCTGTGGGCGAGCGGGGCACGCGAGCGCGAACGGCCCTCCTCGTACTCCGTCCACCAGCGCACGACGACGGAGTTTTCGTCGCAACGCAGCGTGCCCACAACCGCGACTTGCGGTGTCGCATCGGCGTCGAAGCTCCCATCTGAAGAACTCATGACGAAACGCCGACGCAGCGCCGTCAGCCACGTCCCTCGGAATTCCGCCACATCTGCGGCTGGAACAACCAGCGGTCGATCCAGCGGGAATCCTTCCAACGCCTTCAAGCCTTCGATGCGCGCCGCGCGCATCCCCCCATCAAGCAGCAGCAACCCCGTGTCGCGGTCAATACGCGGGTGTGCGACGACCTGATCACCGTTGCGAGCGACAACCCGCATCTCAAGGCCTTCTTCGGAGGCCCTCACGTCAACATCCGCATCCCACGTCGCATGCGACAGCACGAAAGGTTCACGTCCGTCCACCGACGCAAAAAGCTCCACCCCCGCGCGCACCAGGCGCGCGAGCCACGCGTACGCGTGCTCGCCGAGCGAACTGAGCGTCACCTCGGTGCGTGCCTGCCACGAGCGCGACTCACGCGAGAGCCGATACCCCTCGCGCAGCAGCGACACGTGAGTCGGATCCAAACCATCCGTCACCGACTCCCACTGCGTCGCCGTCAGGTCCAGCCACGACGCCCGTTTCGCACTCCACGCCGACGAGGCACCCCTGCGCAGCGGGATCAACGACACCGCCACGCTCGGATCGTGCGCATCGATAACGAGTGCCAGCGGATCCCCGCCGCGCTCACGAGATATGCCCAGCACCTGCTCGAGGACGCGACTCCACTCGGGTACTGCCCCCCTGCTCTCGAGCGCCTCGGCGCGCGCAGCGATTAGCACCGCCACGGCGTGCGGACAATCCGAACGCAAGGAGCAGGCGCATGCGAGTGATGGGCGAAGCGCACCGTGGGCGATCCGTACACGATATGTCAGTCCCTTGTCTTTGACGCGTGCCTCAAGATGGTCCTCGGATTGGTCCCAGAGCAGCTCTTTCACCGCTCCATTGCGTTCCAAACGCAGGCCGTTTGCCCAGGTGGCGGGGCCGACGAGGGCCATGATGTCATCGTCTGACATCGATGCGAGGATATCGCTGAACTCGTGGGTCACCATCCTTTCAGTCTACGGCACGACCGCTGGACCCGTCACCGTCAGTTGTCAAGGCCCTCTGCCATCCACTCACCCCCACTCCACACAAGAAGCGCCACCTGTCCATCCTCGAACGTGGCTCGCATGTAGGCGCGAGCGCACTCCCCCGACCACCAGTACCCGCCCACGGGCCAAGGGCCGGCGATAGCGCGGATTCTGCAACGCCAACCGGCACGCAGCTGGGGCGAGTACTGCGAGCGTTCCGAAGGCTTATCCGAGGGAAGAAGCCGACCCGGTAGTCCCTCCCCACTGTTCTTGGTGAGGAGGTAGGCGGGGGTCGCTGTCAATGATCCGCGTTGGTCGACGCGCACGACGCCACCAGCTCCCGGCTCTGCGACCAGGAGCACGGGAATGGGAGTTTCGAAGAGGGTGGACGGCGGCTCGGCGACGGCCCCCTCCCAGGCACCCACGCGAGAGCGCAGCGGCTCCTGGTTGCCCCAGGGTGCCATGACGATGCGGCTGCGCGGATCGTACCCGCCCTGCACGCGCGGGACCAGCAGCGCGTCCGGCCCCGCCAGTCCCTGGATCCGCACGGCGCTGCGCGACACATCTGACGTCCTGTTGCTGCGCCCCCACAGGGCCGAGGAGCCGCTTCCAGGGCACGGGTCGCAGGCCGTGAGGCGAATCGAGCGGGCCTCGCCGGAGGGGCCCTGATCGCCCGCCATCCACCCTGTGAGAGTCCACCGCACGCGCAGGGCGATGTCGGCGGGCACCGACAGGTCACACCCGCTCCACGTGCGGCTGCGCGAGCCGCCCCCGCCGTCCTCCACGTCGATACGCAGCGTGTGCGACACCAGAGCGGCACCATACAGTCGGCCAGCGAGTTCCTCGGCTGCGCGGATAACGGGGACTGTCATGGTCTGGACGCTTTCTCCCCCACCGTCGATGTCGTACTCGACCGTAATATCCACCTGCGCGCGCTCGCTGGGCAACACTGCGGCATCGTCTCCCGAGGCCAGGATCCACAGCCGCTCACCGACGTCGCCGAAGCGTTCGAGGACGGGGCCTCGTCCGAGCTGCAGCAGATCCGCGCAGCTGGTGATGCCCAGGCTCGCCAGGAGGTCGACGGTGGCAGAAGTCCGGTCTCGCATCGATGGCGGCACGCATCCCAGAGCGCGGGACAGACCGATCCCTGACAGGAAGAATCGCGTGTCCTCAGCGGGCACAATTCGCCCCGCCCTGGCGGCCTCCACCGAGGCCAGCGGCCCGTCAGCAATACCGACGAAGCATTCGACACCCACAGCCTCTTCAATCGCATCAACGAGTAGGGAGGCTGCCTGTTCCTCGCCACCCGCCCAGCGCGCGGGGCCGCGCGCCCGACACCTGGCTAACCCCGGGCGCAGGCACTCGACACCGGCAGCGACCGTGTCGAAGGCGTCGATGACACCGCTGAAAGCGCGGGCCTCACGGTCCGGATCACGCGGTAAGCAGATCAGCTCCGGGCACAGGTAGGTTGCCTCGCGCACACTCATGCCTGCCCGCACACCGCAGCGCCGGGCGGATGCACTGGCAACCTCGATGCGCTTAGCATGAACAACCGCGCCGACACCACCCGGGGGTAGGTCGACCACGAGGCAGTTGACGGGCCAGTCGGGAATCCACAGGACCATGTAGCGCACCTAGACCACCAGCCGTATGTTCCCCGCGCCTGCCGCGTCGCGCGAGAGTCCCGGCCACATGCGCAGTGTCACGAGGGTGCGCCCCAGAGAGCGGGCACGCGCCGCCAGGGTTCGTTGCTCGGTACGGGAGAGCTGGGGAAGGTCCAGGCACACGACGTCGCACCCCTCCAGAAGTAGCGCGCACAGCTGCCCCGCGTTCGCCTCCTCGTCAGGGTTCAGGACCAGCACGCGCTCTAAGTCCATCCCCTGGCGCTGCGCCCACTCCCATCCGATATGGCGCACGCCATATAAGCCAACCCATCCCTCGTAGGGGCAGGCATCGATGAGGAGCCGAATCAACTGCCCCCTCTCCTGCGGCCCCAGGAGCACCGGAACGAACCCACCCGTCGAATACCTCTCCTCGACGTCGAGTCGACCACGCAGGCCGACCGAGTTTTCGGCGCGACTCAAGGTCTCGCGGGCCTTACGCAGGCGTATGCGTGTGTTGGACATCCCTCCTCCTTCCGAACACGTATAGAACATCTGTTCGATACGGGAAGTGTAGAACCCCGCTCACACACCTGCGTCCCGGGCGCACGTTCCCCATCCCATACGCAACAATGGAGAGGAGAGAAAAGGAGCACACATGAACATCGATACTCACCCCCCGGCACCCGCCCCCTTCGAGGGAATCGATCTGCCCGGCTTCACCCTGACCTCGTCCACCCTTACCGACGGCGCACCGATGCCGGAGGTGGCCACCGCACGCGGAGGTTCACTCTCCCCCGACCTGGCGTGGGAGGGGTTCCCGGAGGGCACGGCAAGCTTCATGCTGACCTGCTTCGACCCAGACGCCCCGATCCCCTCGGGCTGGTGGCATTGGGCGATCCTGGATATCCCCGCATCGATGACGCACCTAGACGAGGGTGCCGGTGCCTCCGACCTGACCCTCGACGGTCCCGCATTCCACCTGCGCGGTGATGCTGGCGAGGCCTCCTACTTTGGTGCCGCGCCGCCCGCCGGCGACCGCCCGCACCGCTATATTTTCACGGTGCACGCCCTCGACGTGGACACCCTGGGCCTCGATGACGACGCGACCCCCGCCATGGCCTCGTTCGCAGCGCTCGAGCACACGATTGCGCGCGCCACCCTGACCGTCACACACCAGGCCTGAGGACATGCTGCACATCATTTTCTGGGAGCCGGAGATCCCCGGTAACACGGGTGCGGCAATCCGTCTGTCGGCCTGCACGGGGTCCATGCTGCACCTCGTGAAGCCGCTGGGCTTCGACATGGACGACGCGAAGCTGCGCCGTGCTGGGCTGGATTACCACGACCTCGCGCACGTCATGGTGCACGAATCCCTGGACGACGCGCTCGCGCAGGTTCCGGGACGCGTGTGGGCACTGACGGGACATGCGAACGCCATGTATTCGGACGTGTCCTACGCAGATGGCGACGGCCTGCTGTTTGGGCGCGAATCGGTGGGCCTATCCGAGGAGGCGATGAGTCACCCTCGCGTAGAGAAACGTATTCGCATCCACATGCGCGAGGGCGTGCGCTCACTCAACTTGGCCAATTCAGCATCGATCGTCCTGTACGAGGCGTGGCGTCAGCTGGGCTTCCCGGGCGGCGTCTAGCCGCTGGCAGACGAGAAACCGCAGACAGGAACGAGGCCCGGGTCGGATTACTCCGCCGGGCCTCGTGACGCGCGATCACCTCAGGGACGAGACTGTGGTCAGTACCCCTTCCACGGCGAACTCGAGCGCTCGACTTGTTCGGCGAGCGACACGATCCTGCGCGGATTCGAACGCCACATCCACACGACCCCAATGAGGGAGACGAGCAACGGCAGATAGTAGAAGTCCGCGCCCATGCCGGTCCACGCCGAGCGCGCAACGTTGAGTTCGTCCAGACCGAGGGAAGCGACCCACAGGATGATCGGTACAGCGATCGACAGGCCGATGGTCACCCAGCCGACCTGTCGCATGCGCTTGCCATTGTGGGTCAGGGCCGTTGCGGCGACGAGGTAGTCGACGCCAGCCAAGAGCGCAACGATCTGTGGCCCCCAAGGCTTGCCCTGCCCGTGGAAGAGATCGACGATAGCCGTCACAAAAATCCAGGCCCCCAGGAGCCAAAACAGCGCAATGATAATGCGCCCAAGTCCCAGGGAGGGAGGGCGCTTATCACGAGCGCTGCCGACATCACGACTCATGTCTTGTTCATGCACGCTTTGATCCTACCGATAGGTCCGTTGTGTCGCACCGCGTTCCGCATGGCAACGCGAGGAATGCGACGCGTGTGGCCCGATGCACCAAGGCACCCCACCGACCTGTGGGACAGCGTCACACAAACGTGGGACAATGGGCCTATATGGACCGTGAGGCCCGTCATGAAAACAACCATCTGAGCGTTAAGCTCATCAACGAGGAGTTATCTACCTTGAGCGAATCGACCTACGACATCGTCATTCTGGGGGCGGGTTCCGGCGGCTATGCGACTGCCCTGCGCGCAGCACAGCTCGGCATGACAGTCGCCCTTATCGACGGCGATAAGGTGGGCGGCACCTGTCTGCACCGCGGTTGCATCCCGACGAAGGCGTACCTGCATGCCGCCGAGACGGCCGAGGCCGTGCGCGAGTCCGCGAAGTTCGGCGTCAACTCCACCTTCAACGGTATCGACATGGCCCAGGTCGGCAAGTACCGTGACTCAGTCATTGCTGGCCTCTACAAGGGCCTGCAGGGGCTTCTCAAGTCCCGCAAGGTCGAACTCATCTCCGGCTGGGGCCGCCTCGCTGACGCCAATACTGTCGAGGTGGGCGGCCAGCGCATCACCGGCCGCAACATCGTCCTAGCCACCGGCTCCTACTCGCGTTCGATCCCCGGCCTCGAGATCGGCGGTCGCGTGATCTCCTCCGACCAGGCGCTCCAGATGGATTGGGTTCCCTCCTCTGTCGTGATTCTCGGCGGCGGCGTTATCGGCCTCGAGTTCGCCTCCGTGTGGCGCAGCTTCGGTGCCGAGGTCACGATTATCGAGGCCCTTCCCCACCTCGCCAACAACGAGGACGAGGCCATCTCCAAGCAGCTCGAGCGCGCCTACCGCAAGCGCGGCATCAAGTTCCACACGAAGACCCGTTTTGCCTCCGCGACGCAGTCCGAGCAGGGCGTACACGTGACCACCGAGGACGGCAAGGCGTTCGACGCCGACGTTCTCCTGGTCGCCGTCGGTCGCGGCCCCGTCACTGAAGGCCTGGGCTACGAGCAGGTTGGCATCACGTTGGATCGCGGCTTTGTCATCACGAATGATCGTCTGCACACCGGCGTGGGCAACATCTACGCGGTTGGTGACATCGTCCCCGGCCTCCAGCTGGCCCACCGTGGCTTCATGCAGGGTATCTTCGTCGCCGAAGAGATCGCTGGCCTGAACCCGACGATGCAGGCCGACATCAACATCCCGCGCGTGACCTTCTGCGATCCTGAAATTGCCTCGGTCGGCATGACAGAGAAGCAGGCCCGCGAGAAGTACGGAGATCAGGTGCGCACGGTCGAGTACAACCTCGCCGGCAATGGAAAGTCGTCTATCCTGGCAACGTCGGGTCTCATCAAGCTGGTCTCGGTTGAGGGCGGTCCGATCGTGGGCTTCCACGGCATCGGCGCGCGCATCGGCGAACAGATTGGTGAGGGCGAGCTCATGGTGAACTGGGAGGCGTACCCCTCGGACGTCGCATCCCTCATTCACGCCCACCCGAGCCAGAACGAGTCGCTTGGCGAGGCAGCTATGGCGCTGGCCGGCAAGCCCCTCCACGTCCACAACTGATACAGCTTTATTAGGAGAACACACATGGCAACGTCAGTGACCATGCCCGCTCTGGGCGAGTCCGTCACCGAGGGCACCGTTACGACGTGGCTCAAGCAGGTCGGCGATACCGTCGAGCTCGACGAGCCCATCGTTGAGGTGTCCACCGACAAGGTCGACTCCGAGGTCCCGTCCCCCGTCGCCGGCGTCCTCCTCGAGATCCTGGTTCCCGAGGATGAGACCGTCGAAGTCGGCACCGAGATCGCGCGCATTGGCGACGCGTCCGAGGCCTCGGCCCCCGCTGCTGCTCCTGCCGCCGCGCCCGCTCAGGGCACCGATGTGCGCATGCCCGCTCTGGGCGAGTCCGTCACCGAGGGCACCGTCACCACGTGGCTGAAGGCCGTGGGCGACGCCGTCGATGCCGACGAGCCGCTGCTTGAGGTCTCCACCGACAAGGTGGACTCCGAGGTCCCTGCTCCCGTCGCAGGTTTCCTCGCGGAGATCCGCGTGCCCGAGGACGAGACCGTCGAGGTCGGCACGGTCGTCGCGATTATCTCCGAGACTGCTCCGTCGGCGGCCCCTGCTGTTGCCGCTGCTCCTGTCGCTCCAGCTGCGCCTACCGCTCCAGCTGCCCCTGCCACTCCCGTCGATCCGTTCCCGAACGCATCGACTCTGGCTGCCGCCGCGACCGGCGCTCCCGTCGTTGCAACGCCAGCCGTCGCAACCGGCAGCGCCTACGTGACACCGATCGTGCGCAAGCTTGCTCGCGACCTCGGCGTTGACCTGGCCACAGTGTCGGGCACCGGCGTCGGTGGCCGCGTGCGCCGCGAGGATGTTGAGGCCGCTGCAGCCGCTCGTGCCGCTGCTGCCACGCCTGCTCCGGCTGCGGCTCCCGCCGTAAAGGCCGAAGCTGTCCGCGAGCCCTCGCCACTGCGTGGCACGACCGAGAAGATGTCGCGTCTGCGTCAGACGATCGCCCGCCGCATGGTCGAGTCGCTGCAGACCGCGGCTCAGCTGACCACGGTCATCGAGGTCGACGTGACGAAGGTTGCCGCACTGCGTGCGCGTTCGAAGGACACGTTCCTTGCCACGCACGGCACCAAGCTGACCTTCCTGCCCTTCTTCGTGAAGGCCGCGACGGAGGCTCTGGCCTACCACCCGAAGATCAACGCGACCATCAACGACAAGGAGGTCACGTACTTCGACTACGAGCACGTGGGCATCGCCGTTGACACGCCGCGCGGTCTGCTGGTGCCGGTGATCAAGAACGCCGGAGACAAGGACATCGCCGGTATCGCGGCATCGATCAATGATCTGGCTGCTCGCACTCGCGACTCGAAGATCGGCCCCGACGAGCTGTCCGGCGCGACGTTCACGGTGACCAACACTGGTTCGGGCGGTGCGCTCTTCGATACGCCGATCCTCAACATGCCGCAGACGGCGATCTTGGGCGTCGGCACGATCGTGAAGCGTCCCGTCGTGATGAAGGGTGCCGACGGCTCCGATGTCATCGCGATTCGCTCGATGGTTTACCTGGCGCTGTCCTACGACCACCGCCTGATTGACGGTGCCGATGCCTCTCGCTTCCTCATGGATGTGAAGAAGCGCCTCGAGGCCGGCGAGTTCGAGGCCGACCTGGCTCTCTGATTCGTCTCCACACGCACTGATGGGGTGGGCCCGCGGGCCCACCCCATCAGCGTTTCTAGCGCGTCCGCCGCTACTGGCCCGACTGCGCTACGGGCGCATCGGCCAGGCGCGCGGAGACGACTTTGCCGGATACCGGATCGACGCGAAGAATCAAACCGCTGGAGCTGGGAGCACCGTGCTGATCACACTCGCCGTCCTTGCACGTCTCCGACTCGGTGACAACAAGCGTCGCACTGACGTCCACGGCCCCCGGCTCGCAGGTCACGACGGTCAGATCCTGGACCGACGAGGACAGCTTCACCACCTGCACTCCCCCTGAACGCATCGTCTCGATGCGCCCCGTATCCTGTTCCAGCAGCTCACCGCCGAGGACATCGTTGAGCTTGGTTTCGTCCGCGTCTTTCATCGCTTGATCACGCGTGGCGATCGCGTGATTGATGAGGTCGGTGGCCGCTGCAGGATCACACAGATCGGGTTCGGGCTCGGGGGCGGCAGACGGCTGTGTCACGGACTGCGCGCTGGGCGTACGCGGGGTGCTCAGAGCGGACCATGCCCATGTAGCTACTACCCCGGCTCCGAGGCCGATGAGCACAAAACCCGCGACGAGCGACCAGGTTCGGCGGTTGCGACGGGTGCGCGGCGCGCGAGCCGACTGCGTCGAGGCGCGCAGGTCTTCTTCGGTCAGGGTATCTTCGCGCAGGGCCGCCGCACGCAGGTCGGCGATCACCTGCTCGGGATCGACGGGCTCGCGCGAAATAACGTGTTCCTCCGGGTCTGCAATCAGCGGGGTGCCGCCTGACCCCACGCGCTCGGCAGCGTCGAAACCCAAGTCAGCCAAGGCCTCGTCCATCTGGAGCAGGGAGGCGATCTGGCGCAGACACTGCCGATCCCCCTCCATGCCCGAGTGTCCCAAGCTCCACCCGGGGGTCCCCTCCCCCTGCCGGATCTCGTCAATGAGGTCGATGATGACCGCGCGCCCCTGCGGGGTCACGATGATGTTTGCGGGCGTCAGATCCCCATGAACGATGCCTGCCCCGTGCAGCGCACTCAGGCCGGCGGCGATACCCTCGATGATCTGGCGGCGCGTGGCTTTGGGGCGCAGGTCGGCCGAGCCGATCTCGACGTCGAGCGGGCGGCCCACAACAAAATCCTGGACAATCGCCCAGCGCCCATCCTCGGATCGGGCCACGTCGCGCAGGGCGACGACGTGCCGCGAGGACACGGAAGCCCAGGCCTTCCACCGTTCAAGCGAAGCCTGTCCGTCCGCCGACGACCGCAGCGCAATCAGCGCCTCGCCGACGCTCGAGCGCGTCTTCCATAAAGGCCCTCGCGCTCCGACGTGGAACACCTGGCCGATCTCGTAACCGCCGATATCCATAGGCATATTGTCCAAACTCGCACAATGTGATGCAACTCATTTCACATACTGTCAGGTCGGACGCGTGGACTATCTCGGGGTTTATACACGTAGAATGGTGATGCTATGAGTGAAAAGAATCCCCCCGCTAAGAGGCGCTTCTACCAGAACATCCTCGACGCGTATCGACTGACCGCACGCACGTATCCGGCACTCCCGTGGATGCTCCTGGGAACCGCCGCACTCGTCATCGCCGCGTTCATGCTGTTGGCGTTCCTGACGGACACCTCCTGGATTGGCTGGCTCATTGTCGGCATCATGGGGTCCATCACCGCGGCACTTGCCCTTCTCAGCTTCCTGGCACGCCGCGCGCTGTACGCACAGGTCGAGGAAACCACCGGTGCCGTCAAGGTTGCACTCTCGCAGATTCAGCGCGGCTGGATTATCCCCGAGCAGCCTGTCGCTTTCACGCGCGAACAGGATCTTGTGTGGCGCATCGTCGGTCGCCCCGGCGTCGTTCTCATCTCTGAGGGTCCGGCCTCTCGCGTGCACCCGCTGCTGACCGCAGAGTCCAAGCGCATCAGCAAGATCATGCGTAACGTTCCCGTCCACCAGATCCAGGTTGGCCGCGACGAGGGGCAGATTCCCCTCAAGGACCTGCAGAGCGCGCTGCGTAAGCTCAAGAATGTCCTCACGGCCGAGGAGGTTCCCCAGGTGTCAGCGCGCATCAATGCACTACGTTCGGGCGAGCCGCCGATCCCTAAGGGCATCGATCCGCTGAGGGTCCGCGGCACGTCGAGGCGTGCACTGCGCGGCAACTGAGTCACACAGTCAAGTGGGCGAGCACTATGTGCTCGCCCACTTTTGCATCCAGGATGTGAGACTCAATGGACATGCATAGTATGCATCTGTTTGCATAAACAGTATCACTGACCGCCAGCGATACAGATACCAAGGAACATAATCATGCACACAACGAAGATTCTCGCAGCCCTGACCATGGCGACGACGGCGGTCACTCTCACCGCCTGCGCCGACCCGACGACAAACTCGACAACCGGCGCACAGAGCAACGTCGCTGCCTCGTCGAACACCACAGACTACGATGTCTCCCAGATTCCAACCGACACCGACATCGCCGCGCTGGTTCCGGAGGATGTCAAGAAACGGGAAACACTGCGCAACGGCGCTTCGACGGGTTACGCTCCGGCCGAGTACATGGCCACCGACGGACAAACCCCCGTCGGCTACGACATTGACATCAACAAGGCACTGGCCAAGGTGATGGGTCTCAAGGAGGGCAGCACGCATCACGCCGAATTCCCCACGATTATCCCCGCCCTTGGCACGAAGTTCGACGTCGGCCTCTCCTCCTTCACGATCACCTCGGAGCGAGAGCAACAGGTCAACATGGTCTCCTACCTGAATGTGGGATCCGCATGGGGCGTCGCGACCGGCAACCCGAAGAACTTCGACACCTCTAACCCCTGCGGCACGACCGTCGCCGTTCAAACAGGCACCGCACAGGAAACCTATGCGGAAGAGCTGTCGAAGCAGTGCGAAGCTGACGGAAAGGAAAAGATCACCGTCATGCCGCACGAGCTGCAGACCGATATCGCCACGAAGATCATCAGCGGCCAGTACGACGCCACCCTGGCCGATTCGACCGTGATTGGCTACACCGCTGCAGGTTCGGATGGCAAGATCGAACAACTCGGAGAGACGTTTGAATCCGCCCCCCAGGGGATCGCCATCAACAAGGATGACGCAGAGCTGACCGAGGCAGTCCAGAAGGCTATGCAGTACCTCATGGATAATGGCTACCTGAAGGATATCCTGGCTCACTACGGCGCAGACAGCGCGGCACTTACCACCGCCGAACTCAACCCATCGGTCGGCTGACGACGTGACACTCAACGCATAATATGCATCGTTATGCATATAGGTGCATAATGATAGCGACAGCGGGGCAGACGGCCCCCATCCCATCGGAAGGCACATCATGACCATCACGAAGGCACACGCTCTCATCGCACTCGCAGCCGCAGCAGTACTGCCCCTGGCCGCCTGCGCGGACCCGACCTCGTCCTCCAATGGATCGAACGGCGGCGCGAGCGCGGCCAGCACGAGCGCGGTCACGACCTCGTACGACGTCTCCCAGATCCCCACGGACGAAGAGATCGCCGCCCTGGTCCCCGCTGAGGTCAAGGCGCGAGGCATCCTGCGCAATGGCGCCTCGGCCGACTACGCGCCGGCAGAATTCCTGGCCGACGATCTGCAGACCGCGCAGGGCTACGACGTGGATATCAACAAGGCGCTCGCTAAGGTGATGGGCCTGAACGACGGCACCACAAACCACGCGGAGTTCCCCACGATTATTCCCGCGCTGGGCACCAAGTTTGACGTGGGTATTTCCTCCTTTACGATCACTTCCGAGCGTGAAGCGCAGACCAACATGATTTCCTACGTCGAGGTCGGTTCCGCCTTCGGTGTCGCCGCGGGCAATCCCAAGAACTTCGACCCGGCCAACCCGTGCGGAACCACCATCGGCGTCCAGACCGGAACCGCGCAGGAAGACTACGCGACCGAACTGTCCGCACAGTGCGTGGCCGACGGCTTGGACAAGATCACGATCATGCCGCACGACCAACAGACTGACATCACGCCCAAGGTCACCGGAGGGCAGTACGACGCGACCTTCGCTGACTCCACCGTCATCGGCTACACCGTCACTCTCTCGGGTGGCCAGATGCAGCAGGTAGGCGAGGTCGTCGAGTCCGCCCCCCAGGGCATCGCCGTCAACAAGAACGACGCCCAGCTCACCGAGGCGGTCCAGAAGGCTATGCAGTACCTGATGGACAACGGCTACCTGAAGGACATCCTGGGCCATTACGGTGCACAGGACGCCGCCCTGACGACGGCTGAACTCAACCCGGCTACCACCGAATGAGGTTTGTATGGACACCATGAAAGACGGCGTTGAACTCATCAACGCCAAACCCGTTCCCCGGCCGGGGAGGTGGGTCAGCGCGATCATCGTCGCAATCCTCGCGGCGATGGCCATCCACGGCCTGGTCACCAACAAGAACTACCAGTGGAATGTCGTGTTCCAGTGGTTGTTCTCCCAGTCCCTCATGCAGGGCGTAGCCTTCACGATCATTCTGACGGTTCTCGCAATGGTGATCGGCACAGTGCTGGCGATCACGATGGCGATCATGCGTCAGTCGGTCAATCCGGTGTTGCGCTGGGTGGCGATGGCCTACATCTGGTTCTTCCGGGGTACGCCTATCTACACGCAGCTGATCTTCTGGTCGCTGCTACCCACGCTCTACCCGTCGCTGTCGTTTGGCGTTCCGTTCCTCGGTTCGATGTTCGGCTGGGAAGTCAGCTTCGATACGGCCACCTACTTCACGCCGTTCTGGATGGCGTTCCTGGGTCTGGGGCTGAATGAGGGCGCGTACCTGGCAGAGATCATGCGTGCCGGTCTGCTGAGCGTCTCGAAGGGCCAGTGGGAGGCGGCGACGGCCCTGGGCATGCCGCGGGCGACGATCTTCCGCAGGATTATCCTGCCACAGGCGATGCGCGTGATCGTCCCGCCGATCGGCAACGAGACGATTTCGATGCTCAAGACCACGTCGCTTGTCTCAGCAATCCCCTTCACGCTTGAGCTGACGTTCATCGCGCGTCAGCGCGGCCAGGCGACGTTTGCCCCGGTACCTCTCCTGATCGCCGCGGCGATCTGGTACCTGGTGATCACGAGTCTGCTCATGTGGATCCAGTCGATCA
>ERZ773001.288-NODE-288-length-21129-cov-25.9219_pt1 | contig 21129 bp, 16 predicted proteins | sample MGYA00511673_ERZ773001 | MGnify/ENA primary metagenome ERZ773001 (study PRJEB29015, sample SAMEA2738091) | human oral metagenome | biome: human oral; feature: human-associated habitat; material: saliva | place: China | collected 2162 ... | reverse complement strand
AGCAGAGGACTTCTAAGCCTAAGGTCGTAGGTTCGAATCCTACTCGGGGCGCCATTTCATATAACTAATGGGGAATATATGGATGCGAACAAAAAACCGCAAATGACGCGGGAAATGATGATTAGATTATCTGGCTCCTTGGGAAGGTCAATTGATGGTTTTAAGGCATATGGAGATACGGGCAGAACGCTGACTGCTAATCGTGGTGTGAATTCGGAGCGCCGATATATTAAGGGATACGGATCTTCGATATCAGCCAATAATTATGACAATCGAAGACGATTTGGTGCGGAAATAAGTGTAGCGTCTCGGTCGAGGGGTGCTAACAATAATCCTGATGACGCTGGTCTGTCTGGAGGGAATCGACGAGCCAATGGTCTACAAAATAACAGTGTTCCGTCAGGTGCGAATAACTCTCGTCAATCGTTTAACGCTAATCGAACTACTTTTCGTGAACCACCTTCTCGCGGATATAATCCGTTTGGATAAATAAAAAATCCTCACTTCGTGTGAGGTTATTTTTTGGAGGGCCAGGAGGGGCTCGAACCCTCGACACCCTGCTTAAGAGGCAGGTGCTCTAACCAGCTGAGCTACTGGCCCACGATTTCATTATACAACAATTAATAAAAATGTCTACCGTTTTATTGAAAATAATTTATCGGTGTGAATAAATTGTCGTAAAACTTGGGGCGAATGATGGGGTTCGAACCCACGGCCTCCGGAGCCACAATCCAGCGCTCTAACCAAACTGAGCTACATCCGCCATACCAAGCTTCTCAAATTATAGCACACACTATATCTGTACTCAAGATGGTAAAATTGCTATACTTAATGACAATGAGAGAACTAAATGGCTCAGAATTAGCTGGATTTATCAAGGAGCGCCAGGCGAAACAGGTGCGAGCTTTAAGGCAGGCTTGGCATATTAATCCTCGTTTGGCAATTGTTACTGATGTCGAAAATCCAGTCATTGAAACGTATATGCGTTTGAAGCAGAGGTATGGCGCTGATATTTTGATTGACGTGGAGATTCATCGAGTTCCTGCGGGCGGTGCTTTGGGAGTGATTCAAGAATTGAACAATCGAGACGATGTTCAAGGAATAATTCTGCAATTGCCGATTAGTAATTCTGATCAGACTGAGGAACTACTCGAGAGTATTCGAGAAGATAAAGACGTTGACGGTCTGCGCAAAAGGGCGATTTTTCAGGCGGCTACGCCAACGGCTATTAGCTGGCTACTGGCTGGATATGGCGTTGACTTGAAAAATAAAAAAGTCGCAATTGTCGGGCGAGGCCGTTTGGTTGGTGCGCCTCTTGAGAAAATGTGGCTAAAGTCTGGCGTTGATGTGACGGTTTTTGAAAAAGGTGACGATTTATCTCAATTGATAAATTACGATATTATCGTGTCGGCAACTGGAGTTCCAGGGCTGATTAAAAGTCAGATGATTAAGACTAAGGCGGTTGTTATTGACGCGGGAACTGCTTCGGAAAATGGAAAAATTGTTGGCGACGTATCTGAAGAAGTGCGTCAGCGTAATGATGTAATTATTACACCAAAAAAAGGCGGAGTTGGTCCATTAACGGTTTCTGCGCTGTTTGATAATGTAATTACGGCTTGTCTAAAAATTGCGAATCAATCAAAAAACTAAGCGGCTTTTATGGCAGTCTTGACCTGTTCGACAACTTGGCGCGGTGTGAGATTTGCTTTTACGATATAGCTGTGGATTCCTAATTTCTTCAAATCGTGCGGAGCTTCTTCTTCGCCAAGGTTGGTAAGGACGATAACGGGAATGGTTTTTCCCCAATCTTTAGACCTAATTCGCTTTAAGGCTTCCGCGCCGTCCATTTCTGGCATTTGTAAATCTAGCAAAATAATGTCTGGCTGAAACTTCTCGACTACTTCTATGCCAATTTGTCCGTTGGCGGCCAAGCGAACGTCAAACCCGTCCGATTCGAACTTCATTCGGTACATCTGGCTGATGGTAGGGTCGTCTTCAATGATGGCAATTTTTATCATGCTTTAAGTATATCACATAAATTATGCTATAATTTTTGGCATGGAAAACTTTAGAGGCGAACAGTATATTACGGAATCGGGTGATTTTCTTAATGGAGTTGATCATGAAGCTAATGAAAAATTAAATAAGGAAATTACGGATCTTAGGAGTGAGGGATGTAAGGTTAGGGTCGGGGAAAAGACCGATCCTGCATACAATAATCCGGATAAAATTCAGGACATATACAATTATCTGGAACGAGGCGGAGCGGAATTAAAGGATGTTCGTAAAGATATTATCCATATAAATTTGGCGGCGGTGGCACTTGCGAGTGTCCTAGAAAAGGTTCCTTTTGTAAGAGAAAATAAATGGGGTAATATTGTAGATGCTTATCTGGAGATTTTTCGTGACAAATTTCTATACGGTAAAAATCAGACTAATTCGAAGCCGTGGCACAATCAGCGAGGTTCCGCACTGACATTTTTGACAATTTCTGAAGCTTATAGATTAAGAGTTTCTGGTGAAAATAACGAAATATTGTCAGAAGGTAAATATCCAACTATGAGTGGTCCTCTGCTGGATGAGTCGGTATTTGATGAGAAGATTAATGGCTTACCGCTGACAGAAGTTATGATTAAAGAAAAGATCAACAACGGCGTGGATAAAGCGACGGCTATTGAAGAAGTAGAGAAGAGGCTTAGTGACGTCCGAGAGTTTATCCAGGCGCCGGTGACGGAGGAGTTTTCTAACGTCATTCGGCATTGTGCGGATTCGCTTGGTATTCGTGAGCGAGTGGAAACAGTGAATGGCTTATCTATTGATCATTTGAAGAAAGTGGCAGAAAAAGAGAATCGTTCGATTGACGATATGCTGGTGATGAGTTTTGGCTGCGGAACGGGACTGGCGACTTTGAAGATGCTGAAAAAACTTAAGAATGAAACGGGTGAGGTACCAACGGTTATCCTGCTAGATCAAGATCCGTTGTCTCTAGCGGCAGCACAAAGTTTGGCGAAGAAATGGAATTTGGAAGATAAGATCGAAATTCATTGCGAGCGATTATTCAGTAAGCTTGGTAAGCCTTTGAGTTTGGAGGGAGTTCTGGGCAATCGTAAGCTGGATATTGCGGAAGATTCTGGCTTGCGAGAATATTTGCCAGACGGTGTTTATAAACAATTGACGCGAGAATCGCTGAAGTTCTTGCGATCTGGCGGGTTGATGATTACTGGCAACATGAACGTAAATCGCCCACAAAAAGAATTTTTGCATGGACTAATGGGGTGGGTTCCAAAAGTTAGGATGCGTTCAATTAAAGAAGGCTTTAAATTGCTCCAAAAATCTGGCATACCAAAAGAATCTATTGAAGCTACAGTTACCGCAAGCGGTGTTTACACAGTTTTTGCGATTGAAACGTAGAATAAAATGCTATAATAAGCATTAGTATGATGATACGAGCATTAGTGCTAGGATTGGTTGCGTTGATGGCGCTAATTTTGGGCGTGCTTGTGCTTAAAAAATCGAAGCATCGTCATGATGCAAAGTATTGGTTTTTTCTGGTTTGTTTATGTTTGGCTGTGTGGTCGGCTGGACTTGAAGTGTTTTCTCTGGCAGACAAGGAAGTAACATTGGACACTGCATCCAGGTGGTTTTATGTAGCTTCGGCTGTTTTTTGTCCTGCGTTGGCTATTTTCACTACAAAGTCGTTTCTTCCATCGACAAAATCAACGAAGAGTTTTATCTGCGCATCTAGTATATTGATAACAATTTTTTCGCTATATATTATTTTGGTTCCTGAGTTTATTATCAATACATCAGAAATCGTCACGCCAGTAGATTTTTCTCGAATTCCGATTCACGCAGTCAACTATGTTATTTTTGCAACTTTTTTCTCGGTATTCTTCTTAATTTCTATGTGTTTTGGTCATATAGCGTGGCGCAAATCAGATCCTGTTCGACGCAAGCAAGTCGCGATTTACATGATTGGTCTGTTGATATGTAGCATTCCTGGCTTTGTAGTGGATTTGTTTCTTCCGGCGCTTGGTGATTATCGATATATATGGATTGGTCCAATTGCTACGATTATTTTCTTATTTGCAATTATGTATAGCATCGTCAGATACCGATTGATGGACGTAAAAATGGCGGTGGCTCGAAGCGTTTCGTATATGCTGCTATTAATCGCACTGGCTGTCGTCTACGTGATTTCTGCATATGTTATTTCAATTTTGGTTTTCCAACGCAGCCTGACGGTTGATAGCCACGTAAATCTTATGAACATGATTTTGGCTATGGTTTTGGCGGTCGTATATCAACCAGTGAAGAAAATCTTTGATAAATTTACTGATAGGGTTTTTTACTACGGAGAATATGACGCTGATACGTTTACGCGTGAGATTAGTAAAATATTAACCTATACGGCGGATCTGCAATTGCTAACTCGACGTGTTGGCAATTATATAGCGACTTCTCTTAAGGCGGAAAAAGTGGCGTTTTGTATTCCGGAAAAAGGAATATACGGTCGAGCGGGTCGGCGACGAATATCTGTTGTCGAGGAAGATGTTCACAGGATTATGGATTACTATTATAAGAATTGTAGTTTTCCGGAAGTTATTTTGGCAAATCAAGTAAAAGATCCAGAACTGAAGAAGCTTTTGGATATTCATCGCACGAAAATTGTTATGCCGCTGCTGCATCAAAATCAAGAAACGGGAATTCTATTCCTGGGTGAGCATAAAAGTTTGGGCTATAGTTCTCGCGATATTGAAATGCTGGAATCGATTGCTGGGGAACTGGCGGTGTCGATTCGAAATTCTTTGTCATTGGAAGAAATTAATGAGTTGAATAAAAGTTTGCAGCGTAAAATTGACGAGGCGACGAAAGAGTTGAGGTTCAGTAATCGACAGCTTCAGCGACTGGACGAGGCGAAGAACGAATTTATTTCTATGGCTTCACATCAGTTAAGGACACCGTTGACTAGTATTAAAGGTTATCTGGATATGATGCTGGAGGGTGATTTGGGGAAGATTACACCGACACAGCGCGCAGTTCTTAGAGAGGCATTCTCTTCCAGCGAGCGAATGGTTAGGTTGATTAATGATTTTCTCAATGTGTCTAGGCTTCAGACTGGTAAATTTAATATTGATAAGCAGAAGATAAACATTGCTCAAATTCTTCGGGATGAAGTTGCTTTGCTTAAGGTTGTGGCTGATCAGAGGTCTGTCGAGATGAATCTAAAGATTGATAAAAAAATTCCATTGATTGCGGCTGACTCTGAGAAGATTCGTCAAGTTATGCTGAATATGATCGACAACGCTATTTACTATTCAAATCCGCACAAAAAGGTAATAATTTCTCTAAAAAATAGTAATGGCGCGATTGAGTTTACGGTGAAAGATTCGGGAATTGGTGTGCCAAAATCAGAGCAAGCAAATCTGTTTGGCAAATTCTTCCGCGGCACAAATGCCAGAAAAAAGCGGCCAGACGGCACTGGCGTTGGCTTATTTTTGGCAAGGAAAGTTATTTTATCGCACGACGGCGAAATGATCTTTGAATCAGAAGAAGGAAAAGGTAGCACTTTTGGGTTTAAGTTGCCGGTTCGTTAACGAAACAGGCTCAATATTCCAGAAATAACGATAATTAAGGCAATTACAACGAGTCCCGCTATGCCAATGGTGCGAATGAGCTTTTTTCGATCAAAAAACCATTGAGATAATTTGGAGCGATTCGTTGCTGTAATCCTTGTTACCTTTGGTCGCTGAGATGTCGCGTCCATCCCAGAATATTTTTTATTGCGCTTTTTCTTCTGCTTTGTCATGGAAATATTATACATTAATAGATAACGGCGGAGAAGTGGCTGATTTGCTATAGACAATTCGACGGTAATTTGTTATGATATCTGAAGTCGTGGCCTTATCGTCTAACGGTTAGGACACCAGGTTTTCATCCTGGCAATCCGGGTTCGATTCCCGGTAAGGTCACCATGTAACAGACAGAAGACCTTACTGGTCTTTTTTATTTGTTTTTAATCTTGTAAGGAACTTATGCTTACTATAAAATGATGCTAAGATAGTAGTAATAGTAGGGCAGGGATCTAATGATAAAGAGTAGCGCGATAAAAACAAAACACGCAAACGTTAGAAAGGTCCAGAACGGTAAAAGATCGCCTAAAAACACTCTTGTGCAAAAAGTACACTCTAAACTAAAATCCACCCGAAAGCGTATATCAAAATTCTGGATTATAGCTGGAGTCGCTATATTAATAGCTGCTATATGCCTGCTCATCAATGGCGGTGCCTTGGTAGAGCAACATAAAATGGCGCAATACCTTAAGGAAAAGTATGGGAAAGAGTTTATAGTAAATATTCCGAAGAGAGAAGCGAGCGGTTTAGGGGTAGAGGGGTATTTGGTAGCAACGGCGCGACCTAGGAGCGATGACGCTCTCTGGTTTAATGATAAATAATTAAGCAATAGGGGGCTATATTGTATGGCGAAGAGTAAAAACAAAAGGACTAACAAATCACGTATAAATAATAAAAAAGCCTGGCAAGCTATCTTGATTATTCTGTCGTCAATAGTTGTGGTAATGACTGTAGTGTACATTGTAGGTGGAATTATAATAGATAGAGAAATTAATAAACGTTCGGTTAGTGATAAGACTGAACAAGCTAACATGACTAGCTATCTAAAAAACAAATATAACCAAGATTTTGAAGTAGGAAAACCTAGTTGTAATGGCGGTGCTTTTGGTATTTCTTGTGTATGGTCTGCTGATGCTTATCCTAAATCAGATAAAAGCATAAAGGTGTATGTTTCTCGGGTGGATAACCAGACGAAGTACAGCGACGACTATGTTGTAAGAACTTGGCAAAAAGAACAAACTACCAAAATTCAACCCAAAGTCAGAGAAATATTTAAAGACATGCCCGTTGATGTAAAAGTTAGACTAGGCGTAATAGATCCAGACGTAGAGCGTACCTTCGCTCTGAAAAAGCCAACTTTTGAGGAGGTGTTTTTGGCTGAAAATAAAGTCGGGCAGCGTGGCAATTTAGCTTATGGATTAGATTTTAAGTATGATGGTGACATTAAAGACGAGAGTCGTTTTGCTGGTGGCATACACGAGATGATGGAGCATGTGAAAAACGTAGGAGTGAGCCCTAAAGATATATCTGTAAATATATACTTATCGAAGAATGGCAAGCTTATTTCAAGAGAATATTGTAATAGAGATAAGTTGTCATCAATTAATGAGATAAAAGGTTGTATTGATACGTCAAAAAATATGCCAGTAGAGGAGGGCGATAGATGGTAAAAACCATTGAGTACTTAAGTTTGTCAGCATTAGCTTATGTTGACTTTAAAGAATCTGATGCTGGATTAACTCTGGACGAGATTATTAGAGATGAGCAGAAAAAGAAATCACGCAAAGATTTCAATATCAATAATCCTGAACTCTCTGCCCTCCAAAATTCTTCTAATCCACTTCGCTCCTGGAAACTTATAGCCCAATCCCCGTCTAGTGTCAGTGAGGTAAAAGTCGTGAATTATCGCGGGTATAAACGAAAAGAAGTTGTTACTCACTCTATCCCCTTTTCTTGTACTGCTTTTCAAAACCCCGAAACAGGTGAGATAATATTCAGCTTCAAAGGCACCGATTTTGATCTTTCGGGTATAAAAGGGTATATAGAAGCGGATAACGATATCTCTAGCGCTGATACTCAAATAGCTTTAGGTATGTAATCTACCGGCGCAATTTGCTGATGCAGAAAAGTTTGTTGTCGATATTTCTTGTGCTTAGTTTATGCATCAGCTAAAATAAAAATATACGCTATAGGTAAGGAGGGCTATGAAAAAATCAGAGAAAAAAGATAAAGCCAGACAAAACTTAGGAAAGCGTCAACTGTTCGCTATAGCCGCTCTCGTTGTAGTGTCGGTATTACTAATTCTCTGGTTTTTTGTGAGAGAAGACTTAGCGAAGCGAGCAGAAATGGCGAGGTATTTAAAGAGTAAGTATGGTGAAGACTTTATTGTTGAGTGGCCCGAATACAAAAATGGCGGTCTGGGCATAAGAGGCTCATGGAAGTCTCATGCATATCCAGTTTCCAGCCCTCAATTAAAATTCTATATAGGATGTGGTGTAGAGTGTAGTGATGACTACTTAGATTTCTATTTTTCGGAACAAGAATACAATCAATTGCAGCAATCGATGAGTTCTATAGGAGCGACTGACTATTCGATTCAGCTTATTATTGGAGACGAAGCATTACTCAATATTACGAAAAATACTAGCCTAGTTGATATAAAGCGAAAATATGATCCGATATACAAATTGCGTCTGAAAGTGGCCGAAATGAACAGTGAGAACCAAGCTGTAGATAATGTTATGGGTATAATCGAAAAAATCTATAACCAAGGAGTGTCTAGAATAGAAGTAGACTATACTCTCGTTTCAGAGAGAAAAACTCGTAGATGCACGACTGACTACGAGACGGTTCCACGACTTACTCATGAGAATATAAAGCAATGTTTAAAGGAGGAGTAAAATGAATTTAAAGCCTGTAAATTATATAAGTTTGAGTGCATTGTCATATATAGAGTTTAACAGTTCAATGAGGAATAAAACTGTTGAATATCTAGTTAATAACAAGTTAATTAAGGAGGATGACCTTTCCAATCCCGAACTCTCCGCTCTCAAAAGCTCTTCTAATTCTCTTCGCTCCTATATCCTCCTAGATTACACCTCTACCCCCTCTGGCTTCCAGGCTGCAGCCTTTCAATCTCCTTCTGGGGAGATAGTATTTAGTTTTAAGGGTACTGACGCTGGGAATGGTTCTGAATTCAATAAAGATATTGCCAATGCTGATGAACAAATTTTTACTGGATCATCAAAAGGTCTTCCTGCTCAGTTTGTCGATGCTGAGAACTTTGTGATGCCTATTTTAAGATCAAATCCTGATGTCAAATGCTCGTTCACTGGACATTCACTTGGCGGAGCTATAGCCCAGTATATGACTTACAGAACAATCTACAAGTCTGTCACATTTAACGCCCCAGGAATCGGTGAGGTGATTGAGAGTGCTACTGGCGATAAAGTAGACTATGAATTCTATAAAAATATTGCTACGAACTATGCTAATGAAAGTGATATAGTCGGTAATTATAGGGATTACGCTCGTATTGGGAGAAATATTCTTATATCTTCTAGTGTAAATCCCGAAGTGGCTGCTGATAGGGACGCGTACAACAGAGCGATTCAGTTGATGATTCGAAAAAGAAACGTCTCTTCTTATACTAATGATGAAGTAAGGATAATGGGCGAGGGTATTGTTGCGGCAAAGAGACTAAGGGGTAGGGGTCTATTTTACAATCATTCCATGTCTTCTCTTATGGACAGTGACGGAAAATTAATGCCTGTTTCTAGCGGGAAGTCTCCGGGAGATCAGTTTATGATCGAGCTGGTTACTGGCACATCTATAGCCTATAGCGGAGCTAGAGATACGATTCTCTTTATAGGTAACTTCATTGCTGACAGCATCTGGTCTTCATACTCATTTCTTCGCGCAGTATTTTCTGGTGATTTAAATAACGTGTTTGATTTATTCAAGAATGCTTCGGTTGCTGCAAAGGTTGATCCGCTTATATTTGATTTAGATGGCGACGGTATTAGAACAACTTCCCTAGATGACTCTACTGCTTATTTTGACTTAGATGGTGATGGGTTTGCCGAGAAGGTTGCTTGGGTCGGTGATGGAGATGGACTATTGACGCTTGATCGCAATGGTGATGGCATGGTGACTAATGGTCAAGAACTATTTGGAGATCGGACTAGGTTGATTAATGGAGAGTATGCTACTAGCGGATTTGAGGCTTTGCGAGAATTTGATGATAATAATGATGGGAAAATTGATGCTAAAGATAATGTCTATTCTAAACTAAAGATGTGGCAAGATATAAATCATGACGGACTTTCGCAATCCGAGGAACTGAAGTCGTTGGCCGACTTGGGTATTGTTTCTATTGATTTGGAATCTACGGTTACGGGAGCTATTGACGTAATGAATAATATTCAGCGTAGGCTAAGTAGCTTTATGAAGTCTGATGGTAGTACTGCTCAGGTTGGAGAATATTTACTAAATAGAGACACTGTTGACTCTCGTGATATATTTGGCGAGTCTATTGTAGTTCCAAAAGATATATTGCTATTGCCAAATATGCAAGGTGCGGGTAGGGTCTCCTCCTTGCATGCATCTATGGCAAAAGATGAAAGCGGTCAGCTGAAAGCTATGGTGGTAGATTTTGTAAATGCCAATGACGCGGAAAATCGAAATAGATTGTTTACGGAAATTCTATACAAATGGACTGGAGCTGATGGACTTGATCCTGCTAGTAGAGGTGGTTTGATTGATGCTAGGCAGTTGGGGGTTCTGGAAAAGTTTATGGGGACAGATTTCGTAGGAAATAATGGCGCTAACCCAAATTCTAATGCCGCACCTTTATTGCAAAAAGCCTATGATAAGCTAGCTGATAGATTATATGCAATGATTGCAAGCAGCTCTTATTTAAAAAAGCTGATTGATAAAATAGACTTTAAGGTTGATGAGTCTGGTATTGAGGTTGATTTTCTAGGCGTTGAGAAGGATATAGATAAAAGAATTGAAGAAGATTCTGCGGCTGGTGTTAATATTTTGGGCGATTTCTTACGAACTATCTACGGTTTTGGTTTAAACTATAAGAGTAATATTGATCAGTTTTGTAATCATTTTGCTGCGCAGTCGCCCGAATTGGCGAGAATTGTTTATTCATCTAATAAGGATGCAATAGTGGGAGATAAAAATTCTCAGTCACTCTATGGATCTTCAGGCAATGATCTCCTTTACGGCGATGCCGGTGACGACACCCTCATTGGCAACACTGGCAACGACACTCTCATTGGCGGTCAAGGCAAAGACACACTTCGCGGTGGCTACGGTGATGATACCTACATCTTCAACAAGGGAGATGGGGTAGACTACATTGAAGAAGAGCGTGGCGACAACGATACTATCCAGTTTGGTGAGGGTATTACACTGAAAGATCTAAAATTCTTCCGCTACGACTCTTCTGGTAGAAATCTGTATATTACCGTTGGAGATAACGGTGATGCTATATCCATTAAAAATTACTTTAACGACGGCAGTTACTCTCGTCCAACCGACACTTTCAAGGTAGAGAAGCTCCTTTTCTCTGACGGCACCACCATAGATGCTGCCTACATTTACGAACAAGTTCGCACTATTACAGGCTCTAGGGATGGCAATACATTGATCGGCCATGACGACCAGGACAATATTCTTCACGGTCTTGATGGTAACGACACTATCTACGGTGGAACCGGCAATGATCTCCTTTACGGCGATGCCGGTGACGACACCCTCATTGGCAACACTGGCAACGACACTCTCATTGGCGGTCAAGGCAAAGACACACTTCGCGGTGGCTACGGTGATGATACCTACATCTTCAACAAGGGAGATGGGGTAGACAGGATATATGACATGAACGGTCTTGCCGACGAAATTAGACTGAATCATCAATTGCAGAATGTCGTATTTGAGCGGCGTAGTAATGATTTGGTAGTGTACATGCCAGGATCTCTTGACTCGGTAGTAATTGATTCGTGGTATCGAGGCAATGATTATAAGATTGAAACATTTACATCTGAAGATGGTAGGTTTATCACGCACACGCAAGTCGAGAACTTGATTCAAGCAATGTCTACTTTCCAGAAGGATACGGGAATGACCTGGCAGCAGGCATTGTCTAGCCAGCCGTCTCAAGTAGAATCTATAGTTACGCAATACTGGACAGCTCCAACCGCTTAAGCTTTGGTCTTTGTAAAATTTCTGCTACACTTTTGATAAAATCTGGTGGGCTTGGATTGTGTATATGTCGGAGAAGTCACAAAAATCAAACTCAATAGACCCAGGCTTGTACTGCTTTATTACGATTGCGCAATTTCATGGTATTGCAGCTGATCCTGAGCAGCTGAAGCACGCCCTGGCATTGGAGGAGGGTATTATGAATGAGGTTGATATGCTTCGTGCCGCCCGAACTCTGAAGTTAAAGGCTAAGATATCTACGGTGAAATATAAGCAGCTGGAAAAATTACCAATGCCAGTGATTGTTGGTATGAAGAAAGATAAGTTTGCTGTTTTGGCGCGCATTGACAACGGTAAACTACTTATACTTATGCCTGACGGTTCGCCACCTCAAATTATCGAAAGAGCGGCGTTTGAAAAAGAATGGACTGGTCGAGTATTGTTATTTGCGCAACGGTTTTGGAAGGATGTCGAGCGTAAGTTTGATATCAAATGGTTTATTCCGACGATCATAAAATACAGGAGGCCATTATTAGAAGTGCTGCTGGCGGCGTTTATTTTACAGATTATAGGGTTACTTGCACCGATTCTCACGCAAGTTGTGATTGATAAGGCGCTAGCACACCATAGCGTATCGACACTAGACGTGATTGTATTTGGGCTGATTGTTGTTGCGTTATTTGAGATGATGCTTGGCATTGCGCGAAGTTATATTTTTACTCACACCACGAGTCGAATTGATGTGATTTTAAGTTCGCGACTGTTTCGTCATCTATTTGCATTGCCGCTACGATACTTTGAGACTCGGCGCGTTGGCGACACGACCGCTCGGGTCATGGAGCTAGAAAAAGTCCGCTCTTTTCTGACAGGTACGCCAATGACAACGGTTATTGATCTGTGCTTTATATTTGTATATATCGTCATAATGATATGGTATAGTACGACGTTGACCTGGGTTGTTCTAGCTAGCTTGCCAGTGTTCGTAATATTATCTGCTATTGTGACGCCTCTATTTAGATATCGGTTGGACGAGCGATTTAATACTGGCGCCGAAGCACAATCATATCTGGTGGAGTCAATCAATGGAGCCCAAACCATTAAGTCTTTTGCGCTAGAGCCGGAACTGCAAAAGAAGTGGGAGGGGCGACTTGCTAGTTATGTTCGAGCTGGTTATAAGACATCAATTTTATCAAATAATGCCGGTATAATCGGTCAGTTTATTCAGAAGATTTCTGATATTGCTATTTTATGGTTTGGTGCACATATGGTGATGTCTGGCAGCTTAACTATCGGTGCTCTTATTGCGTTTCGGATGTTGTCGGGTCGAGTGAGCGGGCCAGTACTGCGGTTGGTGCAATCCTGGCAGGATTTTCAGCAAGCAGGGATATCGATTAAGCGATTGGGGGATATTTTTAATAACAAAACCGAACCAACCCTTGATCCAGCTAAATCTCGATTACCAAGTATAAAAGGCGACATTCGTTTTGATAAGGTCTATTTTCGATACACACCGGATGGGCCAGAGGTGATTCGTAATGTGTCGTTTGGTGTTCATCCAGGGACAGTTGTGGGCGTAGTTGGGCGAAGCGGATCTGGAAAGAGTACAATATCAAAACTATTGCAAAGATTGTATATTCCAGAATCAGGAAAAATTCTCATTGACGGAGTTGATATTGCGACAACTGATCCATCTTGGCTGAGGAGGCAAATTGGTGTTGTCCTACAGGAGAATTTTCTGTTTAATGCTAGCGTTCGTGAAAACATTTGTATACACAAACCTTCGGCGAGCATGGAAGAAATTGTTCGTGTTGCAAAAATTGCGGGAGCACATGATTTTATATTAGAGCTACCAGAAGGTTATGATACGCAAGTTGGTGAGCGTGGCGAGGGCTTGTCTGGCGGGCAAAAACAGCGCATAGCAATCGCAAGAGCACTACTCCATGATCCAAAGATATTGATTTTTGATGAGGCAACTTCCGCGCTTGATTATGAATCAGAAAATGTCATTCAGAAAAACTTGAAACAAATTGTTGCCGGACGGACTGTTATTATAATCGCACATCGGCTATCAACATTGAAATCAGTTGATAAAATTATGGCAATTGATAAAGGGCAATTAGTGGAGTACGGAACACCTCGGGTGTTGCTAAAAAAGAATGGCTTGTATGCTTATTTACATAACCAGCAAATGGGAGGTGAAGATGTCTAAGTTGTCAGCGTATTGGCGATATCGAGATCGGCGCTTGCAATATGAATTTTTGCCAGCCGCTCAAGAGATTATTGAAACACCAACCTCTCCGCTCGGACATATTGTTATTTGGATGACAGTTTTATTATTGATGACTGCTGGAGCTTGGTTGTATTTTGGAAAGTTGGACGTGGTTGTTTCAGGTCAAGGGAAATTAGCATCGGAAAGCGGTACAAAAATTTTACAATCGTCAGCGTCAGGAACAGTTGTTGATATAAAAGTGCGTGAAGGTCAGCGCATTAAAAAAGGTGATATTGTGGTTGAATTAGATAAAAAAGTCGCCCAGCAGAATGTTGAATCGGTGGAGAAGACTTTAGCTATTGCTAAAATTGAGAGATCTATCGCAAAAGGAGTCTCGTCTTCAATTGTCATGGATGATATCAATAAGTCAGGCTTAACAGAGGAAACGAAGCAAAGTTTGATTGAAAAAATGCATGCGCAAAATGATATATTGGAATCCAGGAAGCTTCTTTCCTCAACAAATTTAACAAATCTTCAGAAGCAACTTTCCCAATTGGATAGTGTAGGCAAGGATCTTAATGATATGTTGACTAAGGATAAAGCTAAAGAGCAGCAGATCAATAAACTAATGGAGCATGGAGCGCCATTACAGCAAATGCAGCTTCGTAGTGATCTTAATTCTGTAAGACAGAATATTGCTTCTCTTGAATCGTCGTTATCTTCACAAAGGCAGCAGATGGCCCAGGTGGAGTCTGCAATAGACAATGCGAAAAATCAAGCCGCAGTGAGCTTAAATGAACTTCGGGTGAGCAATACAGCTACTGCAATCTCTCAGGACAATAAAATTATTGAACTTGAAAATTCTCTGACAAGAGCAAGGGTGGCATTAGAACAGACAACAATTGTGGCGCCAGTTGATGGTACAGTATTGTCGTTAAAGACAAATACCATTGGTGGCGTGGTGTCAGCGGCTCAAATAATTGCCGAGATTACGCCGCTTGAAGAGTCGCTTGTTGTGGAGGCGACGCTGCAGAGTAGGGATATTGGTTTTGTAAATGTTGGCCAACGAGTTGTTGTAAAAGTTGACGCATATTCGTTCCAGCGATATGGTTATTTGAGTGGGGTTGTTCAATCGATTAGTCCAGATGCGATAGTTAACGATAAATTGGGGCTAATATATCGGATTAAGGTTAAGCTTGATAACCTAAAAACCTCGAAAAATATTGAGCTGAAAATAATTCCAGGCATGAATTCTGTTGTGGAAATAACAACTGGAAATCGACGAGCCATTGAGTTTTTGCTTGATCCACTGATCTCGCATGTTGATGGTAGTTTGGAAGTTCGCTAGTTGCTGTAATTATCAAAATATCTTATTATCATTTCGCGTAGTAGTATATAAAGTTTTTCGAGTTGGCCGTCAATACGAACGAATTTAGTTTTTGGATCTTTTTCACCAATCTCTATCTGGGATACAGTGCTAGTAAGAATACTTAAGAGAAATTCAACGTCATAACCTTCGCTATGCACAACTTGTTGTCGAGCTTTCTGTATTACTTTTAGCATTGTTTTATGATTTTCTATGCTTATTCCTAATTTTTCTAAGGCGATCTTAAGAGACTGGTTGAAAGTTGGGCGAGTTAAAAGATGGTAGACTATGTTGGTTGGCTTATTGTAGAATTTTTTAACATTATCGTTAATATCGCCTCTGAGCTGAATTAACTGAATAGCTTTTTCAATACTTTTAACTGTTTCATTTTTTTCCTTTTTATACTGCTTCTTCAGCTCATTTTCTGCGATTCCTTCTGCAAAACTTTGAAGGGCAAAAATCAGATTTGCAATATTCATATGAAATACATTTGAATTTGTATGAAAACGATAATCGATAATTCGCGTGAAAGCTAGCCCAATTTTACTATAAGATCCAAGAGCTTTTTGGTGGTTTGGGTTGATGAAAAAATGGGTCATTTTTATAAGAGTTAATGGTTTCATGGAATCTTGTAGACTTATTGAGGGGCGACATTCGGTTGGAGATACAGCTTCTAAAAAGGGGTTCGCGAGATGTAGTGTCGCAATTCCGTGCAAGTCTACTGACTGGATAAAACAATGCGTATTATCGAAGTGGCTGATCCAATATAGTTGAAACGCGAGAAGTATTTTACCGATATCAGTTATCTGGAAAAATTCTTTTGTGTGAGAAAAGGTATAATTGAGGTAGGGCTGAAGCCGGGATTTGTCTGTATTGATTGTCAATTTATTTGTGCGGAGGATCGAATGAGTTGCTGATATGATGAGGTTAATATTTTTATAGGTAGCATAACATATTCTAGAAGTGACCGCTCTTTTAGTAATTGTACTGGTAATATTTTTCATGTCGACATTGGTGATTACGGTATCAGGTGTATGTTCTGCGTTAATGAGAATATTTATTGTAGTTGATTTTCGAAGAATTGATTCTATGCCGGCGTTGACTGGCCATTTTAGGTAGGCGCGAACATCATAAGCGGGGGTGTAAATAGAGTTTTCGCTAAGCTGTTTGCGGTAAAATGCAAAAGGTGTTACGTATTGTGAGCGAGTTTTTATGACGATAAATAACTTATTGTATATGCCTGGGGCTGTTGTCGAAAGTTCTGCCTTAAGATGGTAATTGGCAGGGTCAAACTGACCAAATCCTTTAGCAACAATTTGCCTACCTACCACATCAAAATAATAGGCTTCACCAATTAAAATTTTGTCTTGAGGGTTTTGCAAGCTTATTTCCTGTTAATGATTATTGTCATATTATATTGTATCAAGCATTTTTCATCACTGTTATTTCGTGATATAATTTTAAAAATGAGTGATAATATATTTAAACGAACAAAAATATTAGCAACAATTGGGCCAGCAACGTTCAGCCAAGAAAAGGTTTACCAATTGTTGGAGGCCGGCGTTAACGGCATCCGTATGAACTTTAGCCACGGCGCTAATGAGGAGAGAATTGAGCAGATCAATTGGGTGCGCACAGCTAGTAAGCAGTTGGGCAAGCCTGTTGCAATTCTACAAGATTTGCAAGGTCCAAAGATTCGCTTGGGCGTTTTGAAAGATAACATGCTGAATGTTAAGGTTGGTGATATGTTGGTCTTGGACTCAGAAATTACTGATCATGACGGCAGTTTCAATTTGCCAGTGCAGTACAATTTGGCGGAGAAGATGAAAGTTGGCGAGCCACTTTACATGTTTGATGGCAAGATCAGGACGGTTGTGCGAGAAATTGTTAGCCCGACTGCAATTCGCGTAGAAGTTCAGAACGACGGCTTTTTGATGAGCCGCAAGGGTTTGAATTTGCCAGACACAGATTTTGGTGGTGATATTCTTACTCAGAAAGATATTAACGATTTGGAATGGGGCGCAAGCCAAGATTTTGATTATGTTGCATTGAGTTTTATTCAAAAAGCTGATGACATTATTGATTTGCGTCGTCGATTGACAGACCTGGGCTCGACAGCCAATATTATTGCCAAGATTGAGACTAAGTCTGCCGTTGATCCAGAGAATTTGGAGGAAATCGTTAAGGCTAGTGACGGTATTATGGTCGCTCGCGGCGACTTGGCGGTGGAAGCTGGTGCGGAAATTGTTCCAGTTGTACAGCGTCGAATTATTGCTTTGTGTCGTAAATATTGCAAGCTAGTAATCGTTGCAACACAAATGATGGGCAGTATGGTTGATAATCCAGAGCCAAGTCGCGCTGAAGTAAGCGATGTTGCCAATGCTGTAATCCAGGGCGCTGACGTGGTTATGTTGTCTGACGAAACTGCCAATGGTAAATATCCTGTTGAAACTGTTCGCGCGATGCGCAAGACTATTATCTACACTCAAGAACACAGTGAAGTAATGTTGGTAGAAAAGGCTGAAATGCGTGAAAAGACTGACGCGATTTTAAGCTACACGGCAGCTCAATTGGCAAGGAGAATTAAGGCTCGAGCTATTATTGCGGAAACACACACTGGCGCCACTGCAATTAACGTTGCTGCATATCGTCCAAATATGCCAATTGTTTGTGTGACAGAAAATGTGAAGACTGCGCAAAAGTTGGCGCTAAGGTATGCTTCTCGTCCATATGTTCGACCAAACGACTCAAATGCGGCAACTAAGCTAGCTGACGAGTTGAAGCAAGAAGGCTATTTCGGCGCAGACCCAGTTACTGTTGTGCTTGTTAGCGGCCACAACCCAGAGCCAGGTAAAACTGACAACATCCAAGTCAAGACGTTGTCATAAGGAGAATTTGGGTGGGCAGAAAATTTCCGAAGCAAACAATTCGCGATGTTGATCTACGTGGAAAAACTATTCTTCTGCGAGCAGATTATAATGTGCCACTAACAAAGCGTGGTCAGATTTCTGATGATCTAAGAATTCGCGCTTCGCTGCCCACACTCCGATATCTGCTGGAGCAGAATTGCAAGATTGTTATCATGTCTCATCTGGGGCGACCAAAAGGTAAGGATCTTAAGTTTAGCCTGAAAGTTGTCGCAGATCACTTATCTAAGTTGCTGAGCTGTCCGGTAGAATTGCTGGATGATTGTGTGGGTGAAGCTGTTCATCAAGCCGTTCGCCGCGCGCCACGAGGCAGTATTCTTATGTTGGAGAATTTACGCTTTTATGACGAGGAGGAGGCCGACGATTTAACATTTGCCAAGTCAATTCAGCGCGCTGTCCGAGCGGATTATTTTGTGCAGGACGGATTTGCGGTCGCACACAGGGCGCACGCCAGCACTCATGCGATTACATTGTGTGTTCCAGGGCTAGCGGGATTACTATTAGAAAAAGAATATGTAACTATCACCGAGGCGATGAATAAGCCAAAACGTCCATTGGTTGCGGTTATTGGCGGCGCGAAAGTTAGCGATAAAATATTACTGATTAAGCGTCTAATTAAAAAGGCGGATCGGATTTTAATTGGCGGCGCTATGTCAAACACGTTTTTACATTGTCGTGTATTTAATGTCGGCAAGAGTGTGTTTGAGCCAGGAATGGAAAAGGTTGTCGCGGAAATTTATGATTTGGTAGCGGCTAAGGTTAGCGTAGAGAATGTTGATGATTTTTTGGTATTGCCGATTGATGTGGCGGTTGCGCCAGAGATTTCTAAAGATTCTCCTCGTCAAGAAGTTAATATTGATAAAATAAAGAGCTCAGATATGGCGCTGGATATTGGAAGTCAGACAATTGAGAAATTCACGAAAATACTGGCTGATGCAAAGATGATTATTTGGAATGGTCCTTTGGGCTATGCTGAAATTGATAATTTTGCAATCGGTTCAGCGCGAGTGGCGCTAGCTATTGCCCAGAATAAAGGAGTAGTTTCAATAGTCGGCGGCGGAGATACGGCTGATTTTATATTGAAATGGGACGGGCATGACGGCGCCAATTTCACCCATGTTTCCACTGGTGGCGGAGCTAGTATGGCCTTGATGGCTAGTAAAAAATTGCCTGGAATTGAAAGTTTACTAGACGCATACGGTTTGAGGTGATAAACTAAGCATAAGGATTATCTCATGAGAAAAAAGTTAATCATTGGTAACTGGAAAATGAACTTCAATATGCAGGAGGCTAGCTTATATTTGCATAAGCTGATGAACACGCTGCCATCGCATAGAGATGTTGAAGTGGTGCTGGCGCCTACTATTTTGACGCTGCAGAGTTTGAGTTTACAAATTAATCGTCGAATCGCTAAGCTGGCGGCCCAGAATTGCTATTGGCGAGATTCGGGGGCGTACACGGGAGAAATTCCAGCAGCGCATCTTCGTGGAATTGCTGATTATGTGATAATTGGACATTCGGAACGTCGCTATATTTTCATTGAAAGCGAAAAAGACATTCGGCTGAAAGTTCAGGCGGCAATTCGAAATCGTATTCATCCGATTCTGTGTGTTGGTGAGACGATTCAAGAGAAGACTCTTGGCGAAACGAAGGATGTTCTGGCTGATCAATTGACTAGCGGTCTGGCTAATGTGACGGCGGACGAGCTGGATGAAGTAGTTATTGCGTATGAGCCAGTTTGGGCAATCGGTACTGGCGACAGCGCTAAAGCGTCTGATGTGAAAAAAGCTACACAGATGATTCGACGACATATCTCTCATTTGTATGGTAAAAAAGCGGCGGAATCAGTTCGAGTTGTTTATGGTGGAAGTATTACGTCAATAAACGCCGCAGATTATTTAGCAATTGATGAACTTGATGGTTTATTGGTTGGGGCAGCCAGTTTGGATGCATATCAATTTAAGGAGATAATCTCGAAAGCACATAAAGGTTAAAAAATAGGGGGCATATGACAGATATTGATTTTGATGAGTTGGATAGAGCGGTAAGCTCTCTTATGGATAAGCAGCGAGAAAAGGAAGCTCCAGTGGTGGCTAATGAAAATAATAGCGAGGTTTCTGCGTCTGTGCCTGTAGGGGAAAAACCTGTATCAGAGAACTCTATTGGTACTAGCTTTGCGCCTCCAGTAACTCCATTTACACCTTCGCCTGTTACTTCTACTTCTTTATCGTCGATCTCTCAGCCTGAAGCAAAAAAAGAGCCTTCTAGCGACAATACGATTTCTAAAGAGGTCGATAGTCCTACGAACGAGAAAGTTGCTAACGATTCAATAGCTAACAGAGCTCCTGGTGTGGCTGCTAGCGAAGTAAAAAGTACGTCTGTTATAGCAAAGCGTCCAACTGGTCGTTTCATGGATGTTGTTAGACCTTCATCTGTCAGCACTATTCAAAAACCTGCTGCTCCCGCTCCATCCCGAACTGGCACGACGATTCAGCCCTCGCCTGATTTGGTGGACGTGATTAGCATAAATAATAGGCATCCTGCGGCAAGGAAAGAAATGTCTGATATAGTTGCTCAATCAGATAATCTTAGTGACACCCCTGATCTTAAAGACGTACACAATGAATCTACTTTCGCGGAGATTGAAGATGCGCCCGCTGAGGAGTTGTCGTTGACTGATAAGATAGCTCAATCGTTAGCCGTAAGTAATAGCGAAGCTCCTACTACACCGATGACTACGCCGCTGGAGTCTCCGTTTATTGCTAATGTTGAAGTGGA
>ERZ773001.287-NODE-287-length-21196-cov-23.8283_pt1 | contig 21196 bp, 20 predicted proteins | sample MGYA00511673_ERZ773001 | MGnify/ENA primary metagenome ERZ773001 (study PRJEB29015, sample SAMEA2738091) | human oral metagenome | biome: human oral; feature: human-associated habitat; material: saliva | place: China | collected 2162 ... | reverse complement strand
GCAGAACAGGGATACTCCCGCGTCCGCTTCCAGTAACGAGATCGGGACGCCCTGGGCTCCGAAACGTCAGCACCAGGCTGCCACCCCAGTCCGCTCAGAAAGGCCCATACGCCATGAGCACCACAGAGTCTCACACTGAGGGGTTATCAAACCAGGTGGCCCGCCGCCTAGGGCCTGAGAGGACGAGTGCGCTGCACTGTGCATCGCCTGGACGCCTCTGAGGAAGGCGGCTCGACATGAGCACCGATCTGACCCTGTTCACCCACCCGGTCTTCGGCAACCTGCGCACCATCGTCGACGGCGAGACCATCTACATCTGCGCGAAGGATGCCGCCACCGCACTGGGCTACAGCAACACAAACGATGCCATCAAGCGCCACTGCAAGGGGGTCGTGAAACGCTACCCCCTTGAAACCCCTGGCGGCACCCAGGAATTCGCGTTCATCTACGAGAGCGACCTCTACCGACTGATCATCGGCAGTAAGCTGCCCGCCGCGCGCCAGTTCGAATCCTGGGTCATGGACGAGGTTCTGCCCTCGATCCGAGAGCATGGCCTGTATATCACTGATCGGGTGATCGAGAAGATCCGTACGAATCCGAAGGCTCTGCTCGCCATGTTGCAGTCCTACGTGGAGGAGAAGGAACGCAACGAAGCCCTGGCGGCAGAGAACCTCCAGCAAGCCCAGCTGCTGCTCGAGGCACGTCCGAAGGTCACCTACTACGACATGGTGCTGCAATCCGAGAACCTGCTGACCACCACCGAGATCGCCAAGGACTACGGGCTCACGGCCCGCAAGCTCAACAAGCTCCTCCATGAGCTGGGTGTGCAGTTTAAGCAGTCTGGCCGCTGGTTCCTCTACGCCGCCCACGCTGAGGCCGGCTACGCCCAGTCCAAGACCTTCGTCTACGACGAGGAAACCGGCAAGACCAATACCCACCTGTACTGGACCCAGAAGGGCCGACTCTTTATCTACGAGACCCTCAAGCATGAGCGTGGTCTGCTGCCTTTGATAGAGCGTGAGGTGGCCGAGTGAACTCCACCGACTCGACTATCCCGCGTCTGAACGATTCGGGGTGTGCGGATCCGACTGTGTATGAGGTGCTCAAGCGTGAGCAGCGTGCCCAGTTCGGGTACCGCCCCTTGGCCTACATCTGCAGCCCATTTGCTGGGGATACCGAGGTGAATATTCGTCTGGCTCGCCGTATGTGCGCCGCAGCAGTTAGCCGCCGCCGTATTCCTATCGCGCCGCACCTGCTGTTCCCGCAGTTCTTGGATGACGCCAAGTCCGCCGAGCGGGAACTCGCCATGTTCATGGGCCGCATCGTGCTGTCCAAGTGCGAGGAGGTGTGGGTGTACGCCCCGCGCATCAGCCCTGGCATGCGCACTGAGGCCTGCTGGGCCCGCCACCTCAATATCCCTCTCCGTTTTCTAGATTCTGACTTCCGGGAGATCCAGCCATGACCACCTTCACCCTGTTCACCGCCACGACCAGCGGCCTGGCCTCGAACACCCACTACCCGAACAAGGCCACCATCACTGATGCGGCCGACCTGGAGGCAGCCGCCCGCTTTGACCATGTTGCTGCCGAATACCAGGGCAATCAGCGCTCCACCCACGGGTTTGTCACCTCGGACTGCCTGGTCATGGACATCGACAACGACCACTCCGAGATCCCCGATGAGTGGGTGACTCCGCAGGGCTTGGCAGACCTGCTGGCGAGCGTGGAGTTTATGACGGTCACGTCCCGCAACCACAACACCTCCAAGCACGGGACACCACCTCGGCCTCGCTTCCACGTCTACCTGCCCATCAGTCCGGTGACCGACCCAGCCGCCTACGCGGGATTGAAGAAGTCCCTGGCTGACCGCTTCGACTTCTTCGACGCTGGGGCCTTGGATGCGGCCCGTTTCCTCTACGGACACCCCGCCCCGCAGGTGGAAGCCTTCACCGGTTCAACGCTGGTCGACGAGTGGCTGACCCGCCAGGCTGAGGCAGATGCGTTCGCCGCGTTCGATGCTGCCACTCTCGCTATCGGGGAGGGCAGTCGTAATGCCACTCTGTCCCGTTTCGCCGGCCGGGTACTGATCCGTTACGGGGATACCGACCAGGCTCGTACCCTATTTGACCGCAAGGCCGCGCTGTGCGACCCACCCCTACCCACGCCGGAGCTGGAAGCGATCTGGCGTTCAGCCCTTCGGTTTGGTAAGAAAGTCGCCGAGAACCCGGACTACATCAGCCCAGATGCCTACGCCATGCTGACCGGGCTGTGCCCCGATGACTTTACTGATCTTGGGCAGGCCACCATCATGGCGATCAACTACCTCGACCGGGTCCGCTACAGCTCCGCCACCAAGTACCTCGCCTACGACGGTGGGGTGTGGTTGGAAAACGAGCAGGTCGCCCACCGGTTCTTCCAAGACCTCACCGAACGCCAACTCACCCAAGCCCGCGACAATCTCGCCAAGGCGAGAACTGTTGCCGCCGATACTGGTGCGCTGCAACTGCTGGCGTCGGCCTCCAAGGCGAAGGCACTGGCAGCGATGACCCCAGCCCAGCGTGACGCCTTCGAGAGGGTTGAACGCGCTGAAGCCTGGCTGGCATTCGTCTACAAATGCCGCTCCTCGCGCAGCATCCAGGCCGCCATGAAAGAAACCCAGCCCCTGGTGCTCATCGACCCAGGTGATCTGGACCAGGATCCCTACCTGCTGTGCACCCCGGGCGGCACCCTCGACCTGCGCGAAGGCGCATCATCCCTGCGTCCCAATCAGCCCGGAGATCTCATCACTCGGCAAACCAGCCTCGCACCCAGCAGCGAGGGCATGGACGTGTGGCTTGCCGCCCTCGAGGTCATATTCCAAGGCAACCGCGAGCTCATCGGCTACGTGCAGCGGATCTGCGGGCTGGCAGCGATCGGCAAAGTCATGGTCGAAGCTCTCATCATCGCCTACGGGGATGGTGCCAACGGCAAATCCACCTTCTGGAACACCATCGCCAGAGTGCTAGGTTCTTACGCCTCGTCCATCAATGCTGAGGTGCTCATCGCAGGCAAGAAGAACAGCGCGAAAAACGACATGGCCGAAACCCGTGGCCGCCGGCTCCTGATCGCCGCTGAAACTGAAGAAGGCAAACGCCTGTCCACTGCCTCTGCGAAGCAGCTGGCCTCCACGGACAAGATCGCGGCGGAGAAGAAGTTCAAAGACCCGTTCTCGTTCACCCCGTCCCACAGTCTCGTGCTGTACACGAATCATCTGCCCAAGGTCGGGGCCATGGACCACGGCATCTGGCGCAGGCTTATCGTCGTCCCCTTCGAGGCAAAAATCGAAGGCAACCGGGACGTGAAGAACTATGGGGATGTGCTCTTTGAGCAGACCGGTGGTGCCGTATTGGCCTGGATCATCGAAGGAGCCCGGCTCATCCACGCCGAGAACTACCAGCTCACCCCACCCGCCTGCGTGGTGGAAGCCACTGAGGCGTACAGAGAGTCGAATAACTGGTTTGCCCACTTCCTTGAGGAATGCTGCACCACAGGCCAGGGACTGATGACCCCCTCAGGCGAGTTCTACCAAACCTACCGAGCGTGGGCTCTGGCCAGTGGCGAGTATGTGCGTTCGACCCGTGACTTCTATGCAGCTCTCGAACGCGAGGGTATGCGAGCCCAGAAAGTCAGTGGGAAACGCATGGTGATCGGGGTGGAACTCAACGACGAGCACCAGGGTCTGTGACGGGTGCGTGGACAGTCGGGACAGTCATTTCTATACCCTCCCTATAGGAAGTATTTTTTACTTCTCTATATATAGGTTGGGAACTGGGTGGCCCGACTGTCCTTCCTCAGGAGAAGGACACGAACAGTGAACGAAAAAGCCATCGAACAAGCACTCCGCCAAGCCATCCAAGCTGACGGAGGAATCTGCTGGAAGCTCGTCAGTCCCGGAGTGGACGGAGTCCCAGATCGGCTGTGCCTGAAAGCCGGACGAGCTGTCTTCGTTGAAGTCAAAGCCCCCGGCAAACGTCCCAGGCCACTACAGCAGCGTCGGATGAGACAACTGCGCGAGCGGGGCTTCACCTGCCTGGTCATCGACTCCATGAGCCAGATTGAGGAGGTGCGCCGTGCGCTATCAGCCTCATAACTACCAAGCTCAGGCCACGCGGTTTATTGAGGAGCACCCCGAGGCCGCGATCCTGCTCGGCATGGGGCTCGGCAAGACGATCATTACCCTGACCGCCATCTGGGGCCTCCTGCTGGACACCTTCGAAGCCCGCAGGGTTCTTGTGATTGCGCCGCTGCGAGTGGCGAGGGATACCTGGCCGACAGAAGTACTCAAGTGGGATCACCTGGATGGGCTGACCGTTGCGGTCGCTGTCGGTACAAGACAGCAGCGCCTCAACGCCTTGGCCGCGGGGGCGATGGTGACCGTCATCAACCGGGAGAACATCCCCTGGCTGGTGAAAACCCTCGGTGGTCAGTGGCCGTTTGACATGGTCGTCATCGACGAACTCAGCTCCTTCAAGAACCACAAGGCAGCCCGCTTCAAAGCCCTGAGCTCCGTGCGTCCCCATATTCACCGGATCGTAGGACTGACCGGCACCCCAGCCGCCAACGGCCTGGAGGATTTGTGGGCCCAGTTCAAGCTGCTAGATGGTGGTGAGCGTCTTGGCCGCTACATCACCCGCTACCGGGAACGCTGGTTCACCCCAGACCGCCGTAATGGCATGCAGGTGTTCTCCTACAAGCCCCGACCCGGTGCCGAGGCCGAGATCTACGAGGCGATCGGCGACATCACCCTGTCAATGAAAACCACCGACTACCTGGACTTGCCAGAGCTCACCATCACCACCGTGCCCGTCGAACTCAACCCCAAAGAACGCAACGTCTATGAGCGCATGGTGCGAGACATGGTTGTCGACCTTGACGGCGTGGTCGTTGATGCGGTGAACGCCGCGGCCCTGTCCGGCAAACTCCTGCAGCTAGCCTCCGGTGCCGTCTACAACGAAACCGGCCAGACCATCGAGGTACATGAACGCAAACTCGACGCGTTGGAAGACCTTCTTGAGGCCGCGAACGGGCAGAGCCTGCTGGTGGCCTACTGGCACAAACACGATGCCGCCCGTATCCAGGCCTGCTTCCCACAAGCCCGACAGCTGCAGACCACCGATGACTTCGAGGCGTGGAATGCCGGCGAGGTGCCGCTGGCGCTGATCCACCCAGCCTCAGCTGGGCACGGCCTGAACCTGCAGTCCGGCGGCCACCTACTCGTCTGGTTCAGCCTCACCTGGAGCTTGGAGCTCTACCAGCAGACCAACGCGAGGCTTCACCGGCAAGCCCAGACTCAGCCGGTCACCATCACCCACCTGACCGCAAAGAACACCATCGACGAGCAAGTTCTCGCAGCCCTCGAGGCGAAAGACACCACCCAAACCCGCCTGATCGACGCGGTCGTCGCGACCCTGACCCCGGAAAGGAAGTAACCCTATGCACGTGATGAGCAAGTACCTCGACACCTACAAGGCCACCCTGGCAGCACTCGAGGACTACGCCTCAATGCAGCACATCCTGGAGGCCACCGACCAGGCCATCAAAGACACCTACGACCAACTCACCACGGTGAGTTCGCAGCGTCTGGACGGGATGCCGCACGCACCCAACCCGAGAGCTGGTGAGGACCGGATCGCCTCCACCTTGGACAGGATGGACGCATACCGAGAGCGATACGCCCAGGCAAGGGAATACATGGACTGGTTCCTGCCTGCCTGGGGAGTACTTTCCGAGGATGACCGGTTCGTACTGGACACGTTCTTCTTCGCCGCCGACAAGGTTTCCCAGGAGGAACGGATCCGGGCAATCGCAGATCACTTTTACATCGAACGTTCCACCGCCCACACCAGAAAGTCTCGGGCAGTAGGGCGACTGGCGAAAGCCTTGTTTGGGTAGGCCGGACGCACCCAAGCGTTAGCGGGTATCGCGAAGTCCAGATGATTTTGGCCTTTGCCTCTCATACGGTGGTAAGTGGTTCAAACTACGACAAGCCCCCAACGCCCCGGCGTGTTGGGGGCTTCACCATGCATAGAAGAGGTGGCGGCCGTGCCGTACAAGCCGAAGACTCCGTGCCGGTATCCCGGCTGCCCCAAGCTGAGCGCCGAGCGGTTCTGCCCCCAGCACACCCAAGTAGAAGATCAGCGCTACCGCCGCTACCAGCGTGACCCGGAGATCAACCGACGCTACGGCACGGTCTGGAGAAAGATCCGTACTCGCTACCTGGACGCCCACACACTGTGTGAAGACTGCCTGAAAGCCGGGCACACCACACCAGCGCTGGAGGTTCACCACGTCGTGCCGCTCTCACACGGTGGCAGCCACGACGTGTCCAACCTGCGGGCCTTGTGCAAACCCTGCCACTCACGCCAGTCCGCTCGTGATGGTGACCGGTGGAGAAACGCATCTCAGGTGTTTACCTATCACGAGAACGTGCATACCAAGGCTTGACCCAAAGGCCTATTGGCGAAACATCTTAGACCTTGACTTCCAAATGCTTGCCCCATTTCTAATGTGGTCGCCGTTGGGGAAAACAATCGCTTCCGCAGGCAAAACATGCGTGCGGTAAATCATGAAGGAGGAACATTATGACCTATCCGAACACATCAATCACTGTCGATGGCCTGTGGGGGCCCGAAACGATCTACGCCTTTCAAGTATGGGCCAGACGACGCAACTGGTACCCCAGTAGCTATCTGCTTGATGGGGTAGAAGGCCACGGAACCCGCACGGCGATCCAGCGCTGGCTCAAAGCCGAAGGATATTACTCTGGTGAAATTGATGGGATCATCGGCTCGCTCACAATGGACGCGATGCGCCGCAGTCTAGACGCCAAGGTCGACTGGAGCTTCACCGTGTATGACAGGAACGGCAAAGTTATCGGAAGGCACGATGGAAAACTCAAGAAAGCCTCGTCCTTCCCTCACCCAGACTACGTTGCCAAGCTTCAAACATACCTGAATCGAGTGCGTTAACCGCCATGAGTGGACTCACCGAACACACTCGCGTGGACAACGGTAGCGAAGCAGTTGCTACCCATACAGATCAGTAACAAGAAATGCTGCAAGCCCAATACGGCATTACCCCTCAGACTCCGTCACCCTGGCGGAGTCTTTTCATTCCCGGGATTACCCCGCTTATTGAAAGGAAAATCATGACAGACCAGATGGTTCTTGCTACCCAGAAATGGCTGAACACAACCTATGGAACCCATCCGGAGTTCAAAGGCCCGATCCCCGAAGACGGCCGGACGGGATGGGGCACGATCAATGCACTCATCCGCGCACTACAGATCGAGCTTGGTATTACCCAGACCGCGAACAACTTTGGCCCAGGAACTCAGTCAAGGTTCACCGCCCGTTGGCCGCAAGGTATCCACCAGCAGGCTGATGGGGACAAGAGCACCAACAACGTGTATGCCATCATCCAAGGGGCCTTGTGGTGCAAGGGGTACTCAACTGGCAACCAGATCAGTACCCATTTCTACGGTGGAACTGGGGGTGCAATCAAGGCACTCAAGGAAGACATGGGATTCGGCGGAGACTCGACAGTTGACCTGGAAATCATGAAAGCACTGCTATCGATGAAGCAGTTTGTTCTGCTTCACCGCTATGGCGGCACCACCAAGATTCGAAACATCCAACAAGCCATTAACCGTGATCACCGCGCTTACACGGGTATCGTACCAACGGATGGGCTCTATGGGCGCGAGATGAACACTGCACTGATCCAGGTCCTGCAGAAGTTTGAAGGCTACAGCCCCGACGACGCAACAGGTAACTTCGGGGCCGGTACGCGCAGCAAGCTCAAGACGATTTCTCAGTCAACCGCATCGAGTAACCCTAACTGGGTATGGCTCGCCACGGCAGCGTTCATCTGTAACGGATACGGAGAAAACACCCGAACCTCCTGGGATCCGAGCTTTAAGAGCACGATCGAACAATTCCAGAAGGACTACGCCCTGCCCGTCACCGATGTCATCGATCCCACTACGTGGATGAGCCTACTGACCAGTAAAGGTGACCCAAACCGGCCTTGCGTCGCCTGTGATACTCGCTTCGAGATCACCGATGAGCTTCTCGGACATCTCAAAGCTGATGGTTACAAGATCGTAGGCCGCTACCTAACCGAACCAGGTCAGGAAGATAAAGACCCTGCTGATTACTTCAAAGCGATCCGTCCTGGCGAGCTGGAACGCATCACCGCTGGAGGTTTGAAGTTTTTCCCGATTTTCCAGGAATACGGCCATCTTCTGAAATACTTCACCCCCGAAAACGGGGCAGCTCACGCAAAGAAGGCCCGCGAGGCAGCGCAACGACTAGGGATTCCCAGCACGTTCATCTTTTTCGCTGTGGACTTTGACGCGACTGACGACCAGGTCACAACGCACATCATGCCCTATTTCCGAGCAGTCCGTGACAGCCTCGGCAGTGGGTACCGAGTAGGCATCTACGCGTCCCGCAACATCTGTACCCGGGTCATCGAGGCGGGCTACGCCGGCACTGCTTTCGTTTCTGACATGTCCACAGGTTTTTCAGGAAACCTCGGCTTCTCAATCCCGAAGGATTGGACTTACGACCAGTTCACCGAGATTTCCGGATATCGAGGCAAGTGGGATCTGGACAAAGTCGCCTATTCCAACGCCTGGCCAGCGGTGTCCTACGTGTCCCCACAGACCGTAGAAGATCCTAACCCCAACACTGCAACCGACTATGAGAAGCTCTCGCCGATTGACCTGATCTGGCATCTAGAAAAACGCTTCGACGAACTTCGCAAGGACAATAAAGTCGGACGCGACTATATTTCAACCTCCCATGGAGATGTCGTTACCGTCGAGGTTTCTACATGGCGCGCTATCTTGAACTACCTGTCGAAGGAATACCTTGCAGAAGGCGGTTCCGTTTCCACATTCCAATGGACAGTGGCAGCTGAACCCTGGCGAGGCGCTGATGCCAGCGTGTTGGAAAATGATCCGATTGCTAAGAAGATCATTGCAGCTTGGCAACGCTGGTGCGGTGATCGTAAACAGCACCTGATCGACGTTGCTGGGGGCGAAGTAGACATGCCTCACATGGCAGTCACCACGCTCGGATACCTCAACACCAACGTGGTTCCAGACCGTTGGACTGGATGGGCAGGCGATCTTGCCACAGCAATGGGTGAACTACAGAAACTCAAGAACTGGAACAAAGATCGCCAGGTTAATCTAGACAGAGCAGCACGCGGTCTTGTCGGCCAAAAAGACGACTACCTTAGTGATCCTGGGCTCAGCGGGTACACGCTTTACAAAGATGGTGATCATATCCGTAACACCTGCAACTATGCAGACATGTGCTCAGACGGCGATGCGATTGTTTTTGCTCGTGAACTACCCAAGCAGAATGAACATACTCACATCCTGTCTAACTTCCTGGGCAGTTACTACACCGATAAGGCGCGCCTGGCTAACCGCTTCAAGGAAATCGCATGGAGTGTAGGTGCCAAACAAGAAGGGAACGCAGCTACCGAGTTCGAGGATAATACGACACTGAGTGACGCAATATTTCGTGATCGGCTTGCATCTGGAACTCCGGATTCAGACGTGACAACCGCCTGCTGCAAAGCGCTAGCTAGCTTCATCTTTAGCCGCTAACTACTGCACCTTTGTTGTGGCGACTTTAATCTTTATTAAGGTCGCCACAACAGTCACAACAAAAGGAATTACAGTTACAAGAATGGCCTCAAAAGTGAAATACTGGTTCTCCCAAAAGGCGAAGTACGCTAATCGGCTGATTGGAATACATAAAAACAGCATCACGCCAGCTACAATCAAGGCAGGAAGGTTCCCCCTTGATAACTCTTCTTGTCTGATGCTCATTGCTGCCAGTACCGGGGCTAGGATGAAATACATAAGTATAGGAAGCCCGAACTGAATCATGCTTCCTATCGATTCAACAGGGAAATGTAGCAGCCGCATCGGAATCACTGACACCAGCATAAGAATTATATAAACCAGGCTGGGCCTTAAAGCGATAGGCACCCTTCCGAGGGTTGCTTTGATGCCAATGATGCTGCTTTTAATTAATAAAATCACGTTTTTCTTCCTTCACCTGGCTCCCTTGTCTTTCATTACGAAAGTTTATTGCTTACGGTAGCAGATTTCCCACATCCAAGCTATGGGTAGGGACGGTCGGATCTCTACCGGTTTTGGGTTCCTCAGCGGGCGGGGCCAACCGCGCGCAAAAACACCGATTCAAACGCGGTATTGACCCCTTTCGCCCTTCACGCCGGGGCACAACGCCCTGGGAAGGAGGCGAGGCGCGTGGCTAAAGACGGAACCAACCGGGGCGGCAGGCGCGTACGCGCAGGCGCGAAACCTGACCAACTCAAGGACAAGCTCGAGGCCGGAAAGCCCGCCTCCCGCCTGCTTGAACCCGCAGACCTCGACCCCTTCGGTTTGGAGGGCGGTGACGTGGGCGATGGTGCGTTGCTTGAGGGTGAGACCATGCCGGAGCCGTCGGCCTACCTGTCCGCGACCCAGCGTGACGGGCAGCCGCTGTTGGCTGGGGAGCTCTACCGGGAGACCTGGGCGTGGCTGGACGCGCGCGGGGTCGCCTCGTTTGTGTCTCCGCGCCTGATTGAGGCTTACGCGCAGGCGTTTGCCCGCTACATCCAGTGCGAGGAAGCAATCAGCAAGTTCGGCCTGCTGGGCAAGCACCCCACCACGGGTGCCGCGATCGCCTCCCAGTTCGGCAAGAACGCCACCGACGCTGACGCCCTGACCGCCCGCAACCAGGTGCTCGGCAAAGAGATCGAGGCCCAGCGCTCCAAAATCCAGGCCCTGAAGGCCGCACTGGATAACGCGTCTGCGTCCTTCAGGCAGTCAGATTCTCGCACCCAGAATTGGCGGATCCAGCTCAACAACGCCACCGCCACGCTCAACGACATGGAGCGCGAACTTTCCGAGAACACTACTAAGATCGACCAGCTCACCACTGCGGCAGGCTCCAGTGAGGGTGAGCTCAAGGACGCGGCCAGTGGTGCGGACAAGCTCTCCCGCGAGGTCGACGAACTCGGCGGCGAGCTCGACGACACCTCGGGCAAGACCCGCATCTTCGGTGATGTCCTGAAAGCCAACCTTGCTGCTGAGGCGATCATCGGCGGGGTCAAAGCTATTGGCGGGGCTATCACCGGGATTGGTCGTGGGTTTGCCCAGGCCATGAAGGACGGTGTTGCCTACAACGCCTCGATGGAGCAGCACACCACGAGCTTTACCACCATGCTGGGCGACCAGGCCAAGGCCCAGCAGCTGGTCAACGACCTGAAGGTCACGGCTGCCAAGACTCCGTTTGGGATGGAGGATCTAGCCAAAAACACCCAAACGTTGATGGCCTTCGGTATCAGCGCGGATGAGGCAAAGCTGCGCCTAGGCCAGTTCGGCGACATCTCCCAAGGCGATGCCCAAAAGCTTGAATCCCTCACCCTCGCCTTTGCACAGGTCTCTAGTGCCGGCAAGCTCTCTGGCCAGGATCTGCTGCAGATGATCAACGCCGGGTTCAACCCCCTGCAGGAGATGGCCAAGAAGACCGAGAAGAGTGTCGGTGAGCTTAAAGAGGAGATGGAAAAGGGCGCGATCAGCGCCGACATGGTCGCAGACGCCTTCGCCTCGGCGACGGCGGAGGGTGGCCAGTTTTATGGGGCGATGGAAGCCCAGTACAAAACCTTTAGCGGCCAGATGTCGACCTTGCAGGATGGGGTCGCGGGCCTGAAGGGCGCGCTAGCTGGTGGCTTGTCCTCACTGTTGGCCTCCACCGCTTTGCCGGCGGTGAACTCCTGGGTCGATGCCCTTACGACTGGTTTCGAGACAGGCGGCGTGGCTGGCCTACTCCAGGCCCTGGGCACGGTGGTGGAGCAAGCCACCCAGTTCCTCGTCACCGAGGTTTCCAAGATCGGGGTGGAGCTACTCAAAACACTGGACACCTTCGTCCAATCCCTGTCGACCATGGGACCGAGCATCGCCACCCTGGCCTCCACCGTTGTCACCACCGTGATCGGCGAGATCTTAAATCTTCTACCGGGGCTGCTTGATGTGTGGGGGTGCAGATCCTCACCGCTCTGATCGACGGTATCGGCCAGGGCCTTCCCAGCCTGCTGGTCGGCATGGCCGAGGTGCTTGCCGCCATGGTGCAGGTGCTGGCAGACAACCTGCCGATGATCCTTGCCGCAGCCCTGCAGCTGATCACGGGCTTGGCCCAGGGGTTGATCCAAGCCCTGCCGGTACTCATTGAGGCACTACCGACAATTATTCAGGCACTGGTGGACTTCATCATCGCCGCGATCCCCATGATCATCGATGCCGGTATCCAACTGCTGACCAGCATTGTCACGGCGCTGCCGACGATCATTGAGGCGATTGTGGCAGCCCTGCCACAGATCATCACCAGCATCGTGACCGGGATCTTGACTGCTATCCCGCAGCTCATCGACGCCGGCATCCGGCTGCTCACCGCCCTGATTGGGGCTCTGCCGCAGATCATTCAGACCCTGGTGGCCGCGATGCCAACCATCATCGCCGCCGTCATCAGCGCACTGCTGGCAGCACTGCCACAGCTCGTCGATGCTGGTATCCGCCTGCTGACCTCCCTGATCACGGCTCTGCCGCAGATTATCGGCACGATCGTGGGTGGCCTGGCCTCGGGCTACGGGCAGCTCGCGGACGTGGGAATGAACCTGGTGCGCGGCCTATGGAACGGGATCCAATCCCTGGCCGGCTGGTTGTGGAACAAGGTCGCCTCCTGGTGTGCCTCCATTTGGGGCGGGATCACCAACTACTTCGGGATCCACTCACCCTCGAAGCAAATGGCCTGGATTGGCGACATGCTCACCCGGGGCCTTGCCGGAGGCATCACTGCTACCGGGGCACGTGCGGTGGATGCAGCCCAGGCCATGGCAGGAGACGTCACCGACACCCTGGCCGGTCTTGCCGGCGGGGTGACCATCCCCGTTGCCGTGACACCCGAGGGTAGTCCGGCAACCCTCGCCACCTGACCGTCTGGTGTTGGCTCTGGTGGTGGTGTGAATGTTGAAGCTATCGCCACCCAAGCCGCCCAGGCGGTAATCAACCGACTCGATATCCAGGTATGCCTCAATGACGGCACGCTGGTGGGCCGCCTGGCACCCCCTGATGGATAAAGCAATCGCAGGCCGGGCACGCGCCTCAAGCCTGCTACTCGCATAAAAGAGGCGAACTGTATGCGCTCGTTTATCCTCGGCACCTTCAACTCACTGACCACCGGGTGCCGCATCCAGGGCCCGCTCCAAAGTCCTGGCCATGACCACCACGGCCGCCCAGTCACTGGCGGAGAGCGAGTTGGAGCTCGCCCGCGAGCACGCCATCTGCGATACGACCGGCACACCCCAAGTCGACGGCGACGGCCATATTCGCTTTGACACTCCTGAGCAGGCGGCCGCCTTCATCCAGGCCAGGGGCGTGCTGTTATCGGAGAGGGCGGAGCTTTCCGGCCCGTCGTACACCACCATGGCGCACACCCTCTACGAGGCACTCACCGCGCTCACCCAGCCATTCTCGGGTGATGAGGCTGCCGCCTACGACCACCTGTGTGACGCCCTGGAAGCACACCTAGCCATCACCACCGAGCAGGAGGTGACCGGCGATGAGTGACACCACCGACCCACTGAGCTCTGCGAGCGAAGCCCTGGGTGCAGCGCTTTCGGTGCTCATCGAACCCGACCACGACACCACACCCATCCCAGCGGCAGACCCGGTACCGGTTGACCTGCCGTTGCCGCAGGCCAGCACAGGCTCGGTGGATGTGGCCTGGGAAGTCCTCGATGTCCTCACCGGCCCAGACGGGTTGCTCTAACACCACACAGAAAGGAGAGGCCCATGCGCACTGCCTGGACTGTTTCACACACACTATTCACCACGATTGGAGGCATTGTGGGCTGGTTTCTCGGAGGCACGGACGGCTTCCTGCTCGCCCTGGTCACCCTGGTGGCCATCGACTATGCAACCGGTGTGATCGCCGCCTTCGCCACCGGAGAGCTCTCCAGCTCGGTGGGGTTTAAGGGGATCGCCCGCAAGGTCATGATCTTCGCCCTGGTGGGCCTAGCCAACATCCTCGACGTCCACGTCCTGGGTGAAGGAGGAGTCCTGCGGACAACCACGATCTTCTTCTACCTGGCCAACGAAGGCATGTCGATCGTGGAAAACGCTGCCCGTATCGGGCTTCCCGTCCCAGACAAGCTCCGCGACGCCCTGGCCACCATCACCCAGCACCCGGTCCGGGGCAGGCATGTCTACGACGGGCCACTAGCGACGGACCATGTTGATGATCCGCCACCGATCCCACCCGGGAATAGTGACACCCCCGAGTCCATCCAGCCGCCGCGCAGTTCTGCCGGCGGCTTTCTTGTACCCGACAACACTTCCAAGGAGACACCATGAGCTACCAGCAGTCTTTCATCCCCGCCAACCCGTCGAACTACACCAAGGGTCGTGGCGGTAAGCGCATCACCACCATCGTTATCCACCACTGGGACGACCCCGCGAAGAACCCGCAACTGTCCGGGGTGATCGCCACCTTCCAAAACCCCGGCCGAGGAGCGTCCGCGCATTTCGTGGTCGAAGCAGGCCGGGTGGTGCAGATGGTGGACCTGGCTAACACCGCCTGGCATGCCGGCAACTGGCCGATCAACCAGTGCTCGATCGGCATCGAGTGCAACCCGCGCTGCTCGGATGCCGACAAGGCAACCATCGGCGAGCTGATCCGAAACCTGCAGGCCACCTACAGGCCGCTCAAGATCATCGGCCACAAGGACGCTTCATCCACCGCTTGTCCTGGCCGCTACTATCCGCCCGCCAGCGTGCTTGGCCCCTACATCACCGGCGGCGGCAGCCCGGCTGCTCCCGCACCCAGTGTGGGCGGGGACATTGAGGCCCTCGCTCAGGCGGTCATCTGCGGCGAGTACGGCAATGGTGAGGACCGCAAGGCCCGCCTAGGACACCTGTATGACGCAGTCCAGGCCAGGGTGAACGCCAAGCTCAGTGGCAGCGCCCCTGCTCCTGCGCCGGGTCCGAACTTGGATGCCCTGGCGGACGCGGTGATCCGCGGAGACTACGGAAACGGGGCTGAGCGCCGCAACCGGCTGGGCCATCTCTACGACGCCGTTCAGGCGATCGTCAACCGCAAGCTGTCCTGATCTCTAGCCTTTTCTGGCACTGCGCCCCTGCCCACCAACACCGGTAGGTGGGGGCGTTTTTGCCGTCTCCGGGGGTTATCACCACCAACCTGCCGCCGCCTAGAGCGTGGCAGCACCCCGCTGCCCGTGAAGGCAACGCGTCATGTCCGGTTTACGTGCCGGCCAAGGACGCATGGGTGAAAGGACGGTGACAAGACCATGGAGCCACACGTGCAGCGAAAGATCATCACGCTTCGGGAAGGAGGAGCCAGCTTCGGGCAGATCGCAGCAATAACCGGGGTTGGGCGAGAGACGATCAAGTCATGGTGCAGGCGCAACAGCATCACCCCACACGCCAGACGCACACCCACAGATGGGGTCTGCGAGCACTGCGGACAAGCTATTAACCAGCCTCGGCGTGGGCAGAGGTTTTGCAGCCGGCCCTGCCGCATGTCCTGGTGGCACACCCACCCGATGATGCTGGAGCGGCGCGCCATCACTACCCACACCTGCGCCGGCTGCGGGGCCACCTTCGAGGCGTATGGCAACAAGCACCGCAAGTACTGCACGCACGCCTGCTATATCCGCACCCGTTTTGGAACCCGAGGCGGACGCCCATGACCAGCCACACCACGGGCGCGTGCTGGCGGGCAGAAACCCAGACGGCAGCAGACCTGGACTTCCTAGATGCCCTTGCCTCCCGAGGGCTACTGACCCTCAGTCAGGTACGCGCCATTCACCGTCAGCTCGCCGCCTCCTGGGATGGGACCAGGGTGGGGTTTACCCGCGCCAGGACTTGATAAACCTTGCCTGTAGAGCGTTCATGTCACACACGAGACCACCACCGGCGAGACCCACGCGGGCAGAAAGGAGCAGTAGATGAGCCCAGATTTTAAGACCATCACACCACGACGCACACCCACCAGCCGTATCCGCGTGGCCGCCTACTGCCGGGTCTCAACCATGTCGGAGGCCCAAGCAGGATCCCTCGCCGCCCAAGTCTCGGCCTACTCCAAGCTCATCTGCTCCAACCCTGCCTGGCAGTTCGCCGGGATCTACACCGACCAAGGCATCTCAGGAACCGCCAGCAACAGGCCCGGGTTTGCCGACATGATGGACCACGCCAGAGCCGGCGACTTCCAGATCCTGCTGGTCAAGTCCATCTCCCGTCTAGCCCACAACACCGTCGACCTGCTCTCATGCGTGCGCGAGCTCGCCACGCTCGGGGTGGCGGTACGGTTCGAGAGAGAAAACATTGACACCTCCAGCGCGGAAGGTGAGCTCATGCTCACCCTGTTGGCCTCCTTCGCCCAGGAAGAATCCCGCTCCATCTCCGAGAACGTCACCTGGGGACACCGCAGGCGTTTTGCGGAAGGCAAAGTCATGGTGCCCTATGCCTCCCTGCTGGGCTACAAGAAAGGCGATGACGGGGGCCTGGCTGTTGATGAAGACCAGGCTAGGATCGTGCGACGCATCTACCGGGAATACCTGGCAGGGCACTCACCCAAAACCATCGCTGCACACCTCACCAAGGATGGTATCCCTACGCCCTTGGGGAAGAAGACCTGGTCCGTGTCCACCATCAACTCGATCCTGCGCAACGAAAAATACAAGGGCGATGCTCTGCTGCAGAAAACTTTCACCGTGGACTTCCTGACGAAAACAACCAAACGCAACGAAGGAGAAATACCTCAGTACTACGTGACCGGTAACCACGAGGCCATCATTGCCCCGACCGTGTGGGACCAAGTCCAGCACGAGCTGGCTAGGCGCTCTGGCAGTTCACGCTCCTTTAGCCACCCGTTTGCCTCGAAAATCGAGTGTGGGTGTTGTGCGGGATGGTACGGGCCGAAAACCTGGCATGCTGGCAGCCGCTACGAGCGGCGTATCTGGCGGTGCAACCGCAAATACGATCCTGCCGGCGATCAGCCGTGTGAGACCAAGCACGTAACCGAAGAGGAACTGATCGCCGCGTTCGAGCAGGCCACCAGCCAGCTCGCACCACCACCCAGCCCCGAGGTACTCGAAGCTGCTCTCGATCAGCTCGGCGACCTTCACGCACTCGAGGCCAAGCTCGCGCAGGCGATTACCGCACGCGACGCAGTGGTGGACGAGATCAACGCCCTCATCCGCTCTGCAGCCAAGACTGACTTCGACCCTGACGCCTTCGAGACTGACCATGCCACCATCCACCCCGACGGAACAATCGCTATCGCGTTCAACGACGGATGAGTCTGTAGTTCGGCTGCACCCCTTGGCCCCAGGTGCATATGACCTCAGGCTTCTCTATCTTCGCAGTCAATCTGCCTTAACGCCCATCATCATGTATGCCATCCAGGTCTACCGTCGATACCCTCCTCACAATTGGAACCAGTGACATTTCTGCAGGGTTGCCAAACGGAGAAAGTATGAGTATGTTTATAAACATGCCTACAAAGAATATTTACGTCTCAGAAGCGGATATGGAACTATTTGAACGAGCTGCGCAGCATGCGGAAAGTGTTTCAGCGGCTGTCGTCCAAGCGCTTCGGGACTATTTGACCAACCGACATAACACTGAAAAAGGTTACGGAAGAATAGAACTAACGCTCTACGAAAACGGCTCGCGGAGGAAGGTGATGTTTTACGGCCGAGAGATAGTCCGTATTGAACGCCAGGTGGATGGTGGTGTCCAAATTAATACAATTTACGAAACAGCAAAAGGGCAGCTCGCCGTTGCAACAAAAATCCGCAGGCTTTTACCTGATGAGGTTAAAGGGAGCTACCGAATCTGGGATCATCCTGAGACCTGGTCGCGAGAGTTCTGGTTAATAGGTGACAAAACGCTAGAGGTATATCCAGATATTGCACAGCTGGAGTTGGCGGATGCGTACTTGGCTGAGCAATGTAAATCCGCGCTTTCAGCAAAACCCTACGAGGTATTGGATATTTAACAAGCAAGGATTTGCCTGAGCCTCCAATTACTTAGATTGGTATGTTTATCTTCCTGGCATATGCACTCTGCCGGGCTATGGCGCCCACGATGCCGAACCTTGCACCCAGCGGGCCTCGTACTGCACCCACCCCAGCCTTTGTATCCATCGTGACCACCTTTGGTCCGTGCGTGAGCGCACGCTAAGCGCTCAAACTAAATGAAGCACGACGCCCGCCACATGCTCAATATATGTAGAGACGTCAATCACTCAACATCTTGCATCATGCTATAAGATGGTTCTATCTAGCAGTGAAGCTAAGTCTGGAAGGGACTAATCTGATGGAGGGGCTCATCTCATTTGGTCTAGGACTCTTAGCGTTTGTTAGCGCTTTCTGCTTGGCTGCTCTAGCGCGAGCTATGCGAAATGACAAGTTGCCTCCAAATATGTGGGCGGGAATCAGGACGAAGGCAGCATTAGAGTCGGAGTCGTCCTGGTATCAGGTTCAACGAGCAGGTTCAGTACCAGTCATTTGCTTAGCCATTGCTTATGCAGATTCAGGTTTACTCTTTATCCTTCAAGGAATTTACCACGAGACTATTTCTGTACTTATTCCGCTAATTGTGTTTAGCGCACAAAGTCTGGTCGGAATTATATGGATGTATAAGGCGAGCTATAACTCCGATCCATCACAAAAACCAGAGTAGAGCCAGTGAGTTCTCCACGCCTGTGCGCAGCTTATGGCGACGACGCCGTTCCCGTAGCAGGCGCTACGACGCCCCTGACTGGCTCGACGCCGTCACCCTTAGTTAGTTTTCAGCGTGTCAGTAGTGCCAATCGCTATTGCTTACCGCCCAGGTACCGTCTTCCTGTTTAGTGAGACTAATGAAAGCCCAACTGCTAACAGGTTCATGGGAACCGTCAGCGTAGGTACGAACGAAACCTACTGTACGAAGCCAATGGCCAGGGATCCGTTCAGGATTTCTATGTTCACCGTCAGTGACTATGTACTTAATAGTGACAGTGGTGTGTGATTTACCGGGCACAAGCGGCAGGAATTCTCCTTGTCCCTTCACTACGTCAGGATTTGGGATATGGTTTCCGCGAATCTCAGGAGTTTCGTAAACGCTTGACCGGATAGAGGCATACGCCGTCGTGATATCGCGTGAGGCATCCCAAGTCTGATACGTGATGACATAAGCGGCACACACCGCGTCAGGATCATGGCGATCTACGGTGGTCGGATCAGGCAGCAGATCACTAAGCCACTTCACAGAAGCCGGGTGCAGGCAGGTTCCATCGGGAGTTAAGGTCCCATCTTCACATGGAGGCATACTCGAAGCCGTGACAGCTGGGGTAGGCGTTGGAGTAGGTGTAGGGGTTGTGGCGGTAGGGGTTTTGCTTGCCTTAGCTAGGGGTGAGCTCTGTGCACTGGAGGAGGCAGTGACAGAAGCAGGGGCACTCATGTTGGAAGCCGCCGAGACGGTATTTGTGTTGTTAGTTAGGCGACTCCAGAAGAAGACGCCTGTAACAGCCAAGACAATTGCTAGAGCCGCTGCAACCGCCGCTTTGCTGCTATTTGTAGTTTGCTTGAGAATGTTCATGTAAGCATCCTTAGGTACGCACTATCTTCTTACCCTGTCACTCAGGGAAGCTAAATAATCACCAATCCCACATCCACTGTGTGACCAGCATTGTCACACCAACACTTAGATGTAAGCAGCCCCAAGACCCTTCAGAATCACTACCCGAAGGCAGTGCCCCCTTATTGAAGTGTCAACAATATGAGTCTAATCCTAAATGTTGCACATCACAAGGGATAAATCATATTGTTTGCACTATCTCAAATAGCTGCGTGCCAGGTTAAGTATTTTTATTCCGACGACGCCGCTGGCGGGTTCATCTTGCGTTTAGCTGCTTCAAGATTTTTCTCCACTTGCTTGGTTAGTGGATGTTCTAGCCCTAACACCCGCTGACAGTCCGGCAGCAGTTCCTCCCACGCATCGATCGCCTCAGCAAGACGCCCAACAGAGTCATAAGCAACAGCCAGATTATCGCAGACGGCTAACGTATCAGGGTGATCAGCCCCCAACACCCGCTGACAGTCCGGCAGCAGTTCCTCCCACGCATCGATCGCCTCAGCAAGACGCCCAACAGAGTCATAAGCAACAGCCAGATTATCGCAGACGGCTAACGTATCAGGGTGATCAGCCCCCAACACCCGCTGACAGTCCGGCAGCAGTTCCTCCCACGCATCGATCGCCTCAGCAAGACGCCCAACAGAGTCATAAGCAACAGCCAGATTATCGCAGACGGCTAACGTATCAGGGTGATCAGCCCCCAACACCCGCTGACAGTCCGGCAGCAGTTCCTCCCACGCATCGATCGCATCAGCAAGACGCCCAACAGAGTCATAAGCGCCAGCCAGGCTGTTGCGGGTATTCAACGTATCAAGGTGATCAGCCCCCAACACACGCTCACGCTCAGCCAACACCTGCTCAAATAGCTCAATGGCCTCACCGAAACGCCCAACAGACTTATAAGCAAGAGCCAGATTATTGCGGGTGGTCAACGTGTCAGGGTGATCAGCCCCCAACACGCGCTCATACTCAGCCAACACCTGCTCAAACAGCTCAACGGCCTCACCGAAACGCCCAACAGAGTAATAAGCGCCAGCCAGGTTGTTGCGGACGGTTAACGTATTAGGGTGATCAGGACCCAAAACCCGCACCCGGTCAGCCAACACCTGCTCAAACAGCTCAATCGCCTCACCAAAACGCCCAACATCCCCATAAGCGCTAGCCAAGTTATGGCGAGTGGTTAATGTGTCAGGGTGGTCAGGACCCAAAACCCGCACCCGGTCAGCCAACACCTGCTCAAACAGCTCAATGGCCTCACCAAAACGACCAACAGAGCGATAAGCAACAGCCAGATTATTACGGACAGTTAACGTAACAGGGTGATCAGCCCCCAATACCCGCTGACAGTCCAGCAGCAGTTCCTCCCATGCATCGATCGCCTCACCAAAACGACCAACAGACTCATAAGCGCTAGCCAGGTTGTTGCGGACGG
>ERZ773001.286-NODE-286-length-21243-cov-13.2792_pt1 | contig 21243 bp, 17 predicted proteins | sample MGYA00511673_ERZ773001 | MGnify/ENA primary metagenome ERZ773001 (study PRJEB29015, sample SAMEA2738091) | human oral metagenome | biome: human oral; feature: human-associated habitat; material: saliva | place: China | collected 2162 ... | reverse complement strand
ATCAAGATTTTGTTAATTTTTTCAATCTTTCCTTCTTTGTCCATCAAAGCGCCGATTTGATAGGGATGACGGACCCATTCTGCATCACGAACATTTCCAGTATAGAATAAGAATAGTTTATCATCAAACTGAATGGCAGAACCAGAATAGGCTCCATGGCTATCTAGATCTGTATCTGGAAGAAGGGTTACCCCGGTCTCTGTGAAATGAACAAGGTCCTCACTTTCCAATTGTACCCAAGACTTCAACCCATGAGCGGCTCCAAATGGGAAGTTTTGGTAAAACAAAATCCACTTTCCGTCAAAGTAGGAAAAACCATTTGGATCATTTAAGAGACCAGATGTTGGTTCGACATGGTAGTGTGTATGCCAAGGAGATTTTGCCATATTTTCTTGAATGGCTTTTTTTTCTTCTTTTGTCCAATCTTCGTAACGTCGATAACGACGTTCAGTTGTCCATTCCATTTTATTCCTCCGAATTTTTTCTTACTTCCATAGTAACGATTTCTACATGAAAAAGCAAGCGTAAAATGAAAAAATCTGCAAAAACTGTCAAACGATTGACAGTTATCTGAAGCTATTTTTTTTAGGTTTCAAAATGAAAATACGTGAAAATATGAAAGTTTTTGAAAATAAAAAGCGGAAGAATATCCTTTGACAGCTTAGTTAAAGTGAAATTAGGGATGAAAAACTTTTCAGTCTATCAAAAACTGTCAAAAAAAATTAGAAAGCTTCAAAAAAATCCTGCAAAACGGTTGACATATCCCCAATACGTGGTACAATTAAGAGCGTAGAGACGGTTGAACCGTTTACATTACAAAATATAAGGAGATTTACTTTATGGATTACAATAAAGTAGCCAAAGAGGTTATCCAAGCAGTTGGTAAAGATAACCTAGTTGCGGCAGCACACTGTGCGACTCGTCTACGTTTGGTTTTAAAAGATGATACCAAAGTCGATCAAGCTGCACTTGATAATAACGCAGATGTTAAAGGGACTTTCAAATCAGATGGTCAATACCAAGTGATTATCGGTCCTGGTGATGTAAATTTTGTTTATGATGAATTGATCAAAGCAACTGGTTTGAAAGAAGTATCAACAGATGATTTGAAACAAATCGCTGCAAAAGATAAGAAATTCAATCCGTTGATGGCCTTGATCAAACTCTTGTCTGATATTTTTGTACCTATTATTCCAGCCTTAGTTGCAGGCGGTCTTTTGATGGCCCTTCGGAACTTCTTGACTTCAGCTGGTTTGTTTGGACCAAAATCATTGGAAGAAATGTACCCAGCTATTAAGGGTCTTTCAGCTATGATCCAATTGATGTCAGCTGCACCATTTATGTTCTTGCCAATTTTAGTTGGTATTTCAGCAGCGAAACGTTTTGGAGCAAACATTTTCTTAGGTGCTGCGATCGGTATGATCATGACTACACCAGATCTTGGTGGTGCCACTAAATTCTGGGATATCTTTGGATATAATGTAGCACAAACAAACTATGCTTACCAAGTTATTCCAGTTTTGGCAGCTATTTGGATTCTTGCTCACTTAGAAAAATTCTTCCACAAGAAATTGCCATCTGCGGTTGACTTTACCTTTACTCCATTGCTTTCTGTGATGATTACTGGTTTCCTTACCTTTACAGTGGTTGGTCCAGTGATGCTCTTGGTATCAAACGGAATCACAGATGCGATTGTATGGTTATATAACACAACAAGCTTTATCGGTATGACAGTCTTTGGTGGAACTTACTCATTGATCGTTATGACAGGTCTTCACCAATCATTCCCAGCTATCGAAACACAATTGCTTTCAGCATGGCAAAAAGGTGCGGGGCATGGAGATTTCATCTTCGTTGTTGCATCAATGGCCAACGTAGCGCAAGGTGCTGCAACCTTTGCCATCTTGTTCTTGACGAAGAGCGAAAAAACAAAAGGTCTTGCATCATCTGCAGGGGTATCAGCCCTTCTCGGTATTACAGAGCCAGCCCTCTTTGGGGTTAACTTGAAATACAAATTCCCATTCTTCTGTGCCCTGATCGGTTCAGCAGTTGGTGCCCTCTTTGCAGGACTTCTCCAAGTCGTTGCTGTTTCTCTTGGATCAGCAGGTTTCCTTGGATTCCTTTCAATCAATGCAACGTCAATCCCATTCTATCTCTTGTGTGAAGTGATTGCCTTTGCGGTAGCCTTTGCCTTGACTTACTTCTATGGTAAAACAAAAGCAGCAGCTGTCTTTGCAGCAGAAGGAAATGTAGCTGCAGTGGAAGTTTCTGAAAAAACAGAAGCAAAAGAAGTAACAGCTGCTTCTGAAGAGGTTGAAGCAACTTTGGCAGATGAAGAGATTGTAACTCCTATCGTTGGTACTGCTGTAGCGCTTGCTGATGTGAATGATCCTGTCTTCTCAAGTGGAGCGATGGGACAAGGGATTGCCATCAAGCCAACTGAAGGCGTTGTCTATGCACCAGCTGATGCTGAAGTTACCATTGCTTTTGCAACTGGGCATGCCTATGGTTTGAAGACAGCCAATGGTGCTGAAATTTTGATCCACGTTGGTATTGATACGGTATCAATGAACGGAGAAGGATTTGATCAAAAAGTAGCGCAAGGTGATAAAGTCAAAGCTGGTGATGTCCTTGGTACATTTGACGCAGCGAAAATCGCTGCAGCTGGTCTTGAGGACACTACTATGGTCATCGTTACCAATACAGCTGACTTTGCTTCGGTAACCCCTGTTGCAACTGGCTCAGTTGCTAAAGGTGATGCGATCATCGAAGTCAAAGCTTAATTGAATCAATAAGTTTTCAAGGACTGGTCAGCTTATCTCCAGTCCTTGAATTTTATTTCTTAAAAAGCGTGCTTTTTCCTCAGAGAAGAGAAGTAGCATTGCTATAAAATATGCTATAATAAGTAAAGGAAATTTTCTTTATAAAAAGGAGCCACCATGACAAAATTATTCGGAAGTTTGGAAGCTGGCGGTACAAAGTTTGTTTGTGCAGTTGGTGATGAAAACTACAATGTTATTGAAAAAGTACAATTCCCAACAACCAAACCAATTGAAACCATTGATAAGTCTATCGAATTTTTCTCAAAATTTGAGGATCTTGCTGGTCTTGCGATTGGATCATTTGGACCAATTGATATCGATCCAAATTCAAAAACTTATGGCTTCATTACAACGACTCCAAAACCAAATTGGGCCAATGTTGATATCGTTGGAGCCTTCCGTCGTGCTTTGAATGTACCCATTTATTTTACGACAGATGTGAATAGTTCAGCCTACGGTGAAGTAGTGGCGCGTAATAATGCGGGTGGCCATATTGAAAACTTGGTTTACTATACTATCGGTACGGGAATCGGAGCTGGTGTTATCCAACGTGGTGAGTTTATTGGAGGTGCTGGACACCCAGAAATGGGTCACTACTATGTGGCTCAACACCCAATGGATGTAGAAAAAGAGTTCAAGGGCGTTTGTCCTTTCCACAACGGCTGTTTGGAAGGTTTTGCGGCTGGTCCAAGTCTTGAGGCTCGTACAGGTATCCGTGGAGAAAATATCGAACTCAACAGTAATGTTTGGGATATTCAAGCCTACTATATCGCACAGGCAGCTGTGAATGCGACCGTTACTTTCCGTCCAGATGTCATTGTCTTTGGTGGGGGAGTCATGGCACAACAACATATGTTAGATCGTGTTCGGACGAAATTTACAGCTCTCTTAAATGGTTATCTCCCTGTACCAGATGTGAGAGATTATATTGTGACACCTGCAGTTGCTGGCAATGGTTCAGCTACCTTGGGGAACTTTGTTCTTGCAAAAGAAGTGAGCGAAAAGCTTAAAAAGTAAGAAGCGATTGCCCCTTAGAGGTTAAAAACAATAGTGAAACCGAAACCGAGCTGTCTCGGTTTTTTCGGTTTCCATAAAGAAGTGAGGAAGATATGAAAAAGAATATTGTAAAAGATGTCTTATTCTTGGGACAAAAATCAGAAGAAGCGACACCGGAAGATCGTTCCTTGGCTTTGGATTTACAGGATACTTTGAACGCCCATCTCCTTGAGTGTGTGGGTTTGGCAGCCAATATGATAGGGGTGAAAAAACGAGCCATTATCATTCGATTGGAAAATGCTAATCTGGTCATGTTTAATCCGGTGCTTCTTGAAAAGCAAGGGCCCTACCAAACGGAAGAAGGGTGCTTGTCTTTAGTGGGGACTCGTCCAACGACTCGTTACGAGGAGATCACAGTGGTCTATCGGGATGTCAATTGGAAGTCTCAAACCTTACACTTGTCAGGTTTTCCAGCTCAGATCTGTCAGCATGAAATGGATCATTTAGAAGGGATTATTATTTAGAAGGGATGGATGGAGTCAATTTGATTCCATCTTTTTCGTTCTTATAGAAACGATTTACTGGATAACCGATGCAAAGATCTTATAATATGAAAAGGTAGAAAAGAGTCTAGATGTCCATTTCTTATGTTTTTGTCCCATTTTTTACTAGGAAAAAATGATAGAAAAGTCGATTCTTGGAGACATAAAATTGATAAAAGCAAAAAAATGAATAGTGGCTGTTTAGAAAAAGAAGAAGGAAACAATCAAAAAGCAACCGTGCTTGACAGGTTTTCTTTGGATCGCGTATACTAGTAGTACGATAATAAGATGAAAGACAGGAGTTCCAAGATGAAGCGCAACCTTCAAGAATACCCGCAATTTTATCGTTGGCTGACCCTGCCTTTTAGGAGAAGGCCGCGTCGCGTGCAGGTTCTTCGATGGACAAATCGAATCCTAACTCTCGCCATGCCAGGCATCTATGGGCTGGTCTTTTGTTGGCTTTTTGCAAAGCAAGTTTCTTTGGAGAAAATTTGGCCTTTTATTTGGATTCCAGCTTCTGGCTTTGTCTTGTTTAGTCTCTTCCGCCATTGGATCAATGTTCCAAGACCTTACGAAAACTGGAACATTCAGCCTTTATTAGAGAAACATTCATCAGGACACTCTTTTCCTAGTCGCCATGTTTTTTCAGCGACCATGATCTCAATGTGTGTCTGTCAGTTGTCTCTTCCGCTAGGACTAGCTTCAATGTTGCTGTCTCTTCTCTTGGCTCTTGTTCGAGTCATGGGAGGGGTTCATTATCCCAAGGATGTCCTAGTTGCTTGGTGCTTGGGACTCGCCTGGGGAGGACTTTTTTGGCTTGTTTGAATCAACATATTGTTTAAAATTGACCTTTGAATAACAGCGAGTGATAGTGTATACTGGAAAGTGGACTTAGAAGAGGAGAGAAGATGAAGTATAGACAAGCAAAGAAAGCAGATCTGGATCAGGTGGTTCGAGTAGCCAGTACAGCGTTTGAGGACTATCTATTTTTAAAAGTGATTAAGGATTTGGTGCGTGATCCCAAGCAATATCCTGCCTTTGTTGAAGCAATGATGCGTATCTTGGTAAAGGTTTTTCTTAAGCACCATATCTGCCTTGTGGCAGAAAAAAACGATGAAATATATGCAGTGGCCTTGTTACAAAAAGGACCGATTCCTTTTCGGGCCTATCTTTTGAATGGTGGCTTGGGCTTGCTCAAGTTTATTTCCTTGAAGAATATGTTGTCCTACTTTAAATTTATGGAGGATACGGATAAGGAATTAGAGCAAAATGTAAAGTTTGATTGGTACTTGATGCTTCTGGCAGTCGCCCCTAAGCACCAACGACAGGGCTATGGTAGCCGCTTTATGAGAGAAGGAATCGAGCCTTTCTTAGAAGGAATCAAAGGGAAAAAACTAGCTTTTTATACCAATACCCAAGGAAATGTCTATTTTTACACGAAAAATGCCTACAAAGAAGTCTACTCTAGCAAGATTTGCTTTAACCAAGTAGAGATGGGAAGTTGGTATTTCTTGAAGGAACTAAAAAATCACTAAGGTTTCAATCTTAGTGATTTTTCATTATCATGGTTCGTCTACTTGAATGTCAAAATAGTCAAAAAAGGCTGCTCGCTCCTCGATAATATCCTGAGAAGGATTCTTTATCTGCATTAAGAGTTGAATGAGATCAGGTGTGACTTCACGTACGAGTTGCCCTAAAGACCAAATGGCCGTTGCAATATGGATCTGATTTTGTGAAGTCTCAATGATCGATAAAAGCTTAGGGATGGCAGATCGATCATGGGCATTGGCGAGTGCGATAATGGCATTGCGCTGGAGGATGTTTTTGCCTCGCCAACTGCCAGCAACACTGCCAAATTTTTCTTTGAATTGGCCATTTGACAGCTCTAAAAAGGGGATCAACTCTGGATGAGCCAGGTCAGGATTGATTTCTGTAGCCAAGGGATTATCCAGCCCTTTGTTATAAGGGCAGGAAATCTGACAGATGTCGCAACCGTAGATCACCGTTTTGATTTTTTTACGGAATTCCAGATCCATCATGCCTTTGTCTTGAGTCTGGAAGGACAAACAGCGCTTGGCATTCATCGAACCATCCCCGATTAAACAGGAGGTTGGACAAGCATCTAAACACCGTCGACAGTCCCCACAACCATAGTCGACAGGCTGATCTGGTTCGATCTCAAGATTGGTAATCAATTCCCCCAAAAACATATAGGAACCATATTCTTTTGAAATGACCAAGCCGTTTTTTCCGATAAAACCGATCCCTGCTCGCTGGGCAACGGCCGTGTCCACCAAGGCTCCGGTATCGACCATCCCTTTGTACTCAAAATTTTGCGTCATTTCTTCAATTCCAGCAGCTAAGCGATCAAGCTTGTCTTGTAGGACATAATGGTAGTCCAACCCCCAACTGTTGGGTGTGAATTTTCCTCTTTTATAGGCGGTTTTTTGAGGCTGCTGCTTGAGTTTATGGGGATAGGCGACAGCAATAGAGATGATCGTCTTAGCAGAGGAGAGACTTAATTTAGGTTGGATGCGCTCTTCAATATTCTTATGCTCAAATCCGGAATTCCGCCCTTCCTCAACAGCTAGGCGGAGTGATTTTTCCAAATAAGCGAAGTCATCAGCAGTGGTAAATCCAATTTTTGAAATCCCGATTGAATGGGCTAGTTGGATAATCTTTTCTTTTAGTGTCATCTTTTCCATTATACACGAAAAAGCAAATCCTGGCGAGAAAGAGAAAAAGTAGAAAGGGCTTTCAAAAACTTTCACTTTTTTGTATAATAGAAACATGAAATGCGAGGAGGAGATTATGGGACAACCAATATTTTTACATTCGGTCATGCAGGAAAAAATCTGGGGGGGAACTCGTCTGAAAGAAGAGTTTGGTTACGACATTCCAAGTGACCATGTCGGAGAATTTTGGGCCATTTCTGCCCATCCTCATGGTGTGTCTAGAGTAGCCAATGGTCCTTACGAGGGAATGGGCTTGGACCAGCTCTATCAAGAACACCGGGAATTATTTGGTAATCGTAAAGAACCAGTTTTTCCCTTATTGACGAAAATTTTGGATGCCAATGATTGGCTTAGTGTGCAAGTGCACCCAGACGATGCATACGGCTTAGAGCATGAAGGCGAACTCGGAAAAACCGAGTGCTGGTATGTCATTGCTGCTGATGAAGGTTCAGAGATTATCTATGGCCACAATGCTAAGTCAAAGGAAGAACTCCGTCAGCAAATCGAAGATAAAAACTGGGATGCCTTGCTGACCAAAGTACCTGTTAAAGCTGGAGATTTCTTCTATGTACCAAGTGGGACCATGCATGCAATTGGTTCTGGAATCTTGATCCTTGAAACGCAACAGTCTAGTGATACAACCTACCGTGTTTATGACTTTGATCGCAAGGATGATCAAGGAAACTTGCGGGAACTTCACCTTGAAAAATCCATTGATGTCTTAAACATTGGTGAGCCAGCAAATAGCCATCCAGATACAGTTGTGATCGACGATCTTCGAATGACCACCTTGGTTGCCAGTGATTTCTTTACCGTTTACAAGTGGGAAATTACAGGAAAAGTGGACGTTAAAAAGACAGCTGATTATAGCTTGTTGAGCGTCTTAGTCGGAGAAGGAAAAGTGACGGTAGAGGGTCAGGATTATCCTATTCAAAAAGGAAGTCACTTTATTTTGCCAAGTGATGTTGAAGCTTGGACGATAGAAGGACAAGGGTTGGAATTGATTGTAAGTCATCCATAAAAACAAAGGGTTTGAGTAAAACGCTATGGAACTACTCAAGCCTTTTTTCTGAAATAAAACTTTTTTTATGTTAAGTCTTGACTCTGACCTAAGGGGAGGGATTATACTATCCTTGTAAGGAGGAAATCATGTTCCATATCAAAGAAGCTGCAGAGCTGTCAGGTGTCTCTATCAAGACCTTGCACCACTATGATAAGATAGGACTTCTAGTCCCTGTGAAATCTGAAAATGGGTATCGAACATACAGCCAAGAAGATTTAGAACGCTTACAGGTAATTCTCTATTACAAGTATCTAGGGTTTTCCTTGGACCAAATAGCAGAACTCTTAGCCGAAGAAAAGTCTAACTTATTGCCCCATTTGGCCAAACAGTTAGATTATTTGACTCAAGAAAGACAACGTCTGGATACCTTGATTTCTACCTTGCAAAAAACCATTCAAGAACAAAAAGGAGAAAGAAAAATGACGATTGAGGAAAAATTTACTGGATTTAGCTATCAAGATCATCAAAAATATCACCAAGAAGCGGTAGAGAAATATGGACAAGAAGTCATGGATCAAGCCCTCGAACGCCAAAAAGGTCGCGAAGATGAGTCTACGGCTGCCTTTAACCAAGTCTTTCAAACTTTGGCACAAAATCTTCAAGCTGGTTTGCCAGTAACAGCATCGGAAAATCAAGAAGAAGCAGCCAAACTTTTAGACACGATTCGAACGTATGGATTTGACTGCTCTATAGAGGTTTTTAGCCATATCGGCAAAGGCTATGTCTATAATCCAGAATTCAAGGAAAACATCGACAAGTTTGGAGCTGGTACAGCCCAGTACACTTCGGATGTCATTGCCTTTTATGTCGAAAATCAAGCAAAATAAAAAAGTGAGAGTGGGACAGAAATCGGTAATTCGTTAGAATTCGATTTCGTCGTCCCACCTCCGCACAGTTGAGTAGGGCTGTAAAAGCTGATGAAAATAGTGTAGTAGAGCCCACTCAACCACTGCGTCTTGCTCGACAATCCAAAAATAATTGAGAGGCTAGGATTTTTGTCCCAGCCTCGTTTTTTGCTTGGAAAAACTTGAAAAGAAACAGTCCTATCTATGGGAGGTGGAAGGAAAGAATGAAAACTTTATGAAACTTTCACAATTTCGGTTGACAGTCTTGAAAAAAAGGAGTAGAATAACCCCTGTTTTATGAAAAGAGGCAGGGAATTCCCGGCCTCATGAACTTTTTTCAAGGAGTTTTTTATGTTTTCAACATTAAAAAAATGGTTTATTGGTCGCCCTTTGAAATCTGGTGCGGAAGCTGAAGGGGGCTTACTCGGGAAAATGCAGGCTTTGGCTATGCTCTCAAGTGACGCACTTTCCTCTATTGCTTACGGTCCTGAGCAGGTCGTGTTGGTCTTGATGACGGTATCAGCAGGAGCCATTTGGTGGTCTCTTCCAATTGGAGTTGTGGTGCTGATTCTTTTAGCCAGCTTGACCATTTCTTACCGTCAAGTTATTCATGCCTATCCTCAAGGGGGCGGGGCCTACATGGTTACTTCTGAGAACCTGTCTCCCAAAGCGGGGTTGATAGCTGGTGGCAGTCTCTTGGTCGACTACATGCTGACAGTAGCAGTATCTGTTTCTTCCGGTGCAGATGCCATCACGTCAGCTATCCCCTCTCTTCATCCTTATAATCTTCACATTTCCATTTTGTTGGTCTTGATCTTGATGTTGATGAACCTGAGGGGATTGCGCGAATCGGCGACATCGTTGATGATTCCGGTCTACCTTTTCATTGTCAGTACCATTGCCTTAGTTGGGTATGGCTTTGTCCAAATTTTGACTGGCCAATTGCCTTACAACGCGACTGCTCATGTGGGGCAAACCATTTCAGGTGTTAGTGTCATCCTTTTGTTACGCGCCTTCACCAGTGGTTCTGCCTCTTTGACAGGGGTTGAAGCTATCTCCAATTCGGTTCCTTTCTTTAAAAAACCAAAAGCCAAGAATGCGGCGTCGACTTTGACCATCATGGCCTTGATTTTGGGAATCATGTTTGCAGGAATTACCTTCCTCAATTACTGGGTTGGTGTGGTTCCTGCTAAAAATGTGACGACTTTGGCTCAAATGGCCCAAGCCATTCTAGGCAACTCTCCAGTTGGACAAGCTTTCTTCTATGTCTTCCAATTGTCAACGGCCTTGATCTTGGCAGTTGCGGCCAATACTGGTTTTTCTGCCTTTCCTATGTTGGCCTTCAATATGGCCAAGAATAAATACATGCCGCACATGTATATGGAAAAAGGGGATCGCCTAGGCTATTCCAATGGGATTTTGACCTTGGCGGTTGGAGCTATCGTCTTGCTTCTGATCTTTGATGGTCAAACAGAAAGTTTGATTCCCCTTTATACCATTGGGGTCTTCATTCCTTTTGCCCTTTCTCAAACAGGGATGGTCATTCACTGGAAACGCCAATATCAAAGAGGGTTTCTTAAGTACTCGATCGCCAATATCATTGGTGCTATTATCTGTTACGGCATTGTCTTGATTCTCTTGCTCTTCCGTTTACGTGAAATCTGGCCCTTCTTCCCTATCATTGGGCTCTTGCTATGGATGTTCTTAAGAATTCGTAGCCACTATGATAAGGTTGCTGCTCAATTACGTTTAGGTACGAAGATCGAAAAGACAGACTATGCTGGAAATACCGTCATCGTTTTAGTTGGGAATGTTACCCAAGTAAGTGTTGGAGCGATGAGTTATGCCAGCAGTTTGGGGAATGATATCGTGGCCATGCACGTTTCTACAGAAGAAACCAAGGCCAAGGATATGGAAGTAGCTGAAGAATTCAAGCATTACTTCCCAGATATTCGCTTTGAAAATGTCATGACAAGCTATCGGGATATTATCCAACCAACCGTTGAATTTGTTGCAAAAGTAGCGGAAGAAGCAAAAGCAAAAGGGAATACCGTTACCGTTTTGGTTCCCCAATTCATTCCTAAGAAACACTGGCAAAATATTTTGCACAACCAAATGAGTTTGAAATTGAAGTATGCTCTTCGTTGGCACGAAGAAGTAGTCGTCGCCAGCTATTCTTATCATTTGTCACAATGATCGAATGATCTTTCAAAGATGTCTGCTCGAGCAGGCATTTTTTTGAACCTTTTCACTCGGGAAAATTCGCTTAAAAGTCTTGGAAGATGCAGTCTTAATCTTGAAAAAATGTTAAAAAAATGCTAGAATAAAAAGAACATTTTAGATTTTTGAAGTTTCAAAGTAAGGAAAAAAATGGCAAATTTATTAAAAACAATTATTGAAAATGATCGAGGCGAAATCAAGCGTCTTGAAAAAATGGCTGATAAGGTCTTTTCTTATGAAGACCAAATGGCAGCTTTGACGGATGACGAATTAAAAGCGAAAACAGTAGAGTTTAAGCAACGTTATCAAGACGGTGAGTCTTTGGATGATCTTTTGTACGAAGCCTTTGCGGTAGTCCGTGAAGGAGCAAAACGGGTACTTGGTTTGTTCCCATACAAGGTTCAGGTTATGGGGGGAATTGTTCTTCACCATGGTGACGTTCCAGAGATGCGTACAGGGGAAGGGAAGACTTTGACAGCGACCATGCCTGTATACTTGAATGCCTTGTCTGGTAAAGGGGTACATGTTGTTACCGTCAATGAATACTTAACAGAACGGGATGCAACAGAGATGGGAGAGCTTTACTCTTGGCTTGGCCTTTCAGTAGGGATCAACCTGGCAGCAAAATCTCCAGCTGAGAAAAAAGAAGCTTATCTCTGTGATATTACCTACTCGACTAACTCAGAGATCGGGTTTGACTATCTTCGTGATAACATGGTTGTTCGTGCTGAAAACATGGTTCAACGTCCATTGAACTATGCCTTGGTCGATGAGGTAGACTCGATCTTAATCGACGAAGCTCGTACACCGTTGATCGTTTCTGGTCAGGCAGCTTCAGATACAAGCCAACTCTATCACATGGCTGATGCTTTTGTGAAGACCTTAAACGAGGATGACTACATTATAGATGTACCGTCTAAAACCATTGGTTTGTCAGATTCAGGGATTGATAAGGCGGAAAGCTACTTTAATCTTGAAAACTTGTATGATATTGAAAACGTAGCCTTGACCCACTTTATTGACAATGCCCTTCGTGCTAACTACATCATGATCTTGGATATCGACTATGTGGTGAGTGAAGATCAAGAAATCTTAATTGTCGATCAATTTACGGGTCGTACCATGGAAGGACGTCGCTATTCTGATGGTCTCCACCAAGCGATCGAGGCCAAGGAAGGTGTACCAGTTCAAGAAGAAACCAAAACGTCTGCATCGATTACCTACCAAAACCTCTTCCGTATGTATAAGAAGTTGTCAGGGATGACAGGGACAGGGAAGACTGAAGAAGAAGAGTTCCGTGAAATTTACAACATTCGCGTGATTCCTATTCCAACCAACCGTCCGATTGCCCGTATTGACCATCCAGACCTTCTCTACCCAAGCTTGAAATCAAAATTTAAGGCTGTTGTGGAAGATGTGAAGGCTCGTCATGAAAAAGGGCAACCAGTCCTTGTAGGTACTGTTGCCGTTGAAACCAGTGATTACCTTTCTCAATTATTGGTTCAAGCAGGTGTTCCTCACGAAGTTTTGAATGCGAAAAACCACTACAAAGAAGCGCAAATCATCATGAATGCTGGTCAACGTGGTGCCGTTACCATCGCGACCAACATGGCCGGACGTGGTACCGATATCAAGCTCGGTGAAGGGGTTCGCGAACTCGGTGGACTTTGTGTGATCGGGACCGAGCGTCACGAAAGTCGTCGGATCGACAACCAGCTTCGTGGACGTTCAGGACGTCAAGGGGATCCAGGGGAATCTCAATTCTACTTGTCTCTTGAGGATGAGTTGATGCGTCGTTTTGGTTCAGAACGGATCAAAGCAGTGCTCGACCGCTTCAAGTTGAGTGAAGAAGAATCGGTTATTCGTTCAAACATGTTTACCCGCCAAGTAGAGGCAGCACAAAAACGGGTTGAAGGAAATAACTACGATACTCGTAAACAAGTCCTTCAATACGATGACGTCATGCGGGAGCAACGGGAAATTATCTATGCAGAACGCTATGATGTGATCACAGCTAAACGCGACTTAGCTCCTGAAATCATGGCTATGATTAAACGGACCATCAAACGGATTGTCGAAGGAGCTAGCCACTCAAGCAAGGAAGAACGCCTTGAAGCGATTCTGAACTTTGCCAAATACAATTTGGTTCCGGAAGATACGATTTCTGAAAGTGATATTGAAGGAAAATCAGACAAGGAAGTCATCGACTACTTGTATGGACGGGCAGAAGAAATCTATGCTAGTCAAGTAGCAAAATTGCGTGACGAAGAGTCTGTGCAAGAGTTCCAAAAAGTATTGATCCTTCGAGTGGTGGACAGCAAGTGGACAGACCACATCGATGCTTTGGATCAATTGCGAAATGCAGTTGGACTCCGTGGGTATGCGCAAAATAACCCAGTGGTCGAATACCAATCAGAAAGTTTCCGTATGTTTAATGATATGATTGGATCGATTGAATTTGATGTTACTCGTCTCATGATGAAAGCCCAAATTCACGAACAAGAACGTCCACGTACAGAACACAGCATTTCAACAACTGCTACTCGCAATATTGCAGCGCAACAACAGGATATTCCAGCAGAAATTGATTTGTCACAAGTGAAACGCAATGATTTGTGTCCTTGTGGTTCCGGTAAGAAGTTTAAAAACTGTCACGGGCGTAAATCTTAAAATTTCCTCTTCTAAGGAGGAAAGGAAGGGTCTAGAGACCAAAAGGAGGCCGTATGGTATTCGTTAGGAAGAGCAATAAGATTGATGAGCAAGAAATCACTTCACTTTACCGTTTGGAAGGTTCAGCCTTGGAGCGTAAAGAAGCACGTGACCGGGAGTTGGAAGCGATTATCAAAGGAGAAGACCAACGGATTCTTCTTGTGATTGGGCCTTGTTCTTCTGATAATGAAGAAGCAGTGATGGAGTATGCCCGTCGCTTGGCCGACTTGCAAGAGCAAGTGAAAGATCAGATTTTTATCGTTATGCGGGTCTATACGGCTAAGCCTCGGACTAATGGGGATGGATACAAAGGCTTGATGCACCAACCAGATACACAGGCCGCACCAAGCTTTGTCGATGGCTTAAAAGCTGTGCGCCATCTCCACTACCGTGTGATTACGGAGACTGGTTTAACGACTGCGGATGAATTGCTTTACCCAGCGAGTCTTCCTTACGTCGAAGATTTGATCTCCTACCACGCGATTGGAGCGCGCTCAGTCGAAGACCAAGAGCACCGCTTTGTATCAAGTGGAATCTCTGCTCCGACAGGTATGAAGAATCCAACATCTGGTAATCTTTCTGTCATGTTTAATGCGATTTATGCGGCACAACATCCTCAAAATTTCTTGTTCAATGCCCAAGCGGTGGAAACATCAGGAAATCCGTTGGCCCATGCCATCCTTCGTGGAGGCTTGGATGCGACTGGTAAGAATATTCCAAATTACCATTATGAAGATTTGTTAGCTGCATCAAAACGCTATAGTGAGATGGGCTTGCAACATCCCTTTATCTTGGTGGATACTAACCATGACAATTCTGGCAAACAATTCGAAGAGCAAGTACGGATCGTAAGAGAAACTATGATGAACCGTGATTGGAACACGGATTTGGCATCCTTCGTTCGTGGTTTCATGATTGAATCCTACTTAGAAGATGGCCGTCAAAATGAACCAGTAGTTTATGGTCAATCCATCACAGACCCATGCCTAGGTTGGGAAAAGACAGAGGCCTTGGTCAAAGAAATTGCAAGCATTAATAAGTAAAAGGCAGGGGCGGAAGGAGTGATTCTTTGGCCCCTTTACTTTTGTGTGTCAACGGATGCTGAAACGATAGATAAGGATGAAACAAGATGATCAAAGGACATGGCATCGATATCGAATCGATCGCTGCGATTGAAAAAGCCTATCAAAAGAATGCACGATTTGCAGAAAAAGTCTTAACCAAGTCTGAGCAAGAGCGTTTTGAAGCATTATCTGGAAAGCGGAAAATGGAATATTTAACGGGCCGGTGGTCAGCTAAAGAAGCTTTTTCAAAGGCCATGGGAACAGGGATTGGGCCAGTTAGTTTTCAAGATTTAGAAATTTTAAATAATGTCCAGGGTGCTCCCTATTTTTCCAAGTCACCATTTTCTGGAAAGGTATGGGTTTCAATCAGTCACAAGGGAGACTTAGTGTCGACCAGTGTCATTTTGGAGGAAGTAGATGAAAGCAAGTAAACATAGACCAACTGTTGCAAGAGTAGATTTGGATGCCATTGCCTTTAATGTTCGTCAAGTCAGTGATCATATTCCAGGCCAAACCTTAAAGTATGCAGTGGTGAAAGCTAATGCTTATGGTCATGGGGTGGCTGCAGTGACTAAGAAATTGGCAGCTCAAGTGGATGGTTTTTGTGTCTCCAATATGGATGAAGCAATAGAAATCCGCCAAGAAGGTATGCAAGAGCCCATTTTGATTTTGGGAGTGGTACCAAGCCAAACGGTCAATTTAGCCAAAGAGCATGACATCAGATTGACGGTGGCTAGTCTAGCTTGGTTGGAGCAATTGCTGAGAGAAGAATCAGATCTATCCGGATTAAAGGTCCATATCAAAGTGGATTCTGGGATGGGTCGTATTGGATTTCGTAAGATTGAGGATATTCAAGAGGCTGAACGCCTTCTTTTAGCGGCTGGAGCTGAAATCGAAGGGATCTTTACCCATTTTGCGACAGCAGATGAAGCAGATGACCGAAAATTTCAAGAGCAATATCGCTTTTTCAAAGAAGTATTAGCGACTCTTGAAACCCTTCCTCCGATTGTTCATGCTAGTAATTCTGCCACCTCTTTGTGGCATGCAGATACGATTTTCACAGCTGTACGTCTGGGAGATGTCATGTATGGCTTGAATCCAAGTGGTTCTGTGCTAGCCTTGCCTTATGAAATCAAACCAGCCTTGACTCTGACGACGGAAATAGTCCATGTCAAACAGTTAGAGGCTGGTCAAGATGTTGGCTACGGGGCTACCTATACAACAGAAGAAACCCAATGGATTGGAACGCTTCCCATTGGTTATGCGGATGGTTGGATTCGGGAAATGCAAAATTTCCATGTCCTTGTTAATGGAGAGTTTTGCCCTATTGTTGGCCGGGTTTCGATGGACCAGGTGACAGTTCGCCTTCCTGAAGAAATGCCTTTGGGAACCAGAGTTACTCTGATTGGACGAGATGGTGAGAAGGAAATCACCGCGACAGAGATTGCGGACTACCGTGGCACGATTAATTACGAAGTGGTCTGTCTCTTGAGTGACCGGATCCCGCGTGAATATACAGGTGAAGAATAAGAAAAAGCAGGTGGGACTTTCCCGGTAGGGCCTGCTTTTTTATCAAAGAAAGGAGGAGCAATGAATTTACACCAACCCTTATCCGTACTGCCTGGTGTTGGCCCAAAATCAGCGGAAAAATTTAAAAAATTAGGGATTGAAACTCTAGAGGATTTGCTTTTGTACTTCCCATTTCGCTATGAAGACTTTAAAACGCGCAATGTCTTAGAGCTAGAAGATGGCGAAAAAGCTGTCATTTCTGGGATTGTAGCAACGCCAGCTAATGTCCAATATTATGGCTACAAACGAAATCGCTTGCGCTTTTCGATCAAACAAGGGGATCAAGTGATTGCGGTCAATTTTTTCAATCAACCCTATTTGGCAGATAAAATCGAAGTCCAACAGACGGTAGCGATTTTTGGTAAATGGGATAAGGCCAAAGGTAGTTTGACGGGGATGAAACTTCTAGCTCAGATGGAAGATGATTTACAGCCGGTTTATCGGGTGATGCAAGGAATCAGCCAAAATAGCCTGGTAAAGTTGATCAAAATAGCATTTGATCAGGGCTTGGATCAACTTTTAGAAGAAAATTTACCCCAAGTCTTGCGGGATCGTTATCAACTCTTATCGCGCTCCCAAGCTGTGCAAGCCATGCATTTTCCTAGAGACTTGGCAGAATACAAACAAGCTCTTCGACGGGTGAAGTTTGAAGAACTCCTCTTTTTCCAGTTACAACTCCAAGTGCTAAAAGAAGAAAATCACGATGCTAGCCAAGGGATTTCCTTGGCCTGGGATCCAGAAAAAATGGCAGACCGAAAAAAACAGCTCCCTTTTGAGCTGACACAAGCCCAAGAAAAAAGCTTGAATGAAATCTTGACAGATATGGCCTCTCCTTATCATATGAACCGTTTGCTTCAAGGGGATGTAGGAAGTGGCAAGACGGTTGTAGCCGGTCTTGCCATGTATGCAGCGATTAGTGCTGGTAAGCAAGCAGCTTTGATGGTTCCGACAGAGATTCTAGCTGAGCAGCACAAAGAAAGTTTGGAAAATCTCTTTCCTGACCTACCAGTCGCCCTTCTAACAGGCGGATTAAAGGCGGCTGAGAAGCGAGAAGTCTTAGAAGAGATCGCCTCAGGACAAGCTCAACTAATTGTGGGGACGCATGCCTTGATCCAAGAGGGGGTTCACTACCAAGATCTTGGATTGGTCATTATTGATGAGCAGCACCGTTTTGGGGTTGCTCAGCGTCGCATCCTTCGAGAAAAAGGTCAAAACCCAGACGTCTTAATGATGACGGCCACCCCTATTCCTCGGACCTTGGCCATTACGGCCTTCGGGGATATGGACGTGTCGATCATTGATCAAATGCCAGCTGGACGCAAGGAAATTAAGACGCGTTGGGTCAAACATGAACAGTTAGAAGTGGTGCTCGACTGGTTGGTGAAAGAACTCGGTAATGGTTCTCAAGCTTACTTTATTTCCCCCTTGATTGAGGAATCAGAGGCCCTGGATTTAAAAAATGCCCTGGCGCTTCAAGAGGAGTTAACGGCCTTCTTTGGTCAGCGGGCGCGCGTTTCTCTCCTTCATGGAAAGATGAAAAGTGAGGAAAAAGATAGCATCATGCAGGCCTTTAAAGAGCATCAAATCGATGTTTTGGTATCCACGACCGTTATTGAAGTAGGAGTCAATGTGCCCAATGCAACCGTTATGGTCATTATGGATGCAGATCGTTTTGGCCTTAGCCAACTCCATCAGCTTCGAGGCCGTGTCGGTCGGGGAAATAAGCAATCCTATGCGATCCTGGTTGCAAATCCTAAGACAGATAGTGGCAAACAGCGCATGAAAATCATGACAGAGACGACAAACGGGTTTGTCCTTGCTGAAGAAGATTTGAAAATGCGTGGTTCAGGTGAAATCTTTGGTACCCGTCAATCGGGGATTCCAGAATTTCAAGTAGCCGATTTAGTAGAAGATTACCCCATTCTTGAAGAAGCGCGGAAAGTCGCTAGTCAGATTGTAACGACGCCAAATTGGCGAGAACATCCAGACTGGCATTTGCTCTCGCTTTATTTTGAGAAGCAAGAACATTTAGATTAGATTATAAAAAGTGAGTAGAGTGGAAATTTGTTGTTTCCAGTCTACTCACTTTTAAGTTTGCATATAACGGGCTTTCTATCGTATTAAATGAACACGAGCTGCGGATTGTGTATCTTGTTTTACCCTTCGATATATTCTTTGAGTTCTTGTCCTTTTAAGCCGGCATTGAGGGCGATGAGAAGCTTGATGCGAGCTTTGGGGGCATTTAATTCTTTGATGAAAAAGACACCTGCTTGATGGAGTTGGACGCCACCGCCTTCGTATGCATACACGGGTTCTGCAATTCCGTTGAAGCAGCGGGATACTAAAGCAATTGGAAGTCCGGCATCTATGAATTGTTGGAGTTTTAGGGCAGTCTCTTTCGGGATGTTTCCCGCTCCAAAGGCCTCGATAATGAGACCATCGACTTTTGAGAGATCTAGCAGGTCTAGCAGATCCGTTTTCATCCCAGCATAGGTAGTGATAATTGGAACGAAACCTTCAATTTTATCGAGATTGAAGCGTACTCGTGGTTCGGCTGTTTTAAAGAAAAGGATTTCCTTTTTCATGACCAAACCGAGTGGGCCATGAGTTGGTGTCTGGAAGGTGCTGACGTTGGTGGTGTGGGTTTTGGTGACGTACTTGGCTGCATGAATTTCGTCGTTCATAACGACTAAGACACCCTTATCACGTGATTTTGGATCGGCTGCGACTCGGAGAGCCGTTAAGAAATTATAGACACCGTCACTTCCAAGTTCGTTGGAACTTCGCATGGCTCCTGTAATCACTACGGAGATTTCTGGTAACTCCATGGTATCCAAAAAATAAGCTGTTTCTTCCAGCGTATCTGTCCCGTGTGTAATGACGATCCCGTCGAAGTGGCTGGCTGCCTCTTTGATTCTTTGATACAGAGCTAACATGTGACGCGGTGTCATTTGTGGACTTGGCAGATTGAAGATATCCTCTGAGGTGACTTCAATCCCTTCAATTGGAGAAGTAACTTGGTTCATGGGATTGACTTCATTAGTGATCACTGCACCGGAGTCATCTGCTGCCATGGAAATGGTCCCTCCGGTATGTAGTGCTAAAATTTTCTTAAACATGTGAAGCTCCTTGGAATATGTGATATAATTTATTTTAACATAAAAAGAAAGAAACAGTAGACATGGAAATAAAAGCAGTCTTTTTTGATATCGATGGAACCTTGGTAAATGATAGTCGAGCAGTTCTCAAATCGACCGAAAAAGCTATCCAATCTTTAAAAGAGGAAGGAATTTATGTTGGTCTTGCAACGGGGCGAGGTCCAGCTTTTGTCAAACCTTTCATGGAGCGCTATGGCTTTGATTTTGCTGTGACCTATAATGGCCAGTATATAGTAACCAAGGACCGCGTATTATTTACCAGTCCAATCGACAAAAAAAGTCTACACCAGTTGATTGACTATGCTCAGAAGCACCGTAAGGAAATTGCTCTAGGAACCAAAGATGGCGTATATGGTTCTCGTATTATGAGTTTTGGTATGAGTCCCATTTCGACTTGGTCCAGTCGTTTTGTCCCCCGTAAAATGGCCCGTACCGTCAGTCGAGGTTTTAATAAAGTGGTCAGTAAAGTGGTTCCACAAGATCAGAAAATTCTCTATGCACTAGCGCAGGAACCAATCTACCAGGTATTAATTTTATCAAGTCCAGAAGAGACTGCAAAAATTGAAAAAGAGTTTCCGCATCTGAAATTTACACGGTCCAGCCCCTTTGCAGCAGACGTCCTCAACCCAGGAATTTCGAAACTGGAAGGGATTCGTATCGTAGGTCAGGAATTTGGCTTTGACATTGATGAAGTTATGGCTTTTGGAGATTCGGATAATGACTTAGAGATGCTCTCAGGTGTAGGCTTGTCCATTGCGATGGGAAATGGGACGACGAGTGTCAAAGCGATTGCCAAGCATACAACCACCAGTAATAGTAAGGATGGTATCCAGAAAGCCCTGCAGCACTTTGGCATTCTCTCAGAGAAAGAGCTCTTTCTTTCCAAGGATGATCACTTCAATAAGGTCAAAACCTTCCATGGCGTAATGGATGGAAAAACCCAGGAACAACCGGTTGTCTGGCAACCCCAAGATGCCCTCTATCGGACCATGTTTAAGCAAGAGGAATTGGTGGAATTTGTTCGAGCAGCTAGTTCAAGTGAGGAAGAATTCGATCGCTCGGTAGCAGCTCTTCACGAAGCCTTGGACAAGGCAGCAGAGAAGGTGCGTAGCAAGCATCCAGCTGAGATCTCTCTGGTTGGGCAGGTCGATGCCTTAATCGATACCCTCTATCTGACTTATGGTAGCTTTGTTCTAATGGGAGTAGATCCGGAAGAGGTCTTTGAGATTGTTCACCGGGCCAATATGGGAAAGATTTTCCCAGATGGAAAGGCACACTTTGATCCAGTGACTCACAAGATTTTGAAGCCAGATGATTGGGAGGAAAAATATGCCCCAGAACCCGCTATCAAAAAAGAACTTGATCGTCAGCTGAAGGCCTATGAAAAACACGCAAAACCAAAAGAAGTAACAAAAGAAAACTAAGAAGAGGCTGGGACAAAAGTCCTAGCCTCTTCTTAGTTTTCTTTGGATTGTCGAGCAAGACGCAGTGGTTGAGTGGGCTCTACTACGCTGATTTCA
>ERZ773001.279-NODE-279-length-21490-cov-7.97812_pt1 | contig 21490 bp, 27 predicted proteins | sample MGYA00511673_ERZ773001 | MGnify/ENA primary metagenome ERZ773001 (study PRJEB29015, sample SAMEA2738091) | human oral metagenome | biome: human oral; feature: human-associated habitat; material: saliva | place: China | collected 2162 ... | reverse complement strand
ACAAAAAAATAAAAAAAGGAAAACTTTCAAATTGATTACTAATTAACACGCAAGGTTGTAGTCGCCTTGTGGTAAGGACATAGCTCAAGTGGTAGAGCGGTAGGTTTTCACCCTATTGGTTGCAGGTTCAAGTCCTGCTGTTCTTATGAGAGGTCTTAAAAAGGTCGCACATTGTGTGGCTTTTTATTTTTGTCGAAAGGAGGTAGTCCGGTGAGTGGATAAATTAACCGCAAAACAAGAGCTATTTGTCCAAGGGATAATCTCAGGACTATCTCAAAGACAAGCATATAGACAGGCTTACAAAGCCGAAAAAATGAGCGATGCAGTAGTTGACAATAAAGCATCTGCTATTTTCAATAAGGGTGAGGTAAGGGTTAGGTATCGTGAGTTACTCAAACAGTTCTCGAACATGTCCTTATGGTCCAGAGAACAGGCTTTTAACGAGTATGAATGGCTTAAAAACAAGGCTAGAGCAAGTATCGAGAATGAAGGTATTAGACAAGCTAATTCAAACGCATTTCTTTCAGCTTTGGAAGGTATGAACAATATGACTTTCCATGACTTAGAGTTGATTGATGAAAAACTGAAACTAGAAATCGAAAAACTCAAAACTCAAATCGGAGAGGATAATGAACAGGATGATAAATTGAGAGACTTTGCCAAGGCTTTGAGAGGTGCTTTTAATGACAAGTAAATTCACTAAACGACAAGAGGAAGTACTTACACGAGTATTGAATGATGATTTCTTTATTTGTGGACTTCATGGAGCGAAACGTTCAGGTAAAACCGTTGTAGATAACATCGTTTTTATGAACGAGATTGATAGAGTTAGAACAATAGCTGATAAGTTAGATATTGATGAACCGATGTATATCTTAGCTGGAACATCTTCAACATCGATACAAAACAATATCATTCAGGAACTATATAACATGTTTGATATTGAACTCAAATACGACAAGCATGGAGCTTTTACCCTTGGTGGTGTAAAGGTAGTTCAAGTCTATACTGGTTCTATTTCTGGGTTAAAGCGTGCCCGTGGTTTCACTGCTTTTGGAGCTTACATAAACGAGGCGTCTCTTGCTAATGAACAAGTATTCAAAGAAATTATCTCACGTTGCTCAGGAGAGGGCGCTAGGATTATTTGGGATAGCAACCCAGACATCCCGACACACTGGCTCAGACGGGATTATATCAACTCTGGCGACGATATGATCATAGACTTTCATTTCAAGCTAGATGATAATACATTCATGTCTGATAGATACCGTGAGAATATCAAGAATGCTACACCAGCTGGTGTATTTTATGATAGAGATATCCTTGGTTTGTGGGTGACTGGTGAGGGCGTTGTCTATCGTGATTTTAGCGAGAATATGTTTGTGGATAACGCACCAAAGGATATCACTAAAATCTACGCTGGCCTAGACTGGGGATATGAACACTTTGGTTCTATCGTTGTTATTGGAGAAACATCTGACGGTTCAGTTTATTTGTTAGAGGAACATGCGCATCAGTACAAAGAGATAGACTTTTGGGTAGACCTCGCTAAGAATATCAAGGAACGGTACGGAAACATTACATTCTGGGCAGATAGTGCACGACCTGAACACGTTGCAAGATTTCAAAGAGAACAATTAAGAACATTCAACGCTAATAAAGCGGTCTTATCTGGTATTGAAGAAGTAGCCAAGCTGATGAAAGCTGGGCGCTTTTTTGTTGTATCGAACAAGGTCAGCAAGTTCAAAGATGAAGTCTATCAATACATCTGGAACGAAAAGACAGGCGAACCAGTGAAAGAGAATGACGACGTTCTGGATGCAGTGCGTTATGCGATTTACTCGCAACATTCGCAACCAAAAGCAACCGTCCGCAGACGTTCTGATTATGGTCTATAGAGAGGAAAGACATGTACCAATATTTAACCTATCCACGAGATGGATATGATGAGGGTTCTTTGAAGAAAGACCTGATTTACAAATTGATAACGAAACATAGCACTGAAGGATCACGTTTGAAGAAGCTTAAAAGCTACTACTTGGGTGAGCATGCTATCTTAAATCATAAGAGACGCAACGAGAATGCACCTAATTATAAGACGGTAGCTAATCATGCCAAGGATATTGCAGACACGGCTACAGGCTATTTTATGGGCAATCCTATCAAGTACAATAACACTGCTGAAGGTGATATTGATGAGTTGCTTACAGCCTTTGACGGCGCTGAGATTGACCAAGTAGATGCACAGAATGCTTTGAATATGGCTATCTATGGGCGTGCTTATGAGTACATCTATGCTAAAGAAGGATTGACTGAGTTGGACTCAACTAGCATTGATCCAGAAAATACCTTCATGGTCTACGATGATAGCATTGAGCGTAAGCCTCTGTTTGCGGTCTACTACTATCAAGTTAAAGACGATACGAAAGATACTACTAAGTATCAAGCAGAAGTCTTTACCGAAAATCTGCACTATCACATGGTCCTGAGAAGTACAGATTCAGGAACAACTCAGAATGAGCAAGTAGAACCTCACAACCTTGGCCAAATCCCGATTATCGAGTATCGCAATAATCACTTTGCGATTGGTGACTACGAGCAACAGATTAACTTGATTGATGCTTATAATTCCTTGATGGGTAACCGTGTCAACGATAAGGAGCAGGCTGTAGAGTCTATACTTGTCTTGTATGGTACGCAGTTAGCAGACACACCAGAGGATGCTAAGGTAGCGATGAAGATTCTTTCTGAAGAAGGTCTTTTGGAATTACCGGGCGATAGTGCAAGGGCTGAGTTTTTGAAGAATACTCTGGACGAAAGCGCTACTGAAATCTTGCGCACAGCTCTGAAAGAGGATATCTACACATTCAGCCATGTGCCTAACTTGACTGATGAGAACTTTGCAGGGAACACATCGGGCGTAGCTATGGAATTTAAGCTGATGGGCCTTGAGATGATTACCAAGACCAAGGAAGCGAACTACAAGCGTGGTTTAAGACAGCGTATTGCGATTTTTGCTCATTACTTGGGTATGAAACAGATTGCTCTAGAATCTCATTCAATCGTTCCGCAGTTCAGCCGTGGTTTACCTAAAAACTTACTGGAAATCTCTCAGATTGTGAATAACTTGGAAGGCAAAGTGACCAATAGACAGCTTATTTCTCTCTTGCCGTTTGTGGAAGACCCTGATGCTGAATTGGAAGCCTTGGAAGAAGAGAAAAAGAAGAACATGGAAGACATGCCGATGTTCAACCAAGACAACACGAAACCTGAAGATGAGGTAGAGAATGAAGAATCAGGAGTACTGGGCGAAGAGGAAAGCCAATCTGATTTACCAGCAGATGGACAAGGCCGAAAAACAGGCAGACAAGTTCGATAAGGTCTATCAGGAAGCTAAAACTTACTTGGATAAGGAAATCAATAAGATTTTCGATAAGTTCCAACGTGATTATGGTTTAAGTCAGGTAGATGCTAGACAAGTCTTAAAGAATATGAAAGACAAGAAAGACTTGAAGGAACTTCGTAAGGTACTTGAAGCGAGACCGAATGACCCGAACATCCAAAGGCTACTGGCTGAATTAGATAGCCCAGCTTATTCTTTCCGTATGAAGCGCCTAGAGCGTTTGAGCGACGATTTAGATCGTATGTGTGAATCTATCTATCATTCAGAGAAAACAGGCTCAGATGCCTTTTATAGCGACTTGATGAAGGATAGTTATTACAAGGCTACCTTTGACCTACAACAGCAGACAGGGCTGGCATACGGCTTTTCTGGGCTTCCTGAGAGCGAGATTAAACATCTACAGTCTTTTAGTTGGGTAGGAGATGGAAGTACGTACTCAACAAACATCTGGAAGAATACAGGTAAGCTTACTTCAAGCATAAAAGATGAACTACTCATGAGTCTCATGACAGGCCGAGATACACGAGAGACTGCACAAGCAATTGCTGAGCGGTTCAATGTAGGTCAGAATGACGCAAGGCGTTTGGTTCGGACAGAATCAGCCTTTTTTCATAATCAGATGGAATTACTCAGCTATGAAGAAGCAGACATAGAGAAATATATCTTTGTGGCAGTTTTAGACAAGCGTACATCACGCATTTGTCAAGAGCATGACAATCAGGTCTATGATAGGGATAAGGCTGTCCCTGGTGTCAATTGTCCGCCTATGCATCCATGGTGTAGGTCTACTACTGTCGGATACGATGAGGATGCAGACTACAGTAAGCTGAAGCGCAGAGCAAGGAATCCAGTGACAGGTAAGACCGAGCTAGTACCTGCTGATATGACTTATAAAGAGTGGTATAGCAAGTATGTTGCGAAAGATGGGGAAAAGGTGTAGAAAATGAAAGTCAAAGAACTTTGTAAAACAATTGATAAAGAATGCTGTATCTCGGTTTGTCACAACGATGAAGATTTAGAAGGAGGTTATCCCGAGGATTTTCTTGATTGTGATTTTGAAGTAAAAAGAATTTCAGTGGTAGCTTGCGAAGTTATCTTTATAGAAACATAAAAGGAAGGAATAGAAAAAATGGAAGAATGGAAGGCAAGATTTAGAAAAGAATACTGCGAATTGAAAGAACGATTCCAAAAGTTAGACATTATGCTTGGTCAATACGAAAGGGGGCAACTAGAGTTTGAACCTAAATGTCCGATTGATTTGTTAAAAGGTCAGCGTTCAACCATGTGGAATTATTTAAGAATTCTAGAACAGCGCGCAAAAATTGAAGAAATTAAACTATAAAAATCAACCGCATCGAAATCGAGGCGGTTTTCTTATGCTCTAACCGTATGGAATCCCGTACGGTTTTTCTATTGTCCAAGCATTGACGACACTAAAAGCTATGGAAAATATAGTCAGGGATGACTTTAAAAATAGGAGGTTCGCAATGAACGAAGAAACACAAACAGTCGAAACGGTTGAAGAACAAAAGGTACCTGCAGAACCTGCACAACAACCGCAAGACGAGAAGAAGTACACGGACGCAGACGTCGACGCTATCATCGATAAGAAGTTTGCCAAGTGGAAATCAGAGCAAGAAGCCAAGGAAAACGAAGCTAAGAAACTTGCCAAGATGAACGCTGACGAGAAACAGAAGTATCAGTTAGACCAGCGTGAGCAAGAACTTGCCGACCGTGAAAAGGCTATTGCTCGTAAGGAATTGACCGCAGAAGCTAAAGCAATGCTAAGTGAACGTGACTTACCTGTTGAGTTAGTGAACGTAGTTGATTTGACAAGCGCAGAGACGGTATCAGCCTCTATCGGTGCCCTACAGAAATCATGGGAGCAAGCCGTACAGAAAGGCGTACAAGAAAAGCTAAAAGGCGGAGCCCCAATGAAGCAAGCACCAGTTGATAGTGACGTTATCACAAAAGAAGAATTTGCTCGTATGGGTTATCAGAGTCGAAACGAGCTCTATCAAAATAACCCAGAACTTTATAAGAAATTGAAAGGTTAAAATAAATGACAGTAGGACAAACTAAATTAGCCACTATGGTTAACCCAGAAGTGATGGCGGACATGGTTTCCGCTAAACTACCTAAATTGATTAAATTCACTCCACTTGCCTATGTGGAAACAGCACTCCAAGGCCGACCAGGGAATACTCTAAAAGTTCCAGCATGGGAGTATGCAGGAGATGCGACAGAGGTTGGAGAAGGTCAAGCTATTACTCTAGACCAACTATCAACAAAAGAAAAAGAAATGACTATTAAAAAGGCTGCTAAAGGTTATGAAATTACCGATGAAGCTCTCTTGTCAGGTCTTGGTGACCCACTAGGTCAAGCAACTTACCAACTTGGTTTAGCTATCGCTAACAAGATTGATAATGATTTGGTAGCAGTTGCTAAGACTGCAACACAGCACGTTGCGGAAGCTCCTACAACTCTTGCAACTATTGATAAAGCCCTTGAAATTTTTGAGGATGAAGAAGATGCGCGATATGTTGCTATCATCAACCCTAAAGACGCAATCAAGCTAAAAACTGACGTAGCAAAAGAATGGACTAAAGGTTCAGAGCTTGGTGCAGATATGGTTGTATCTGGAACATTCGGTGAAGCAGGCGGTGTACAAATCGTCCGCTCTAAAAAGGTTGATGAAGGTAAAGGATTTATCGTCAAAGTCTCTCCTAGCCAAACTCAGACAGACGACGCTAATAAATACGGTGCGTTTGTTATCATGATGAAACGTGACGTAGCTATCGAAACAGACCGTGACATCATTAAAAAGACAACGGTTATCACTGGCGATGAACACTACGGTGTTTACCTATACGACCCTACACGAGTTGTAAAATTCGGTGAGTAAGAGGTGACGATATGAGCTTATTGCTACGACGTCATTATATCCAAGAGGAGCAGATTAGCCAGTATTCTGATTTAGAGAATAAGACTTTAGAAGAGTTGAAGAATCTAGCTAAAGAAGCTGGCATTGCTGGCGCCTATAAGTTATCAAAGGCTGAAATTGTAGAGGTGTTGGAGGATTTAAAAAGTGAAATTTAAAATCAAACAAGATTTCTATGATTGGGAATCAAATGTAAAACGACTGGTGGGAGAGGAACTTGAGATTACTGAGGAGCGCTATGCCGAGCTGGCTGGCAATTTTGCCAGCAATGGTGTCGCTATCTCAGATGTTCTTGAGGAAATCCTCCCTGAACCTGGGTTCTTAGAAGAGGATTGATATGTCTATAGAGTTGCTGAAGAAAATGACAGGCGAAGAAGATACTCAGCTTCTCATGTTGCTCCAAACGAGGGCTACAAATCTTATCTTATCAGAGACTAATCGTACTTCTTTGACACCTGCTTTAAGTCTTTTAATACCTGAGGTTGCTATTGAGCTCCACAATCGCTCAGGAGCGGAAGGAGAGCATTCTAGAACCGAGGGTGGTATAGCAGTAGTCTACGGAGAAAACGGCCTGTCTACGGGTCTTCTACAGCGTATACGTATGCACAGACTAGCAAGGGTGGCAGGCCATGTTTTTGAAGCAGAGTAGACTGAAACCTTATCCAATGCGACGGTTTGAAAAGACTGTCACAGAGGAAGGTGTCGCAAAAGAAGGATATGCCAAGGAAACTGAGACAGTCCGTCTTGAGTTGTGGCCAGCTAGTAGTAAACTACAATCTGAATTGTATGGCGAGCGTGTCAATGATATTTTGAACGCAAATGCCAACAAGTCAGCTACTATCAAAGTAAAGGATGGTGTGTGTATCGATAGCCAGACGGAAGTGACTCATAGGGTTATTTCTAAGAAGGTATACACACATCATCAAGTTTTGGAGTTAGAGCGTGTCAGGGCTACGAGGGGCAGATAGGCTTATAGCTAAATGTAGACGATTGGCTAGTAAAAAAACTGGCGAGGATATCGTCTTACGTGCGGTACACAATGCTGCTAAAAAGGTTGTCCAAGCCGATGCTAAAAGACTGGCACCAGGCAACAATGGGGAACTTAGAAACAGTATCAAAACTAGGGCAAAAATGGACGGAGATAAGGCTATAGGCGAAGTTTACACCAACCTTAAATACGCTCCTTACGTTGAGTTTGGAACGGGACCTAAGGGTCAGGCTAACCATTCTGGTATCTCTCCAGAAGTCAGCGTGACTTACAAGTCTAATCCTTGGTATGTGCATGAAGACCAAATCAATGTAGGACCTTACCACTTTCAAAAAATCGGGGAGTTCTACAAGATGTATGGTCAACCTGCCCAGCCTTATCTTTATCCAGCTTTGAGAGACAATCAAGAGCGTGTGTCTAAGAATATTTCGAATTATGTCCGTAGAAAGATAAGAGAACAAATAAAATGATCAATATCAAGCCTGTTATTTATAAAGAATTGCAAAAGGTCGCAGATAATGTGACTGATACTTATCCTAGCGATTGGGAGACCTTCCCAGTCGTTATTTTTTTGGAAGAACAAAACAAGCCGGGTGAATGGTTTGATGACCAAGAACAAAAATCATCTATCCGCTACAAGGTAGATATCTTTGATGATACAAGCACTAGTGAGTTAGCTGTTAAAATCAATCAGATTTTTGAGTCTTTAGGTTTGCGAAGAACGGACTGCCAAGACGTGCCAGACCCGTCTCATTTGAGACATAAGGTCATGCGTTTTGAAGGTGTCGTTGACTTACACTCAGAGCTTGTTTTTCAATTTAGAATGGAGAATTAAACATGTTAGCAAATGGAATTACGCTCTCTTATGGAGAAGCTAAAGGAACTTATACCAAACTTGTTGGGTTGAAAGAAGTACCAGAGTTTGGTATCGAGCCTGAAAAAGTAGAGAACACTACTCTTGAAGATAAAGTTAAGAAGTATGAGTTTGGTATCGGTGATGCAGGGGAATTGGAATACAAATTCTCTTACAAGAACGATAACGAAAATGCTCCTTATCGTGTATTGCGTAAAGCGGCAGACAATAAGAAGAAGCTCTTCTTTGAACAAACTTACCCAGACAACACTAAAGTTCATTTTGAAGGTCAAGTATCTGTTAAGCTTGGCGGTGGCGGTGTCAATGCCGTTATTGAGTTTACCCTTAAAATTGCGTTACAGTCAGAGTTGGAATTTACAGATGGTTTAGGAGGTTAATTAAATGGCGTTAAAATACACAACTTGGAAAGTTACTGACGAAAAAGAGTTGAAGCTACGTTTGACATCTCATCAGGCTGCAACTGTGGAAGAAAAAATCGGCATGAACTTGTTAAAGATTTTCATGCCTGAAGCTGGCGAAGAGTTCACTTTACCGCCTTTGAAAGTTATGTTGTTGTTAGTTCACGGAGCTTTGCAGCAGTATGAACATGGGTATTCCTTTGAGGATGTCTATGATCTATACGATGAATACGTGGACAATGGTGGAGACCAAACAACCTTCATGACAGAGGTTTTAATGCCACTCTTTGAAGTATCGGGTTTTACTCCACGAGGAAGCAAGGGCAAGAAAGCTTCCAACAAGAAGAAAATGACAGTAGTCGAGTAATCTTGACGGTAACGCAGATTATTGAGAGGCTTTATCCTATGTTTTTGGACATTGGGGGTAAGCCTCTTGATTTTTGGGATTTAACGGTGCTTGAAATCAGAGAAATGATTGAAAGCTACAACCGTGTCAAAATCCAAGAGCGTAAAGAGAAGATTATTGATTCTTATAGACTTTCGCAGATGATATCCAACCACGTTTCCTTATTGTTATCCAAGGATGCCAAAGTTTTTGAGTTCTGGGAGTATGCGCCTGAATTGTTTGTAGAAGAACAGCAAGCGGTAGAACAAGAACGGCAAAGACAAGCGCTTTTGTTGCATAAGGAACGGATGCGTGAATTTGCAGAAAGACATAATAGAAAAAGGAAGGAGGAAGTAAATGGCAACTCTTGACGAATTGAAAGTCATGATTGACGCTGAAATAGCGCCTTTCAGGAAGAAGATGAAAGAAGTCGAGAATCAGGTCAAAGGGACATCTGACCAAGTGAAAAATGCCACTGCCAAAGTTCGTGAACAGTCGAACTCTATCGGTAGTGCGTTTGGTAAACTAGCTAAGTTTGCCGGCTTTGCAATCCTTGGTAAGAAATTGCTTGATGTTGGGATGTATTCAACGCAGACAGCTCTTGAAGTAGCAGCGTCTATGAACCAAATCAAGCGACAGATGGGTGAGAGTTCGCAATCTTTCTTAAAATGGGTTAACGATAACGCTAACGCTATGAATATGGGTGTGGGTGAGGCGACCAACTACGGTGCAGTCTACTCAAACCTATTTTCTGGATTTATCAAAGACACCAATAAGCTAAGTGCCTATACTGCTAAGATGTTGCAGACATCGGCAGTTATTGCCGAAGGTTCAGGGCGCACGATTACAGACGTTATGGAGCGGATTCGCTCTGGTTTGCTAGGGAACACGGAAGCGATAGACTTTTGTCGCACCGCTTAGAAATAGGCGGATTAAGAACTTACCAAAATCGGTAGAACTCTAAATTTTAAGTAATTAAAACATGACGATACCGAGGTAAACTAAGCAATTAAAAAGGCTTAGTCACCGTAGAGCATAGGGATTGAACCTGTGCTTTTTGTTTTGTCAAAAAGTATAGAATAAAATATCCCCACGAGTGGTAAGCACCTAAACAATTCGGTTGTAGGTGAAAATATATGCCGAACTTACAAGAAATTGTAAGAAGTATGGATAAAAAGCCATGCGATAACATTATTGAGAAGACCTAGGAATCAACGTCAATGTGGCTATGATTGAATCCACTGAAGCCTTTAAGAAGTTCGCAAACGGACAGAGCTGGCAACAATTGGACTACCAAACCCAGCAACAAATCCGCCTTATGGCTATCCTAGAGCAGGCTACAGCCAAGTATGGAGATACCTTATCCAATTCAGTTAACGGTAGTATCAGCCTGTTTAAGTCGCTGATGAAAGATAGTGCATTGAACCTTGGTAATGCGATGTTACCAATTATCAATGCCATTATGCCTGTCTTGAACTCTTTTGCTATGGTTTTGAAGAACGTGACTGCTAAACTCGCTGAGTTTATCGCTTTGATGTTTAACAAGAAAGCAACAGTAAAAGATGGCGTTGGTGGAGCAGTTGGAGACATGGGTAACGCCATGAAAGATGCTGCAGGAGGTGCAGGAGACCTTGCTGACGCAGTAGACGACGCTGGAGATTCAGCTGGAGGACTTGCTGATAACCTAGGAGACTCAGCCAAAAACGCTAAGAAGGCCGCTAAAGAGTTGCTAGGTCTTTTGGGATTTGATGAGATTAACATCTTGCAAAAACCAAAAGACGATGATGCAGGCGGTTCTGGAGGCGGTGGCGGAGGCAAAGGTGGTAAAGGAAAGGGAGGCGGAGGCGGACCTTTCAAAGACATCTTGCCAGAAGTCGAGTTGACCGACATGGATAACCAATTCAAGAGCATTTTTGACGGTCTTGGAGATAAGCTGAAAGGGTTGTTTGACTACTTTAAGAAGCTTGCAGACCTATTCGGAAAAGGTTTTGCTCTATCATTTAGGTGGGATAGCCTAGATAGGCTTAAAAATGCGCTGGAAGGTATTTGGCAATCCATTAAAGACATCTTTGAAGACGGAACAGTTTTACAAGCAGCAGCAAGGTTTGGAGAAAAACTAGCTTTTGCCTTGGGACAAACGACGGGCGCTCTCGCTAACGTAATCATGGGTATTGCCGTCTTTATCGCTGAAAGTCTGAATAAATCACTTAATGAAACGAAACTAGATATCAAAGCATGGTTAATCCGTATGTTTGATATCGGTGGAGAAATCGTTGAAAGTGTCGGAAATATTGCTCAAAGTATCGGACAAATCTTCTACGATTCAATTACAAGTGAACCTGCTACAAATATGGGCGCAGGGTTAATCAGCGCCTTTACATACGCTTTTATGGGCGTGCAAGAAGTCACCGCTAAATACACAAGAGATATTATCGGTGCTATTGAAGAGACTATCACCGAAAATCAGGCTGGCATAACAGAAATGTTTACGGGTCTTTTTAAAGCTGTAGAGCCTATTGCTCAAGCTTTATCAAGCTCTATGAAGAAGCTTTTTGAAAGTGTTAATCAAGTATATGATGAGCATATAAAACCTTTGTTTGAATCAAGTTCTGCCTTGATGTCAGATGTAGTTGGTGCTTTTGTTAATGGGTGGAATGATAATATTCAACCTGTTCTTGAAAAGATAGGACACGGTTTCGCCGATACAATCAAAAACCATATTGAACCAGCTTTAGAAAAAATAGGTGGCATGATTGGAAGTTTTGCCGACTTTTCTAAAGCGATAAATGAAGTTTTCGGCCCAGTCATTTCCTTTATTGTAGAAAAGTTAACGGTTGTGCTAGCCCCTGCAATTGAATACATAGGAGAAGTTTGGCGTGTTTTATTTAACACTATCTCTGATGTGATTGGTGGTATTGCTGATATCATCAAAGGGGTATTTGATGTACTTACAGGACTTTTAACTGGAGATGGCGAAAAAATCAAAGAAGGATTTTTGAGTATATTTGGCGGATTAAAAGATATAGTAGTTAGCGTCTTTAGTAGCATTATTGATCTTGTATCTGGTGTATTGAAACTTCTTTGGGACGTTGTTGTCGCAATATTCAAAAGCATTTGGGACGCAATTGTAGCTATCTTTTCTGGTGTCGGGTCTTGGTTTGGAGAAAAGTTCCAGGGTGCATGGGACGCTATCGTTAACATCTTCAGTAATCTAGGTTCATGGTTTGGTGATAGATGGGCGGATGTGACAAATGCGTTAGCAGAGATTGGCTCATGGCTGGGAGAAAAATTTCAAGAGGGCTGGGACGCTATTGGAAATATATTTGGAAACTTAGGCTCTTGGTTTGGAGAAAAATGGACTGATGTTACCAATGCCCTTTCAGATGCAAATACTTGGTTAGGTGATAAATTCAAGCAAGGCTGGGATGCAATAAGCAATACATTTAGCAAGTTGGGTTCATGGTTCGGTGACCGTTGGAACGAATCTAAAGACGCGCTTGCCGAAGCAAACACTTGGCTTGGCGATAAGTTCCAATCTGGTAGGGATAAAGTGAACTCAGCTTTTGAAAAAGTTGGCTCTTGGTTCGGCGACCGTTGGAACGATATCAAAGATGGAGTAAAAGAAGCTGATACATGGTTTGGCGAGAAATTTGAGAGTGCAAAAGAGAAAACTCAGAATCCTTTCCAAAAAATCGGTTCATGGTTTGGCGATAGATGGAAAGACATGCAAGATGCCTTGAAAGAAATCCCCAACTGGTTTAAGAATCTGTTTAATGATGCAATGGATAATGCCAAAAACATCGTTAAAAGTGGTATCGATAAACTAAAAAGCTTCTTTAACTTTGATTGGAGCTTGCCAAAAATCAAACTCCCTCACTTTAATATATCTGGTAGCTTTAGTTTGATGCCTCCTAGAATTCCATCATTCTCTGTAGATTGGTATGCACGAGGTGGTGTATTCAACTCTCCTAGCATCATCGGGGTCGGTGAAGCTGGTCAAGAAGCAGTAATGCCTCTTGAACGGAATACAGGTTGGATTTCTATCTTGGCTCAAAAATTGGCCGAAAGAATGCCTGTTAACAATGCACCTACAGGTTATTCATTACCGGCTGGCGACATCGTTATCCAGATCGCAGGTCACGAGTTCGGACGGGTAGCTATCCAAGAAATTAACAAGGAACATGAACGAGCAGGTCAAACCTTGCTCAAGATTTAGGAGGTTAAATGGCACAATTGACAATTAATGGGGTGGCTGTGAAGCCTCCCAAATTTTTTCAGGTCGGTATTCAGGATATCGATGGAGAAACAGGGCGTAATGCCAATGGCGACATGGTGCGTGACCGTATCACGACCAAACGCAAATTAGACTGTGAATGGGGCATGCTGACTCAGGAAGAAATGAGTCAGCTTTTACATGCTGTATCATCTGAATTTTTTGAGGTATCTTATCCAGACCCCATGGATGGCCAAGTCACAAAGACTTTCTATGTCGGTGATAGGACAGCTCCTAGATATACCTTTACTGAGAAATTTAAACCTTGGTCTGGCGCTAAATTCAATCTGATAGAGAGGTAAGAAAATGGACGCTTTAACCAGACGACAATTTGACAGAGCCATGTTTGCCAAGGAAAGGACGCTGGCTATCCGTGTTGGTGATTATGCTTCACGGGATATTAAGGAAGCTAGTTTTGAGTATGGTTACATCAAAGGTGACACATACAAGCCAGGTGGAACATGTGCTGGTAGCGGTAAGATTACCTTTACCAGCATCATTACCACGTTCAATAAACTGGATATCCTACACCCTGAGATTGGCCTACTGGTTGGGACTACCTACCAGTGGGTCAAGATGGGGGAATACTTCATCAACGATATTGAGATTGACCGAAACCGAAACACTACCACGCTAGAGCTCATGGACGGTATGTTTAAGCTCAATCGTGAGTATGTGACGGACTTGCATTTTCCAGCTGAAGTACGAGAGGTTATTCAGGAAATATGCTTAAAAACAGGCATTGAGTTAGCGAATGATTATTTCGGAATCAGCGCCATGCGTTACCATGTCGAGCAAGTGCCTGAAGGTAAGAAACTTTCCTTTAGGGATATGTTAAGCGCTATGACTCAGATGATTGGGATGTCTTGTTTCTTCAACCGAGAAGGAAAGATGGAAATCCGTGATTTGACTGAGTCAAACATCACGATCAACGCAGACAGCTACTTCTTGCATGGTTTAACCAAGAGTGAGATTGAGTATCAGATAGCTGGTATCACTTGTAAGACGGATAAGAAGTCTTTGACAGTCGGTATGAAGACAGGTCGGTCTTTGGAATTGGACAATGTCTTCATGACCCAGAGCGCTTTAAATGACCTGTATTACAAGCTGAAAAACCTGACTTACTATCCATATAACCTTAACTACCAAGGGCATTTACTGCTTGAGGTTGGGCAGTGGGTGACCATTCAGACCAATAAGAAAGAGACTTTTAAAGTTCCTGTCTTAAGTCAGAGCTTTACTTTTAAAGGTGGTCTGAGAGGTCGTATCAGTGCAGACAGTAAGGCTGGGAATGATACCCAGTATTCTTATGAGGGTACGATTACCAAGAAGATAAAGCAACAAGATGGCATTGAAGCAAAAATCCAAGCGCAGATAGAAGCAGCAGACGCAGCTTTTGACGCTGAATTTAAAAAGCGTAAAAAAGAGATAGATGACGGTATCGAACTTGCCAAGGCCAAGGCGGAAGAAGTCAAGCAAGACATCTCAAGTGAAATCGAGAAACGATTCCAAAACTTTGACAATGGTCCATTGAAAGAAGCTAAGCGCAGGGCTGAAGAAGCATTGAAAAATGCTGGCGCAAGTAGCTTGCTTGCTCAGGAAGCCAAGCAGATTGGACTGGATTCTGTTGCTAGACTTGAAGCGTTTAAGTCGCAGACTACGAGCGCTCAAACAGCTCTATCGAGTGATTTTGATGCTCTGAAACAGACGGTCATAAGTGAAGTCAATCAAGCTTCAGAATATCGCAGGACGACCACAGAGGCCCTTAGTCGTATGACTGGTCAGATGAATGGATTTGCGACCAAATCAGAGGTTAAACAGGACATCGATGGACTTACGCAGACCTTTGCCAAAATGAAGGTTGGTGGTAGGAACTACTATCGAGATTCTGAGAAGGTTCGAACGAGTACACGGTTCTTCTCGTTTCCTTTACATCCATACTTTACCCAAGAAAATGTCGGAGAAACTTGGACTTTATCGTTTGATTTAAAAATCAACGAAGGTGGTGAGATTCGTTCTCTGCATTTTTATCATTATCAAAATAACCGCTTCGGTCTGAAAGCTAGTGCAGACATTACCCCTTCAAAAGAATGGCAACGGTTCACATTCACAGGTCCAGTTATCTTTCCGAACGACGACCCTCGTTATTCGAGGGGAGAAATGGCCTTGTATGATTACGCTGGAAATAATAACTATTCTGTGCGTAGGATTAAACTTGAGAAAGGCACTCTAGCTACTGACTGGAGTCCGGCAATCGAAGATACTGAGGAGCTTATCACTGAAGCCAAGGCTACTTTTGAGCGGACGGCTCAGGGATTGCGGACGGATTTATCAGCTATTCAGGAATATGTCAATAAAGACGGCCAGCGACAGGAAGCTCTACAGCGTTACACTCGTGAGGAAAGCGCAAAACAAGCGACGGCTGTACGTGAGCTAGTTGCGAAGGACTATGTAGGCAAAGCGACTTATCAAGAAACTGTAAAAGCTATTGAGAACAAGTTCGAAGCTATCACGAACCCACAAAATGGCTCGATTGCTACTCAAATTGCTAACTACAAGAAATCAGTTGATGGCAGATTTGCAGACATCACTTCATTGATTGCTGGCAAGGTTAATCAGACAGATTTTCAGCGTGTCAAAGAAACTAGCCAGCTCTATGAGCGGATTCTTGGAAATTCTGAGAACGGTATCGCTGACAAAGTAGCTCGTATGGCTATGACCAATCAGCTATTCCAGGTTGAAGTTGGGAAGGCATTTGCGGAACATCAGAATTTATTCTTAACCTCAACGCTCACTAAAGGATTTTTAGGAAATGCTGGAATCATTAACGTAGCGAATGCAACACAAAAAGAGGTTACATCCGATTTCATTTCAGTAGATCCAAATGAAAAAATTATTTTCCAGCACTGGGTAACTCTTCCTGAGAATGGAATGGCCTGGAGTGCATGGCAATTTTTTGATAAAAATAAAAATCCTATTGATAACCGTAAATCAGGCTTAAATGCTTACAAAACAACTGTAGGCAAACAACACAACATCAATCAAATCACTGTACCAGCGAATGCTTATTTCGTCAGATTCTCAGCTCGTATGTACGATGATGGTTTGATAAAAGTAGAACAGGGTTCAATTCCATCCGACTACTCAGTAGCATCAAATGATGCTCTTGAAGCTGTGAAAACCGTCCAAAGACAGTTGGCTGGTTCATGGTCCGTTCAGAACATCAACTCAGCTGGAGATATCATTTCTGGAATCAATCTAGGCGCTAACGGTCATAATCGATTTGACGGCAAGTTGACTCATATCACTGGCGAGACCTTAATTGATAATGCAGTTATCAAGTCTGCTATGATTGATAAGCTGAAAACGGCCAATTTTGAAACTGGTTCGGTCACGACTAAGATATTAGACGCTGAAGCAGTCACGGCTGATAAAGTGAGATTTGACGATGCGTTTATTAGGAAAATGATTGCAAATGAAGCTTTTATTAACCAACTAACATCTAAACGCATTTTCACGACAAGAGTCGAGTCCGTCGTTTCTAGTTCAACATTCCTGGAAGCCTATCAAGGAAGGATTGGTGGATTCACTATTGGGCGTTTTGACCAAGGAAGAGGTCGCTGGATTTCTGGTATCAACCAATTCTCAGTTGGCATGGGAAATGGCGAAGGTGGCAGTTATAACGGTGAAAATACTGCTTTTTGGGCGAACTGGGGTTACAGCTGGAACTATCCCGGCCCCAATGCTTGGTATGTAACAACGTCAGGAAATATGTATTGTCGAAACGGAGCGGATTTCCACGGGAAGGTCGACTTTTCGGACAGATCAAGAGTGAATTTTTATAGTCAACCGTCGTTTTCAAATGGAGCAGTGATAAAGGGTAGTTTGACGGTGTCTGGTCGTATCACTTATAGTGGCGGTGAGTGGCTTTACTCACCTATATACAATAAATTGTGGAAAGATACTTCACAAGGAGGTACTTGGCTATATTTGAATAGACAAGATAACGGTAAAAGTGACTGGATTGAGATGAATAAAAGAATCTCAGACCGTCGCTATAAATCCAATATTCAAGATAGTCAAGTATCTGGTCTAAATGTTATCGAAAAACTGAAGACATATAGCTACCGTAAAGAGTACGATGGTAAAGTTGAAGATATCTCATGTGGTATCATGGCTCAAGATGTTCAGAAATATGCCCCTGAAGCTTTTTTTGAAAACCCTGACGGTGCATACTCATATCGCACATTTGAATTGGTGCCTTACTTAATTAAGGCCATCCAAGAATTAAATCAAAAAATAGAAAAAATGGAGAAAATAATGGCATGAATAACAACATGGACGCAGTAGTAAATCAGTTAACACTTGATTCACTGACTAAAAAACTAGCAGTCAGCGAGCAAGAATCAGCTAAGAATGAAGCTCTTTATTTGTATGCAGCAAGCGAATTGCACACGATGAAAAAGGTCCTAGAATATGACCCAGCTCTAAAAGAGTTATTTGAAGAAGTGAAAGGAAAAATGACAAATGACAATTAATAATTATGAACTAGCAAGCAAACCTTATGCACGAGGATTTGGAGATAATACCAAGACAGTAGTTGAAATTCGTTTATCAGAAGGCAATCGTTACAGTACGAACATGCGCGAACTTTCAGGAGATCGCACAAGTGAACCAGAAGATGTCTTGATTCAAGATGTGCTGGATATCTTAAAAGCCGAACTAGATCCAGGCAGCGCCATCGTCAAAACACAGGCACAGCTTGAACAGGCTAATCAGAAGATTGCTCAAAATGAGAGTGAACAGAACAAGCTTGCAGCTCTTGCAAATAAAATCGATAAAGTAGTGCGTGTCATGGCTCAAGATTCTATCATGGGGGAGAAACTATCCTACGGGACAACCTACAAGGAACTTGTTGAACTATTCCCACTTGCTGAAGTCGGTAAAGTTTATGAGCCTGGTGCAATTTTCGCAGTCGAAGATCCTAATCACGCCGAAATTAATGGAGAAGGTAAGCGCATCTTGATTCAAACGAATCAGTCATTTACTTATCAAGGAGAAACCCTTGCTCAACTTGAAGGAACACCTTATCAAAATGGTGTTCTAACACCTTGGAAGTTTAACGCACCGAAAGCACCAAATGAACAGTAGAGGTGTTTTATGGACGTCTTACAATCAACAGAGCATTTCTTCATGAACGTGCTACCAGTAGCTACGCCAATCATCGTAGCTTGGTTTAGTTACAAAATGCCCAAAAAGGCAAAAGAACAGACAGACCAAATCATTTCTGAATTGAATGATGTCAAGAAACAAATCAAAGATGTCCAGATTACTGCTGATGAGAATAACGCCAAAATTGACGAAGTACAAGCAAAGCTCAAACTTCACGACGATGCGCACCTTGTAACCATGAGGATGCGCCTTGATCGTGATATTCGTAGGGCAATCCGACGTGGATTTACTACCAAGGATGAGTTCTATGTAGTCGAAAACATGCACAACAGCTACAAGGCTTTGGGTGGTAATGGCTACATAGACCACTTGTACAACAATTTTGAATCGTTGCAGATTAGAGATGACATCTTAGTAGAAGACGAGAAAGGAAAAATATATGACACAATTTAATGAATTTATCATCGCTTTTGCGACAGGCTTTTTAGCAGTAGCAATAGGCGGTATCGTGAAAGCAGTGAAAGACTACCTTTTGCGAAAAGGTGGAGAAAAAGCGGTAAAAATCGCTGAAATCCTTGCTAAGAACGCAGTCAATGCAGTTGAGCAGGTAGCAGCTGAAACAGGCTTCAAAGGTGATGAAAAGCTAGAGCAAGCTCGTGATAAAGTTCGAGCTGAACTTACAAAATACAACATCAGCATGACTGACAAGGATCTAGATACCTTTGTAGAGTCAGCAGTGAAGCAGATGAACGATGCTTGGAAGGAGTAAATATGTCTAAAAAACAGGAAATGATTCAATTCTTCATCGACAAGGCCAACGCAGGCGATGGGGTGGACAATGATGGAGCTTATGGTTTCCAATGTGCCGACGTACCCTGCTATGGGCTCCGTCACTGGTACGGTGTTACGCTCTGGGGTAATGCTTATGACTTGCTCGAGTCGGCACGTTCACAAGGCCTGAAAGTAGTGTATGACGCTGACTATCCAAAGGCTGGTTGGTTCTTCGTAAAATCATACGTAGCTGGGGACGGTGTCAATTACGGGCATACAGGGCTGGTCTATGAAGATTCAGACGGATATACCATCAAGACGATTGAGCAGAATATCGATGGCAACTGGGACTACTTGGAAGTAGGTGGCCCTTGTCGCTACAACGAACGTTCTGTAAATGAAATCGTTGGGTATATCGTACCGCCTGAAGAGGTTGAAACTGGCTGGCAACAGAACCAGTACGGTTGGTGGTGGGTTCGTGAAGACGGCTCATATCCAACTAATAAATGGGAGAAAATCAACGAAGCTTGGTACTATTTCGATGATAAAGGCTTCATGAAACGCAGTACATGGTTGAACTACAATGACGCTTGGTACTGGTTCACGGATTCAGGCTCTATGGCAACTGGCTGGGCTCGTATTAACAACGCTTGGTATTACTTCGATGAAGACGGTAAGATGGTCACTGGTTGGATTAAACATAAGCTGACTTGGTACTACCTTGACCGTAAAAACGGCAATATGGTATCTAACGCTTTTGTCCAATCAGCAGACGGAACAGGCTGGTACTACCTCAAACCAGACGGAACAATGGCAGACAAGCCAGAGTTCACAGTTGAGCCAAATGGCTTGATTACAACTAAATAATTTAAAAAATAAAATGAAAGGAAAACTTTTCTAAAATGTGTATCTACCCCACAGGATTCGTTCTTGTGGGTTTTTTTTCGTTAAAAAGAGCGATAAATATTGACTTTTTTAAAGAAAGATGTCATAATCAAGTTAATTCAAAAAAATATTATGGAGCGAGTAGGAGGAATTTGGTATGTTAAAAAATACAAAACAACCTCAATACTTTAAGTCTTTTTTACTTGGTATGACAGCAATTGTATTGCCTGTTTTTAGCTTTAACCAGAACATTCCAAAAGTAAAAGCTGATACAGTCCCAGACTGGAAGAAAGTCAAAAGTGATTACAAGAAATCAACGATGGGCATTCAGAAAGAGGTAATGGAATTTGGATACCGAGAATAAAGATTTGATTGAAGTCAATAATATTGTTGATGAAGTCGAGCGCTTACCACATGAACAGCGTCAAGTAGTTCTGCAGAAGTTGGAAATCTATCAAGGAGATCTACCACATCCAGATATCCTCAAAGGATATCAAGAGCTATATCCGGATGCTGCTCACAAGATTATTGATAATGGTATTGCAGAAAGCCAACATCGTAGAGAGATGGAAGATAAATACTTATCAGGGAATATTGCTTCTCATAAATTGGGACAGTTATTTGGCTTTTTAATCGCCCTCGTTGTTATTGTTGGTGGAATTTACTTAATAGCAACAGGTAAACAAATTGCAGGTAGTGTTTTAACTGGAACAACTGCACTAGGGCTAATTAGTTTGTTTACAGGGAATAAAAACAAAGACAAAGAATAGTTATTCACCGCAGGCTCAGGCTTGCGTTTTTTTGTTTGCTCTAAAATACGCTTGATAATCGCTTGAAATTCCTGAAAAACATTTATAGATATAGGGTTAGGAGTGTTCTTTTTCGCTTGAATATCTTTATTTTGCTCTGAAATTGACTTGTTAGCCTCAACAAATAGCTTTACAAAGCCCTTGGTTGCCAATTTTGTTGACGTTAACAAAATTAGAGTTTGTATTTCTATTTTGTAAAAACACGCATTTTGAACAATTAGAAACCCAAATCACAATCCTATTGTTCAAAAAAGCGTTTACATGAAGAATAGAGGGGTGTTTTGTCAAAAATAAAAACAGTGAAATTAGTCACTGATCCTTTTGTAAACTATTAGAACTAAATTGCAGCCTTCTCAACTATACGGGCAAAGGTGAGTATGAAAATGAATACGAAGATGAATACGATTTAAAAAAATGACGAAAATTAACGGAAATGATTTTAAATAAAAATAAGCAAAAACTAAACTATTGATAAGCAACAGAAAGCATTGGTAAACATTTGTCACTTATACCATAGTTCGTGACAGTTCCAGCTTTTTTTGATAAAATCATACAGTATGCCCTTGGGCACAAAGTATGAACTGGGACTGT
>ERZ773001.278-NODE-278-length-21521-cov-129.516_pt1 | contig 21521 bp, 16 predicted proteins | sample MGYA00511673_ERZ773001 | MGnify/ENA primary metagenome ERZ773001 (study PRJEB29015, sample SAMEA2738091) | human oral metagenome | biome: human oral; feature: human-associated habitat; material: saliva | place: China | collected 2162 ... | reverse complement strand
CAAGGTCGTCTCCCCGACGATCTCCGACGCGGTTGCGGAGGGCGTGCGCGACGCCTCCGTCCCGAAGCCTCCGCAGGGGTGAGGCTCGCGCGCACCGCGGGCGCAACCTGTGCCGCGGGCGCGGCGCGACCGCTTGTGAAGCGGGCTCGTGAGGCGGACTCGCGACACGGGCCGCTCGTGACACGGGCTCGCGAGGCGGGCCGCTCGTGACACGGGCTCGCGACACAGACCGCTCGTGATACGGGCCGCTCGTCATATGGGGCGGGATCCTACGGGGTCCCGCCCCGCTGCTATGCCCAGCTTTCCCGCCGTCGGTGACCCACCCCGCTATCGGCACTCCACCGTCGGTGCCCACCCCACTGTCACACCCCCACAAAAGTCGCACGTAATTTAATCCGGTCATTTTTTGAGATAGCTAGAAAACGTTGCAATTCCAACGATGCTATTTCATACTTTTAAGTAGCCGCGGGGGAATTACGTGCGACATTGGTGGGGAACCATCATGCCTCGTGTCCTGGTGTCCCCCCGTTGCAGCCACCACGAGAACCTAGAAAGACCACTGCAACGCCCGCAACACCTAGCAGCTCAAGCAGGTCCGGGGACCCCGCGACCACCTGCACGAAAATGCTCTCCACACGCGGATAGGTTCCGACGATCCGGATAGGTTAACGGCATCCGGATAGGTTACTAAGCTATCCGGATGCTCGTAACCTATCCATATCGCAATTACCTATCCACGTACGCAGCCGGTTTCGTCGATACGGAAAGCAGAGAAGGTCCGGAGGGCCCGGCCGCGGTGCCGGCGGGCGATGGTGGCGCTGCACCCGTTACGTGGCGGTGCACCCGTTACGTGGCGCTGCACCCGAACAGAAGGGGTGTAATGCCTACGGATCGGGTGCACCGCCCACACCAACAAGCCTAACCGCGGATACGCACACCTCCCCATGGGCAGGCATTGCACCACTGGGCGTGTGCGCACGTTGTTGAGGGTTTGTTTATGCGGCTGTGGTCCAGGCCGCTCATTGTTGCTGGGATTGGCGTAGTGCCGCAGGGACCAGAGGAGGGCCCGGCCGCGGTGCCGGCGGGCGGCGGCAGGGCCTAGCCGGGCTTCGAGACGACGCGCCGAACCACACGCCAGCAACCAAGCACCACCGGTGTGGAAGGCGCCGGAGGGGCTGGAGGACCCGACCGCGGTGCCGGTGGGCGGCGGCAGGGCATCGAGCCGACGCGCCGAGCACCATCAGCCGCGAAGGCCCAACTGGTGTGGAGGACACCGGGGGTCCGGCCGCGGTGCCGGTGGGCGATGGTGGCGCCGCACCGCCGGTGTGGAGGACACCGGAGGGAACTGCCGCGGTGCCGGTGGGCGGCGGCAGGGCCTGGCCGGGCTTCGAGGCGCGGCGCCGAACGAAGTGAGGCCGCCTAGCCTCGCGGGCAGCCGGGCCCTCCGGCGCCCGGAACACCCGTGGGGTCACAAGCAACACGAAGCCGCCCGGCCCCACAGGGGCCGGGCGGCTCACGCATCAGGCCGCTAGGCAGCCATCAGCGAAGGTTTCAGCGCATCTGGGTGCCGGTGGCGCCCAGGCGCTCGCAGGCCTCGACAACGCGGGCGGCCATGCCGGCCTCGGCCGACTTGCCCCACGTACGCGGGTCGTACTGCTTCTTGATGCCGACCTCGCCGTCGATCTTGAGGACGCCGTCGTAGTTGCGCAGCATGTGGTCAACGACCGGGCGGGTGAACGCGTACTGCGTGTCGGTGTCGACGTTCATCTTGATGACGCCGTTGGCGACAGCGGTGGCGATTTCCTCGGCGGTGGAGCCGGAGCCGCCGTGCATGACCAGGTCGAAGGGACGATGGTCGAGGCCGAAGTGTTCCGCGACCTCCTTCTGGATGGTGCCGAGCAGCTCGGGACGCAGCTTCACGTGGCCGGGCTTGTAGGCGCCGTGCACGTTGCCGAAGGTCAGAGCGGTGATGTAGCGGCCGTTCTCGCCCAGGCCCAGGGCCTCGACGGTCTTGATGCCGTCTGCGGTGGAGGTGTAGAGCTTCTCGTTGATCTCGCCAACGACGCCGTCTTCCTCGCCGCCGACAGCGCCGACCTCGATCTCGAGGATCGTGTTGGCCTTGACGGACAGGGCGAGCAGTTCCTTAGCGATCTCGAGGTTCTCGTCGAGGTCGATGGCGGAACCGTCCCACATGTGGGACTGGAAGGTGGGCAGCTTGCCTTCGGCAACCTGGCCGGCCTCGATCTCGAGGAGGGGGCGGACCCAGGAGTCGATGTTCTGCTTGGCGCAGTGGTCGGTGTGCAGGGCGACGGTGATGCCGTAGTTCTTGGCAACCTCGGTCGCGTAGGCCGCGAGGGCCAGCGAGCCGGTGACACGGTTCTTGATGGTGGAGCCGGAGCCGTACTCGGCGCCGCCAACGGACACCTGGAGGATACCGTCGGACTCGGCCTCGGCGAAGCCCTGGAGGGCGGCGGTGATGGTCTGGGACGAGGTCACGTTGATCGCAGGGTAGGCGAACTTGCCATCCCGTGCGCGATTCAGCATCTCTGCGTAGACCTCAGGGGTTGCGATAGGCACTTGGAGCCTCCTAATCGAGTGACAGTTTTGTCGTGATTGATTGTCTCACATTTTGCATGATCGGGAAGGGATGGAAGTCCCGTTCGGACAGGGGCTTTTCATCCCGTGGGGACGTGTGGTAAGCGCTTGGCGAGGCCGGGTTGGCCTGCATATCCGCGCCTCTCGCGGGTGTTGTCACGAGGCGGGGGTGGCTCTTGTGGGTGTGGCGCGCTGGTGCGGTGGCGGGGTCAGGGGAGGGAGGGGGCAGGGCGTGCCGCAAGGCGGGAGGCGTGCGCCCACATGACGATCGCGGCGGCGTGGCCGACGTTCATGGAGCGCGTCGAACCGCGCTGGGTGATGGCGACGACGACCCGGCAAGCGGCGAGCATGTCCTCACTCAGACCCGAGGCCTCGGACCCAAAGACCAGGCAGGCGCGCTCGGGCAATACGGCCCCCTCAAGGGCGACGGAGCCGTCGACATTGTCGACGCCGACGAGGGCCAGGCCCTCGCGCTCGCAATGCTCGACGAGTTCGCTCACTTGCGCGCGGTGGTCCACCGGCAAGTATCGGTCGGTGACCATGGCGCCGCGGCGGTTCCAGCGCTTGCGGCCCACGACGTGGACGCGGCGCGCGCCAAGCGCGTTGGCCGTGCGCACGATAGAACCGATGTTGAAGTCATGGTCCAGGTTCTCCACGGCCACCTCGAAGGGAAGCGAGCGGGCGGCGACGTCCGCGCGGATCGCCTCCATCGTCCAGTAGCGGTATCGGTCTTCGACGTTGCGCCGATCCCCGCGCTCCAGAAGCTCCCGGTCATAATGCTCGCCAACCGGCCAGGCAGCCTCGCCCCCAGGCCACGGACCGACCCCCACCTGCGCGCGCGAGCCAGCCCCGGCCTCGTGCGCCTCAACGTCCCCAGAAATCGCGCCCTGCCGCGCGATGTCACACCCGTTTTCCAACTCGTTCACGGATCCCACCCTAGCTGGAACGTAGAATGAGGGCATGAATCTGCTGATGAACGAAGAAACAGCACTCAGTGAGCTGCCGCCGGTGAGCGCGTGGCTCTCCGACATGGACGGCGTCCTGGTCAAGGAAAACCGCGCACTACCGGGAGCTAACGAATTCCTGGCGGCGCTGCGCGCCAACAACATTCCGTTCCTGGTCCTCACCAACAATTCGGTGTTTACCAACCGCGACCTCTCGGCGCGCTTGGCGAACTCGGGCCTGGCTATCCCCGAAGAAAACATCTGGACCTCCGCCAACGCCACCGCAGCCTTCCTCCAGCAGCAGTCCCCCGGATCGACCGCCTACGTCATCGGCGAGGCCGGCCTGACCACCGCGATCCACGCCGCGGGCTACGTGATGACGGAAACCAACCCCGAATACGTGGTGCTCGGCGAGGTTCGCTCCTACGACTTCCGCGCGCTCACCCACGCGATTCGCCTCATTGAGGGCGGCGCGAAGTTCATCGCGACGAACCCCGACGTCTCGGGCCCCTCCGACGAGGGAACCCTGCCCGCATGCGGCGCGATCGCCGCGATGATCACGGCCGCGACAGGCAAGCAGCCCTACTTCGTGGGCAAGCCGAACCCGGTCATGATCCGCGCTGGCCTGAACAAGATCGGCGCCCACTCGGAGCGCGCCGCGATGGTCGGCGACCGCATGGACACCGACGTGCGCGCCGGCGTCGAGGCGGGCCTGCGCACGCACCTGGTCCTGTCGGGCTCCACGGCCCGCGAGGACGTGAGCAACTACCCGTTCCGCCCCTTCGGTATCCACGAGGGCATCGGCGATCTCGTTGAGCTCGTCGAGGCGGCCCACTGACCCACTCCGTCCCGGAAAGGAACCCCCCATGACCAACGATTCCCACAAGGCTCGCCTGGCCGCCCTCGTCCAGGAACTCTCCGTCATCCACGAGAAGGTCACCCTGGCGTCGGGGCGCGAGTCCGACTTCTACGTCGACATGCGCCGCTCGACGCTGCACCACGAGGCCGCTCCCCTCATCGGCCACGTCATGCTGGACCTCCTGGAGGAGTCCGGCTTCGCGGTGGGCGAGGAGTACGTGGCCGTGGGCGGCCTGACGATGGGCGCGGACCCGGTGGCCACGGCGATGCTGCATGCGGCGGCCTCGCGCGGCCTCGACCTGGACGCCTTCGTCGTGCGCAAGGCGGCCAAGGATCACGGCATGAAGCGCCGCATCGAGGGCCCCGACGTCGTGGGCAAGAACGTCGTCGTTCTCGAGGACACGTCCACGACGGGCGGCTCCCCGCTGGAGGCGGCGCTCGCCCTGCGCGAGGCCGGCGCGAACGTCGTCGCCGTCGCCGTGATCGTCGATCGCGCGACCGGCGCGAAGGAGCGCATCGAGGCCGAGGGCTTCCCGTACTTCTACGCGCTGGGCCTGGAGGACATCGGCCTGGCCTGATTCTTCCCTCTCCCTGACGAGGCCGGGGCTGGGTTCTGCATAAACCTAGCCCCGGCCTCGTTATCGTCTGAGCACCCTCACATGTGGGGCACGGCGCGCATGGCGCGCGCGGTGACCCAGCGAGGGGCGATTTTCATGATGCCCATGGCGACCTTGTAGGTCGCTGTGGGGGTGACGTGGATGCGCCCGGCGCGCACGGCGTCGAGGGCATCGGCGACGACACGCTCGGGGCTGGCCATGAGCCAGGACGGCGTGCCGCTCATGTCAACGCCGGCGTGCGCGAAGAAGGGGGTATCGACGGGGCCGGGGCACACGACGGTGGCGGTAATGCCCGACCCCGCGAGTTCGGCGGCCAGGCCTTCGGTGAAGGCGACGACCCAAGCCTTGTGCGCGGAGTAGGTGCCGGCCCCCGTGCGCGAGGCGACGGAGCCAACGTTGAGGATGGCGCCCCGACCGCGCGAGCGCATGGAGATACCGGCGTGGTGGGCCAGGGTCATGACGGCTCGGACCATGACGTTCAGGCCGTCCACCTCCCGCTCCAGTATGTTGTCCAGGAAGGGGCTACCCAGGCCAAAGCCCGCGTTGTTCACGAGGAGGTCGACGGGGCGCAAGTCCGGCTTCTCGGTGTCCGCGGGGCCTCCGACGTCGAGGCGTGCGGCAACGCGCGCGCATCCTTCCTCGGTGGACAGGTCGGCGGCGATGACCTCGGCGCGCACACCCGCGACGTTTGTGAGCGAGGCCGCGAGCGCTGCCAGGGCGTCCTCGCGGCGCGCGACGAGCACCAGGTCGTGGCCCGCGGCGGCCAACTGCCAGCAGAATTCTTCACCAATCCCGGAGGTTGCTCCGGTCACAAGCGCGGTTCCCATGGGGGAAGTCTAGCGCGCTCGCGTGGGGGTAGCACGAGGCCGGGGCGGACTCGCGCACGTATCGCGAGTCCGCCCCGGCCTGCTGTTTTATCGCGTGCGGATCAGGAATCCGGCTCCGCCGCCGGCGAGGGCCGCCGGGATGAGGAGGAGGAGCAGCCAATAGGGGCTCCAGCCTCCCGATCGTCCGGCGTCGGTGGCCGCCGCGATGGGCAGCGAGGCGGCCGCGTCGCTGGTGCCCACCGAGGGGGCTGCGGCGGCACCGGACTGGGCGCTCTCACCGCTCTGGGTGCCGCTCTGGGCTCCGCTTTGCGGGCTGGCACTCGCGGACGGTGTCGCGGCGGGGGCCGCCTTGGGGGCGGTGACCGGGGGGGCGCTACCCGAGGAGGTCGCGGCGCCCGATCCACCGCGCGAGGCAGCTCCGGAGCTCAGGACTGCCTGTGTGCCCGGGGCGCTCGCGCCCGATGCGGAGGCTGCGGGGCGGGTTGCGCTCGAGAGCACTCCCCTGGCCACAGCCTTGTTCCCAGAAGAAGCTGCGGGTGCCGGTGCCGACGATCCTCCGGGGCGCGTGCTCGGCGCAGGAGCCGGATCAACACTCGGCTCGGGCGCGGGCGTCGGCTCGGGCGCGGGAGTCGGTTCGGGAGCGGGAGTCGGCTCAGGCGCAGGTGCCGGGTCAACGCTCGGCTCAGGCGCCGGTGTCGGCTCGGCGCTCGGCTCAGGCTCGGGTTCGGCGCTCGGTTCGGGCGCGGGAGCAGGCGTCGGTTCGGGAGCGGGAGTCGGCTCAGGCGCGGGAGCCGGATCAACACTCGGCGTGGGAGCAGGCGTCGGCTCAGGCGCGGGAGCCGGCTCGGGCGCGGGCGCGGGAGCAGGCGTCGGCTCGGGCTCCGGCGTCGGCGCGGGGCCCGGCGAAGGCGTCGGGACCGGCTCGTCGCCCGGGGTGGGCGCGGGCTGCTCGTTGTGGTGGCCGGAGCGGACCACGACGGTGAAGGACTGGGGCTCCGCAAGGACGCGCTCGCCGCTGCGGGCGCCCACCTCGATGCGGTAGGTTCCGGGTGCGCTGAACACCCAGTTGCCGTGCATGTGCGTCGACTCGGTCGTGTGGACCGCCCCGTCGCCCGCGGCCGAGTCGAAGTGGACGCGCGCGCCGGTTCCGAACGTACCGCCCTGGAAGAAGGCGACGCGAGCACCCTGGGGGGCCTCGGCCAGGTGCAGGGTCAGGTCCGCGCCCTCGGGCAGGGCGGCGTAGTCGATGCCCTCGGTGGACAGGCCGGGCCACACGATGTCGCTGTTTTGCGTTTCGGGCAGCACGTAGGTGGCGGTGCCCACCGGGCCGAGCACGTCGTAGCTCGCGTCCGACAGGGAGGCCGGGCGCACGAAGCGCGCGTTAGGGCCGACGGACAGGGTCGTGGAGGACAGGGTACGCAGCACGGAGGTGCGCGCGTTGGTGAGCGAGTCGTCCTTGACGGCCAGCCCGTAGGTGGTGCCGTTCTCGCCGGCCGCCTGGGTCAGGCGCACGTCCAGGTGTCCGCGGGCGATCTCGACGGGGTCGGTCAGCAGGGACGAGGCCGGGGCCGGGTTGTCTCCTCCACCGGGGTTGGGCGCAGGATCGGGGTTGGGCACAGGGTCAGGGGTCGGCTCAGGTTCGGGTTCGACGGGCGCGGGCGAGCCGTCGCGCATCTTGAGCGTGGCGGTCAGGCCCACGTGGTCACCAACGGTGACGTCGGAGGCATCGGCAACCGTCATGACTGCGTCGGAGAGGGGGTGGGGGCGCAGGGTAACGCGTATGTACATGGGGTCGGACTGGCACACGCCCAGGTCCTGGGTCTTGGTGTCCATGCCGCCAGCTCCCAGCGTGCCTTCCATCGAGCACCAGGGGCTGAAATCCCACTTGGATTCGAGGAACTCGATCTTGTAGGTGGCGCGCAGGTTGGGGTCTGCTGCCTTGACGGTGGCCGTGTACTGGTCGGTCGTGCCGGGGTTCAGGTCGTAGGAAACGTCGACGCGGCGCGAGGCCACGGGCAGGCGGTCCGGGTTCCATTCGGGCGCGGGGTCGGGGTTGGAGGGGCCCAGGATCGTGTCGGATCCACCGACGCTGACGGGCTCGGTGTCCTTCTGGGAGTACTGCACGGCCTGGGAGACCCAGCGGGCGGAGGCGGAATCGGAGGGGATGTAGATCGCCTGGACAGCCGCTGCGTCCGCGCCGAGCAGCTCGGAGACGGTGACGCGACCGCCCTCAACCACGGCCTCGGTGAGGAAGTAGCCGTTGACGGTGATCCACGCGCGTCCCGTGTCGGTGGCGACGCCCGTGTCGAGCGTGATGTCGGTGAGGTAGTTGTCGCCGGGGTGTTCACGCTCGGCGTGGTGGGACAGGGTGAGCGTGGGTGTGGCGGCGTTGCCGTCGATGCGCTCGGCTCGTGCCACGTTGTAGGCCGAGACGATGTCCTTGATCGTGCCGTCGGCGGGGTTCGCGCCGCCGACCTGCCAGACCAGCGGCGTGATCGGCGAGGAGTAGATGGCGGTCCCGTCGGCGCTGCGCGCGGTCATCTTGTAGTTCGCGACGTAGCGGCCGGGCTGGGTGAAGGTCGTGTACAGGTGCGTGTGGCGGGGGTTGTAGACGCTGCGGTAGGCGGTGTCGTGGCTGGAGAGGAAGCGGTTGACGCTGTCGCCGTTGTCGATGAACATCTCCATGCGGCCCGGGCCGTCGACGCTGATGAGGTCGAGCGTGTAGGTCTCACCCTCGAACTTGTCGGTGTCTCCGATCTCGCCAGCGCCCAGGCCCGCCCAGATGGGTGTATTGCCGGGGCCGGGGGTCTGGGGAGCGGCGTTCAGGACGCTTCCTTCGGCGCCGAGGAATGACAGGTCGGGACGCTTGGCGGGAACGACGAGCTGCGATTTGGCCTCGTCTTTCTCGCCGGTGCCGGTCCACGCCTTGGGGATCCACAGGGCGGTCTTTTCCATCGGGAGGTTGATGGTGTTGAGGCTAAAGCTGTTGGTATCGTCGTGCCAGACGGGGATGGGCGCATCCACGTGCTGTCCGGTGACGATCCAGTCCTTGTCCTGGTCGGGCCCGGCCCACGCGGTGGCGGGGGTCAGCGCCAGCAAGAGGGCAAGCGCCGCGGTGCTGACGCGTCGCAGGTATGACATAAGGGTGCCTTTTCTAGCTATGTTGTAGATGAGAATCATTATCACTATAGACAATCGGTCCGACGAGCGCACATGATCACGCACGTTTCACACGTGTTTCACGCAGACGCCCCCTCCTCCCACCGATAGGCTCGACCCCATGAGATTCGCGACCTGGAACGTCAACTCCATCCGCACGCGCGTTGACCGCGTCATCGCCTTCCTCGAGCGCTCAAGCACCGACGTGCTCGCCATGCAGGAAATCAAGTGCCGCCCCGACCAGTTCCCCACCGCCCCCTTCGAGGAGGCCGGCTACCACGTCGCCATCCACGGACTCAACCAGTGGAACGGTGTCGCCGTGGCCTCGCGCCTCCCGATTCTCGACATCCAGAACCACTTCCCCACCCAGCCCACCTTCGGCAACCCGGCGGTCATCGAGGCCCGCGCGCTCGGCGTCACCATCGACACGACCGACACGCTCCCGCGCGAGGATGGGCAGGCCTCGTCCATGACGATCTGGAGCCTGTACGTGCCCAACGGGCGCGAGCTCACCCACGCGCACTACGCCTACAAGCTCGAGTGGCTCGCCAACCTCGCCGAGCAGGGCCGCGGTTGGCTCGCCGACCCGGAGGCGCTCATTGCACTGGTGGGCGACTGGAACGTCGCTCCCCTGGATGAGGACGTGTGGGACATGGCCGCCTTTGAGGGCGCGACCCATGTGTCCGCCCCCGAGCGCGAGGCCTTCGCCGCCTTCGCCGCGGACGGCTGGGTCGAGGTCACGCGAGGCCGCGTCACGAACTACACGTACTGGGACTACCAGAAGCTGCGCTTCCCCAAGAACGAGGGCATGCGCATCGACTTCGCCTACTGCTCCCCGGCGCTTGCCGCGCGCGTGAGCGGCGCGCAGATAGACCGCGACGAGCGCAAGGGCAAGGGCGCCTCCGACCACGTGCCCGTCATCGTCAACGTCGACTGACGGATCGGACGAGGCGTGGGTGAGCGCCGGAACACGTCGAGGCCTGGGCACGTGCCCAGGCCTCGTTCCGTATCAATTAGGCGTGCTCGCGCGCGAGGCGCAGGAGCGCGGAGTTGAGCGCCGACCAGTTGTCGTGATGCCACGGCCCGAAAGGCTCGGCACCCACGAAGGCGGCGCTGGCACCCAGGTCTCGATCGGCCCACACGAAGGAGCCGGACTGGCCGAAGTGTCCGATCGTGCGCGGAGACGCGTCGGGAGCCGTCCAGTGCGGCCACTTGTCGCCGCGAATCTCCAGGCCAAGGCCCCACGGACAGGGCGCAAAACGCCCGTAACCGGGCACGACGCCGGCGAGCGCCGGAAACTGCGAAAGTCCCGCGAGGGCGGCCAGCGGCGCGCTCACCAGAGTCGGGCGCGCAAGCTCCGCGCCGAAGAGGCTCACGTCTGTCGCCGACGCGACACCCGCGTGCGCGGGACTGCCCGGGATGTCGGCGGTCGCCATCCCGAGCGGGTCAAAGAGAGTATCGCGCACCCACTGCGCGACTCCGACTCCCGTGGCATCCTCAAGGACTTCACCGAGCACGTCGAAGCCCTCATTGGAGTAGATGCGCCGCTTGGCGGGCGTAGCCACCGGGCGACGCCCCTCGAAAGGCAGACCCGAGGCATGGGCGAGCAGGTGGCGGACCGTGGCCCCCTCGGGACCAGCAGGATCATCGAGGCTCATCAGGCCGCGCTCGACCGCGATCAGGGCCGACCAGCCAACGATCGGCTTGGTGACCGACGCCAGCGAGAACACCCTGCCCGTATCCCCATGCGAATAGACGACGTCGCCCCCGACACGAAGGACGAGGGCGGCATCGAAGGACGGCAGCGGTCCGATCACGCGGTGGTGGCTTCCGGAGCAGCCACGGCCGCTGCGGCTTCTGCGGCCGCCGTGGTCTTCTCGCTGATCTTACGCAGCGTGCGTGCGTAGACTTCCGCGACCTCCTCGGGCACGGACGCGCCGAGCTGGAGGACGTAGTGCGCGGGCAGGTGCAGGAGTTGCACGCACACGGCCAGGAAGTCCGCGACGAATTCACGGGCGTCGATGGGCTGGTCATTGTAACGAGCCGACACGACAGAGCCGTACCAGTAGCGGATGAGGATCTTCGCCAGGGTGCGAGGAGTGGTGCCGATGTCGGCACCCTCATCCTCGACGAAGGAGGTGATCATCGCCGTGAGCGCCTCCTCCATCTGCTGAGTCCGGTACTTGTAGTGCGCGTGCGCGGGGTGCGTCTCCGAGGAGGACTCTGCCCACAGGACACAGTCCAGGGCGATAGCGGCGTCCGCCCCGGGCTTCATGGCGAAACGCATCTCGCCAACCGCCCAGTCGACGAAGGAGCCGGCGGTGATGCCGCCTTCGTCGAAGCCGCCCTCAGCTTCGTCATTGATGGTGACGTCGAAGAGGGCGTTCATCTCCTCGTGACGATGGATCGCACTGCGCAGGATCGCTTCCTTGGACGGGAAGTGATAGACGACGGCGGGGTGTGAAATACCGACTCGACGGCCGAGGTCACGCAGGGAAAAGCCGTTATAGCCTCGCTCCGCAATAAGAACCATCGCTGCCGAGAGGATGGATTCACGCGTCGCCTGCCCGACGGAATAGGCGCCACGGGCCTTCCTCTGGGTTGTCATATCATCTCCTGCTGTTGCGGACTTCACATACCGTTAGTCCGAAATACACACTGGTATTCAGTGTAGCGCGCAATCTTAGGGTTTATCAACATTCATGACAAGCCCGTCGAACTTCGCATTAATGTCAACCGTCACGCTACACCCATCCTGCACCTGCCCGCCGAGCAGCAAGACGGCCAAGCGATCACCAATCTCGCGCTGAATCAAGCGGCGCAGCGGGCGCGCTCCGAAGGCCGGATCATAACCCACCTGGGTCAACCAGCCGCGCGCCGCCTCAGTGACTGTCAAGTTGATACGACGATCCTGGAGGCGCGTTTGAAGGGCAGCAACCAGCAGGTCAACGATCTGACCCAGATTTTCGCGGGTCAGGGCGTCAAACATGACAGTCTCATCCAGCCTATTGAGAAATTCTGGCCTGAAATTCGACCGTACAACAGACATGACCGCATCCCGCTTTTCCGAGTCCGTCAAACCCTCGTCCACCAGGAACTGCGACCCCAGGTTCGACGTAAGAATCAGGATCGTGTTGCGGAAGTCGACCGTCCGACCCTGACCGTCGGTGAGACGCCCATCATCAAGAACCTGCAAGAGGATGTCGAAGATCTCAGGGTCAGCCTTCTCCACTTCGTCCAGGAGAACGACGGAATATGGCCGACGTCGCACCGCTTCGGTCAGCTGGCCGCCCTGCTCGTAGCCGACGTACCCCGGAGGGGCACCGACCAGCCGCGCGACCGAGTGCTTCTCCGAGTACTCGGACATGTCGATGCGCACAATCGCACGCTCGTCGTCGAAAAGGAACTCCGCGAGGGACTTGGCCAGCTCCGTCTTACCGACGCCCGTGGGCCCCAGGAAGAGGAAGGAGCCAGTCGGGCGATTCGGGTCGGACAGGCCCGCGCGCGAACGCCTCACGGCGTCCGATACCGCTCGCACCGCCTCCTTCTGTCCAATCAGACGCTTGCCGAGCTCAGCCTCCATGTGAAGAAGCTTCTCAGTCTCAGTTTGGAGGAGTTTACCCGTAGGAATTCCCGTCCAGGCCTCGATCACCTCAGCAATCTCCATGGGGCCGACCTTCTCAGCGATCATCGGCTCCTCGGCAGCGACGGCATCCTGCTCCTCCGCGCGAGCCTCCTCCTGCGCAATCTGGCGTTCGACGGCCGGAATCTCGCCGTTCTGCAGGCGACCGGCCTCCTCCCAGCGTCCCTCACGCACGGCCAACTCGAGCTGGGTGCGCAGCGTGTCCAGCTGGACGCGCAAGTCACCCACGCGGTTGTGGCCAGCTTTCTCGGCCTCCCAGCGCGCGGTGAGCGCACGCAGCTTCTCTTCGCGGTCCGCCAGGTCGGCACGCAGCTTGCTCAGGCGATCCTGGGTGGCCGCGTCGTCCCCCTCGGGGTCAGATTCCGTCAGGTAGGACTCCTCCATGCGCAGGCGATCCACGCTGCGGCGCAGCTCGTCAATCTCGACCGGCGAGGAGTCCAGCTCCATGCGAAGGCGCGAGGCGGCCTCGTCGATCAGGTCAATCGCCTTATCGGGCAGCTGACGCCCCGTGATGTAGCGGTTCGACAGGGTCGCGGCCGCCACGAGGGCACCATCGGAGATCGTCACCTTGTGGTGAGCCTCGTACTTCGGGGCGATGCCGCGCAGGATGGCGACCGTATCCTCGACCGAGGGTTCGCCGACGAAGACCTGCTGGAAGCGACGCTCCAGGGCGGGGTCCTTCTCGATATTCTCGCGGTACTCGTCGAGCGTGGTCGCACCGACCATTCGCAGCTCACCGCGGGCGAGCATGGGCTTGAGCATGTTGCCCGCATCCATCGCGCCCTCGGAGCCGCCGCCCGCACCGACGACCGTGTGCAACTCGTCGATGAAGGTGATGATCTGACCGTCCGAGCGCGCAATCTCGGCCAGGACGGCCTTGAGGCGCTCCTCGAACTCACCGCGATACTTCGCGCCGGCCACCATCGATGACACGTCGAGCGAGATCAGGCGCTTGTCGCGCAGGGACTCGGGGACGTCGCCAGCGACGATGCGCTGGGCCAGGCCCTCGACGACGGCGGTTTTGCCGACGCCGGGCTCGCCGATGAGGACAGGGTTGTTCTTCGTGCGGCGCGACAGGACCTGCACGACGCGGCGAATCTCGTTATCGCGCCCGATGACGGGGTCGAGCTTGCCTTCGCGCGCCACCTCGGTCAGGTCGCGGCCGTACTTCGCCAGGGCCTCGAATGAGCCCTCGGGGTCAGCCGTCGTGATCGGGTCGGGTCGCAGCTGGGCGAGAGCCTGCGTGAGCGCGTCGACTTGGGCTCCCCCCTGGGTCAGGATGCGCCCCGCCTCCGTGTCGGATGCGGCCAGCGCGATGAGCAGGTGCTCGGTGGAGATGTACTGGTCTCCTGCCGCCTGGGCGCGCTCCTCCGCGTCCTGGACGACGGCGAGCAGCGCGCGCGAGGCCTGGGCTGAGCCAGCGGATGCCCCCTGGGTACTCGGCAGGGACACCAAGGCGTTGCGGGTGCGCGCGCCGATCGCACGGGCATCCGCGCCGACGGCCTGGAGCAGGGACAGGGCGATACCCTCGCGCTGCTCGATGAGCGCCTGGAGCAAGTGGATGGGCTCCACCTGCGGATTGCCGGCCGCCGATGCGGCCTGGAGCGCGGAGGCGATGGCCTCCTGCGCCTTCGTGGTCATCTCACGTGCCATGAGATCGTTCCTCCAAATAGTTCGAATGTGTCGCACCGACGGTTCTCGGCGCATCTGATAGACATAACGAAGCTAAAGTTGAGTCTATTCCACTCAACTTTAAAATGGAGACAGGACGAGGCCGGGGCTCAGCCCTCCGGAAGCCAGGCGGGTCCGTCGAAGCCGCGCTGATGCCCGCCCGACGGGCCAGAATCGTCCGCATCCTCGATGCCATAGCGCTCCGCGAGCGCGCGGAAGAGCTGGAGCGTTGTGGCCAGAGCGCACATGACCTGCTGGACCAGCTGAGCATCCGTGGCGCCATACTCGTAGTCACCGTTCACCTCGGCGACGACACGGTCGCCCTCCAGTTGCTCGGCCACGTAGGCCTTGGGCCACAGGAACTCCCCGTGCCAGGCCTGCAGAAAGTCACGCAGGTCCTCCCCGTACTCAAGAGGAACGAGCTGCTTCATGAACGCAACGATCGACAGTACTTCGCGCGAATCGCCGAGGAAACGGAAGCAGAACAGATGCCCCTCCCAGAATCCACACAGGTCACCATCGTCATCGATGCGCCACGCCCAGCCTTCAGAGTCGAAAAGGAGCCCCAGGCGCTCTTGCGTGATGGGACGAACCATGTCAAAGCGATTAGCTTCAAACTCCGAGTTACCCGTGGCGATTCCTTCCGCCGCTGCCGCGTTGCTTTCCTCCCATTGTCCCATATCAGAGGGCATACCGTCCGCCGATTCGGCGCGGCGAGGCGTGCCCTCACCGTCGGTCCCGCCGTCGGCATCCGCCCGCCATAGCCAGCTCATGATGACTCCCCTACTCATCTCTTTCGATCGTGACGCGCCACTGCGTCGTTGACTCGGGGGCGTGAGCGCGTCGGCCACCCCTGCGCACCATGTCCACATGCACACCCATTGGCCACCTCCTCCACTCACCGCATCTCGTCATCAGTGCGTGTATATCGACACCTTCACAGTAGCGCAGAATCCGCGAAATACCAATGGCCGCAGGGTCTTTTCAACCCTGCGGCCAGTGATGGGACGAGCGACGAGGCACCATCGTTGCAGCTCACCCGGGAGGCGAAAAGAACAGAGCAGCCTTTTGTCTAGTCGCTCACATTTGCGTGCAGCTCTTGCAAGAAGAGCAACTTTCAGCTATTTGCGCCCGTGGCGCCATCGCCCGAGTGAGGACTCGAGGCCCCCTCAGCGCGCAGCGTGGCCGAACCCATCAACATCGCGGGATTCGTCGGCCCTGTCGGCCCTGTCGGCCCAGTCGGCCCAGTCGGCCCAGTCGGCACCGGGCCAGTCTGCCCTGTCGGCCCAGTCGGCACCGGGCAAGCGTAGATCGCCGGCGGCAGCGCGGGCAGCGCAAGCGCGAACGCACTGCGTGCGACGAGCCAGCGCAGCAGACGCTCAGCCGGGCCTCGCGTCGCACCAACGGCGTCGGAAATAACGCAGCCCACACCGATGAGCGCCCAGACGCCCAGCGCAATCAACCCACACACGGCCACGCCCAGCACGCGCACGCCAGCGGCACCAATCGCCGCAAACACGAGGGCAAAGACGACGGTCTGAGCCAGGTAGGCGGTCATCGAGCGGCGACCGATAGCGCTCAGGAACGAGCGCACCGCGCCCAGCTCCTCGTCACTGTCTTCACCCACCTCGCGAGGACCGCCCCCCAGCACAGCCAGCAGGGCCAGCCAGCCGCAGGCACCCGCCACGCCCGTGGCGTGATAGAGAGGGAAGGACCAGGCGGCGCTGCCTGACAGCGCCCAGTCCAGCTGACTCATCGCGTGGGGGACAGCGCCCATCGCGCCGATCGCCAGGCCACCGAACGCAATCGCGAGGAGAACACCCCGGTACGCCCGCGGATCCTGCAAAGCACCCCAGCGCTCAAGCCCCACACCCATCATGACGCAGGGAACGACCAAGGCCGTGAAAACCGTGAACGGAGTGGACACGAGCCATCCGGCAAAGGACCACAGGGGCGTGGTCGGCTCCAGCGTCATCGCCGAGTGATACTCCAGCGTCATCGGATGACCGCCCATCGTCGATGCCCCCGCGGTTAACAACAGAAGGCTCAGAGCTGCAAACGACACCCCGATCGCCACACGCGGCCACACGCGCCTCATGACGATAACCTCGGCGAACATCACCGCGGTCAGGCCGTACGCGCCAATGATGTCACCCTGAAAGATCAGGGCATGCACGCCGCCAAAAAGCAGCATCCACCAGCCGCGCCGACGAATCAAACGCGAAGCGGCGCGACGAGCGCGACGCTCCACGGCCTCGTGAAAAAACTGCCACTGGAGGGGAATCCAGCCCGCGCTCAGCTCGGCGGGCAGCGCCTCCAAGGCAACACGGCGCTCACGCTCGATCGTGCGCCGGGCCATAATCGCCATACCAAAACCAAACAGGATCGAAAACAGAGGGTACGCGCGGCGATCGACGAACATGGCACGCACGAGGTACCACCACTGATCGATATCCGTCATAGCACTCAGCGCCGCCTGGCCGGCGGCGGGATGGTCGGGCAAGAAACGCGCCCACACCGGCACATTCGCCAGAGCAATCAAGGCCAGCATGAAGCCGCGCGCGACGTCAGGAGCCGGGTAACGCACCTGGCGAGTGCCGGTGAAAGACAGGGTAGACACACACATTCCTCTCGCTGGGGGACGCGATTGTGAGAGACGAGGAAGGGGGTGAAGTCGGGCAAAACCCGGCCTCACCCCCTCGCGCTATCAGTCAGCGAACAGCTGCCATCATAGCCTCCTGCATCATGCGGCGACGCTTGCCGTTGACCTTAACGAGAAGCACAATACCGACGATCAGCAGGATCAGGCCGCTCACTCCGACGACGGAGCCCCACACGAAGGGAATCACGAAGGTCTTGGTCACGGCATCCGGCGTGGCATTGACAGCGTAGAAAGACGAGCCATTGGTCAGGCCAGCGCAGTAAATCCTGTACGGGCCCGCGGGCACACCCGATGCCGTGTAGGTGTCGTCGGCGTCCGCAGAGGGATGCAGCGCATACATCGCGCCGGAGGAGTCGACGAGCGAGCAGGCGGGATCCGTATCCACGCGCACCTGGACCGTGAAGTCTCCAGACGCGGTCACGGTCACGGAATCGCCGTTGTTTGTGGTACCACCGTGGATCGAGTTCGCGCCGGTCTGACTCACACCGTAAATCATCATTCCGAAGAACACGGCCGGCGCAATGAAGAGCATCAGGACGATGCCGAGGACCAGCGTGGTGATGCCAGCCCCACGGCCGGGCATCTTCGGCATCGGCACCGGGGAGGGAGCCACCGGGGCGGAACCATAGGAAGGAGTGGACATGTCTATACCTTTCTGAAAATAATGTCGGCTCAGCATAACACCGGTCGACTCAACCGATCACACTTGACGCTCCGAGCATGTTGCGTCACCGCAGCAAGACAACATGCGCCACAAAAGGCGTGAGGCCGGGATTCTCTCCCGGCCTCACGCCTTGCGCGACATACTTGTCAGCGGATGGCTGACATCATCGCTTGCTGAACGAGGCGGCGCCGCTTTCCGTTCGCCTTGACAAGGAGAACGATACCGACGATCAGCAGGATCAGGCCGATGACTCCGACCACCGTCGCCCACACGAAGGGCATCACGAACATCTGGATGACCGCATCCTCAGCATTCCCGTTGAAACCGAAGATATCGGCGCCCGACGTGACGAGGTCGCAGTCAATCTTGTACGTGCCACTGGACAGGTTCGAGGCCGTGTACAGGTTGTTCTGGTCGTCGTAGGACTGCATACGGTGGGACACGCCGCTCGAGTCAACCAGCGAGCAGGACCTAGCGCCAGCCTCACCGACCATCAGCGTGTACTGTCCCTCCGACGTGACGGTCACGCTGTCGCCGTTTCGCAGGATGGCCTCGTTACCGACCGACTCTGCGGCCGAGGTGATGCCCATTCCCATCATCATAATGAGAACGATGGGGGCGACAATGATCATCAGCAGCACACCAATGACCAGCGTGACCACGCCGGGAGCTCGGCTGGGCATATCCGGCATCACAACAGCGGTGGGGCCAGCGTAGCCACCGCCGTAAGCGGCGCCGGAATATCCCTGGGGCGCGGCGGTACCCGCGTTTTCGCCGTACTGGGGCCAGGGCGTGTTCTGCCCGCCCTGAGAATCGTAAGGGGACGGATTCGACATGAGTGTGCCTTCCTGATGGGAAATTTGTTTCAGCATAACAACGCGGCCGCCCCTCTGAACAGGGTCGCGCGACCATTGGGACGTCTCCGATCCCCGTGTGGATCGGAGACATCCATCTGGCAATAGGACAATAGGAGGCAGGCCCTAGGGCAGCTGGACCCCGCTCAAGCGCTGCGCGCGCAACTCGGCCACGCCGGGCACCTCGAGAGGTTCGAGCGCCATGCCGGTCGCGCGCGTCAGCAGCAGGTCGGCCAGCTCGGGGTTACGCGCCAGCGCCGGTCCGTGCATGTAGGTGGCGATGATTGACCCCTGGACGGCACCGTCGTAGGCGACATCGGCGGGCTGGCGCCCTTGGGGGGTGCCATTACCGACGCCGGAGACGACGCGTCCAAGAGGTGCCGCATCGGGGCCCAGGACGGTTCCGCCGCCGTGATTCTCAAAGCCGCTCAGGGGCTGGGTGAGCCCCTCGACGAGGGGCATCGTCACAAGCTCTCCGATGGCGCGGTGTCCCTGCGGCTCGGTCGTGATATCCAGGACACCCATGCCGGACACGCGTATGCCTCGCGCGTCTTCGTACCAGTGACCCAGGACCTGCAGCGACGCGCAGATCGCCAGGAGCGGACGCCCGGCGTCGAGCGCGCGGGACAGGCCGGAGGTGCCGCGAAACTTGTCGGCCGCGAGCGCCTGGGCCGTATCCTCTCCCCCGCCCAGGGTGTAGATGTCGAGGCTATCGGGGATCTCCTCGGTCAGACCGACATGGACGATCTCCGCTTCGATGCCGCGCCTGCGGGCGCGTTCGGCCAGGATCAGGGCGTTGCCCGTGTCCCCGTAGGTGCCCAAGACCTCGGGCATGAGGACACCGATTCGCAGCGTGGAAATGCTCACCGCTTGCCTTCCTTTCGGTCGAGCAGGACCTTGAAGTCGCGCATTGCCGTGTAGTTGAGGAGGACCTCGACGCGCCCGGGCTCGCACGCGGCCAGCGCATCCATCGGCAGGTCGACGAGGTCACAGTGGATGCCGGCGTATTCGAGGCGTACGGCCAGGTCGGCACCTCGCTCGCCGCAGGCGATGACGCGCCTGCCCGGCCGACTAACGCCGGAGAAGTCGACGTCCCATAGCCACGAGAGGTCCTGGCCGTCGGGCACCTGGCCGTTGACGCCGATGACGACTTGATCGACACGCGGGTCGACCATGGTCATGGCTTCCTGCCAGCCGGCGGGGTTCTTCGCGAGCATCAGGCGTGCGCGACGCCCGTTGACGTCGTGGACGGAGTAGCGTCCCGCGACCTCGGTCACGGAGCTGACGGCCTTGGCTGCGGTGGCCGGGTCAATGCCCATGGCGACGGCGGCGGCCACGGCCTGCGCGGCGTTACCGAGGTTCGCGCGGCCGGGGAGCTTGAGTTCGAGGGGGACGGCGACATCTCCGGGTCCGTGGAGCGTGGCGCGCGGGCCCTCGGGGGCCAGCTCGACGTCGCTGAGCCACCAGTGGGGCTGCGGGCGGCTGCGCAGCGCGGGCAGCTCCTCCCCCTCGAAGGCGGGGATCAGGTGCCAGCCATCGGCGTCGCGCACGACGCGGCCCCCGCGCGGGTAGGCCGCGGAGTCGCCGCCCCAACCAGCACCGGCGGCGACCCACACGACGGTCGGGTTGTCGGCGGCGGCGGAGACGATGAGCGGGTCATCGCAGTTGGCGACGACGACGGCGCCCGGGTGAGCGGACGCGCCCTGGCGCAGGCGCTTTTCGACCGAGCCGATCTCGCCGACGCGGTCGAGCTGGTCGCGCGAGAGGTTGAGGTACACGAAGACGTCGGGGTGAACGTCCGCGGCGACCGCGGGCACGTGCATCTCATCGACTTCGAGGGCGGCGCGGCTGGCGTTCTTGCCCTGCATGAGGGCGGTGATGACGCCGGAGGTCATGTTGTCGCCGTTGATGTTGGAGGCGACGGGCCCGGCGCTTTCCAGCGCAGCGCGCACCATGCGCGTCGTCGTGGACTTGCCATTCGTACCGGTGACGACGACCGAGGAGAAGGGGGCTGCCAGTTCGGCCAGGAACTTCGGGGAGATGCGCAGGGCGACCTCTCCGCCGATCATGCCTCCGGATCCTCGCCCGAGGGCCCGGGAGGTGAAGCGGGCGGCGGCGCCGGCCGCGTTGGCCACGCGCGAGCGCACCGAAAGGTGATGCGGTGATTTCGTCATGCCCCCAAGATTAACGCCTGGGGGGCACTGCCCGCGCCGCCGAGAACGCTGCGTGGTCCTCCAGGGGACGAGGCCGTGGCCGGGTTGGGGGTACCATCGCCCATCGCGACACGCCGAGTAGGGCCTGACCTGCGGCAATAGTGCCGTATACCATATCGACGTTATCCACGCCATGTCGCTGTGACTGCGTCAATATTTCCTATCGGTGAATACTCACCTCCGAGGGACGCGTCGGCACGGCGCTCACAGCTCGCAATCAGCTTGTTTTCAACGAAAAGCAACAACGATGGACAAACGCGCAGGTCAGCGCACGTTTCGCAAAAAAGTAGCGCAGTAGACGCACGCGATTTTCGGACGGCCTGCACGTTTGTGCGAAGAGAACTGGCATCGACAAATCAACTATCTAAACCTGCCGTGACCTGGTAAAACTGTATTCAGCAGGCGAGAGCCTGTCGCCTGTCCCAGGCTTCGGTCGGGGATCCTGTGTGCCCCTGGATCCTTGATCGAATTAGGCTGCGGGACTCACCCATTGGGTGGGTCCCGCAGCTCCTTTTTGTTGCCCGGGTGGCACACTGAGGATAATGGCCATAGGACACCGGGATCGTGGGACGGTGTGCGCTGCCGTAAGGGCGACTTTTCGGCTTGATGGTGCGTCGAAATCGGTGCCGAAGGTGGGTGTTTCATCGTGGGGTGCGGATGACCCATCCTTACCTCGGCGGGAACTGCTTGCCGCGCGTCTGTGGCAACTGGGACCGAGACCTGGCAGCATTAACCCCTCGATGCGCAGCTGGGCCCTACAGGTGGAGCATGGGCAACCCCGCCCACACTGCCACCCAAGGGGTTAACCTGCGCA
>ERZ773001.277-NODE-277-length-21544-cov-5.75592_pt1 | contig 21544 bp, 19 predicted proteins | sample MGYA00511673_ERZ773001 | MGnify/ENA primary metagenome ERZ773001 (study PRJEB29015, sample SAMEA2738091) | human oral metagenome | biome: human oral; feature: human-associated habitat; material: saliva | place: China | collected 2162 ... | reverse complement strand
TGAGTATCTTTCTTGTGGAATTATTCCTTCATGTTGCAATCTGCCGGCTACAATGTCCACGAGCTAAATCAATCTTGTAAAACACAATAGACATTTCATTTACGGACAAATTATCTCTTCCCTGATTTTCTTTGGAAAACGCCTTACTGTGAATGTAACAAATAATACCGTTTCCAAAATAATCGTCAGGGTACAAAGAACAACAGACACAGGAATATTTGACTGGAAAACAATGGAACTGCCAAGCCCCAAGATATAAACCAGCACAAACGGAATCATTAGCTTCTTATCCAGCTGATGGCTCTTTTTGTTTAATCGTGAATTGCTTAGCACACCAAGGTAAAACAGAAACAAGCCAAGAAACATCATTATAACCCTTATAATGCCCATGGCATCATTAGCATAGTCTAAGTCTATTGTACAGATATTTAAGCCAAACCAAATAAAGTAATGCTTGTAAATGATTTCAGCCCCACTTTGACAAGGAAGATTCTCCTCAATAGCGTGGTCAAATTCTGATATATAAAACAAAAACAACGCCACTACCTGAAGCATAAGTAAAACAGAGTTTATTGAAAATTTCTCTAATTCGAAGAAATTCGCCACAGCCATCAGCATTTCCCCAAGAGTAATAATGGTAAAGAGTGTCAATCTTTCTATAAGATGTGGCAGATTAATTGGTACCATAGCCATGTCTTTTCTAAATAAGCTTGAGCCTAGAATACTTAAAATAAAGCCAAAGCCAGTCAACAAGATGCGGCCTATTCCCGGTATAAATAAGCTAATAACAATAACAACTGATCTTGCAAAGAGGAGCCATAGAAAATCCTTAATCAGTTTTATATCTTTTTCACTATGCTTGTGCTTAGTATAAGCGAGAAGATATTGCAGAAATTGCACAACAGAAATCCATAGAATCGCCAAGGTAAAGGCGGTCCAGCTATCCTCCATATCCGGGCCGATATTTGCGGCCATAAATAATAAGGCAGGTATTTGGAAAACTGTCATAATGATGATATGCAATAAATTATGCTTCCCATAGCGGTTCATGTACACTGTCTGCACATTCCAAATATTTATGAAACATACAAAAACAACAATATATATAATAATCTCATTTAAGCTAAATATTCCTCTCTCTAGGCTGTGTAGAACATGAGTAATCTTAGCAATCCCAAATACAAACACCAAGTCATAAAACAGCTCAGTAAGATTGACCTTCTTTGCCTCTTCTATCATTTTTCCCATGTGCTCGTCCTTTCTATATTGCCTCAACCATGTTTTAACGTTGTTTCATAGCCTATTGCATGTTCATATCGACATCACCCCCGCCCACCGATTAATCCGCATTTATTTTCTTTGCTTCCTGCAAATTCGTCACCATGCCCTTATAAGCAAAACCATACAAGCCGGCAAAACGGGACATGGTAAACTCACATGCTTCAAGCTGCCATTTCTCCGGTGAGGCACCCTGCATGATGAAATACAGATTCTTTCCGCCAAACTCGCCCTGTCCGAACGGTCCGTAGCAACGGTCAAGGAAATTCCTCATTAAACCGCAGATGTTATGCCAGTACATTGGCGAACCCATGACCACGGTATCCGCCTTACGGATCGCATCAATAACTTCATTAAACTGGTCATCCTGATATTCCTGACCATAGGAATAGATTTTATAGTCGATGAGATTTAAGGTTGCGTACTCTTTTCCGGTAAGCAGTTCCTTCGCCATCTTTGCCGTGTTGCCGTTCTTATTCGGACTTGCGTTGATAAATAAAATGCTCATTTTTCATTTCCTCCATTATTTCCTCACAGGAGAGCCGCCGAATACTGCCGACATCTCCATGTGATTCAGTTTTTCTTCAATGCTTATGACCTCTTCCGCTGTCAGGGTGATCTCCACCGCACCAAGATTTTCTCTGATGCGCTCTGCTTTTCTCGAACCGGGGATCGGAACGATATAAGGCTTCTTGCAGAGCATCCATGACAAGGAAATTCCCCAGTGAAGTATTTTGCCTTCTTTTATCAGGCCAGACATGACGACCGCCACTTCTGCAAGGCGGCTCTTAAGCTCATCCCGGATAATCCGTACTACGTCACTGCCGAGAGGCAGTCTCTTTGGAAGATTCCCTGACGATACCAACTCCACGATCGTCGGGAAGGTACTCCAGGCCTTCGGCCACCCACAGTAAAATGCCAGCTGTGTAGCAATTTCGATTGCTTCTTCCTTTGTCACATCTGGTCTTCCCAAAATGCCACGGCATCATCGATCCATCCCTCGGCAACAGTTCCTGTTCCAAGTCCGAATCCATGTGGCAGCCCGTCGTAGGAATGGAACTCCGTGGGAATGCCCATCTCAGACATGGTATCCAGTCTTGATTTCATCGTCCGCCAGCTCGCGATACCATCGCTTGTCCCTACGGCGCTGTAAGTCGGTGGCTCGTAGCCTGTCACTTCCGAAAGTCCGGTGTAATTTACGATGACAGCCGCAGGATGCGGATAGGCTTTCTCTCCGAAATACTCCGTACCATATGTTCCTACCCAGTCTGCCATTCTTCCGCCTGCCGATCCGCCCCAAAGAGAGTAGCCATCCGTATCAACCTGAAGTTCATCTGTATGCCGGTAGATAAAGGCGATCGCTCTCGAAAGATCCTCGCAGGCTGTCTGTGCGCCGGGACGATAAATCAGCGCAAGGGCATTGTATCCCATCTTGGAAAGTTCCAACGCGTGGGGAAAGCTGTCGTGCATCGCACCAACGTAGGCAAAGCCGCCGCCGGCGTTTACGATAGCGAACTTTGTGCCGGGATTTCCCTTAAAGAAGAACAAACCCGTATCTCTTTTCGCCGGATCTGCAACCTTTTCCTCTTCCGTATAAATGTCATAAAAGATAGTGTCCCCATTTTCCGCATGATTTCTCATGTAATTGCAGATCTCCACTGTCTTATCGGAATCTATGTAGTTGTACCAAGTAAGCGACAGATTGCCGAGTGTGCTACCGCCATAATAGCCGGAGTCCACCGGAAAAATCAGTCTGCCGTAATCGCCAAAAACGGGATCGTTTATCACATCTTCAATTTTTGTATTCGTTGTATAGTGTTCTGTCATAGATTGTTCCTCTGTTTCCTTCTCTGTGTCAGGCATAAGGGACACTTCATCTGTCTGTACATCCTCATTCAGTCTCGGAACAGCCTCTACATCCTGTGAAGAGTCGGCGCAGGAAGATAAACTGACAGCTAAAACCATCATGAATATCAAAGCCAACACTCTCTTCATGCGCCTGTCCTCACTTTCTTACAGGTTCTTTCCGAAGAATGGAATAATATACTCAAATGCTTCGGAGACAAACGGAGCCAGATCGTACATATCAAAGTGGCTTGCCTCTGGGATTACATACATTTCCTTTGTGTCTGTGGGAACGGCATTGAAAATTTCTTCAGAGGATGGCTTTGACCATGCATTTTCCGCCGTAATCACGCAGTACAGATACCAAGTCCGCCGATACAATCCTTATCCACATAAGGCAGACTGTAAAGATAATCCACTGCGCTCTCAATATCACTTTCCTTGACTTCGGGCAGTTCCTGACCTCTCGGCATTCCTTCGCTCTCGCCAAAATAAGTGCCGTCAAATACTAGCGTCACATATCCGGCTTCTGTCAGTCTCTCGGCATAAACCGACTGCGCCTGCTCCTTGACGGAGAGCATGGGGCCGGTAAGAACGATTGCAGGATAGTCCTTGCTGAGATCAAAGCCATTCGGCAAACGAAGCAGTCCCGCCATCCTTGTGTTCAGTTCCTTGTTTACGAATACGACTTTCTGAGTGTTCATGAGTGTACCTCCTGTTGTTGTTTGAAGTTCCACACGCCATCAATGTAGGCATCATTACGAATGCGAGAATTACAGCGAAGAAACTTCTTTTATTTTTTACCATGCCTTTTTCTCTTCCTCGCTCCTATGCTTGGTCTTACGCTCCTCGACCGTCTTCACAAACCACTCCACCATGTTAGGGTCATAGTGTGAGAAGAAAGAGCTCTGTTCCTTATCAAGCGAGGAGATCTTCGCCATATCCTCATCAGTAAGGGAAAAGTCAAACACATTGATGTTCTGAATCATACGCTCATAATGCGTGGACTTCGGAATCACCACCGTATTTCTCTGGATATGCCAGCGAAGGATGACCTGCGCCGTGGTCTTTCCGTATTTCGCACCGATCTCTACAAGCATCGGATCCTCAAACAGACCATTCCTGCCCTCACCGAACGGAGCCCATGCCTCGTGCTGGATCTGATACTTATCCATCCACTTTTTAGCTTCTGTCTGCTGATTATGCGGATGGGTTTCAACCTGATTCACCATCGGAGCGATACGGGCGAAAGACGCGATGTCTACCAGTCTGTCGGGATAGAAGTTGGAAACGCCAATAGCACGGAGCACGCCTTCCTCATACAGATCCTCAAGGGCATGCCATGCGCCGTAGTAATCCGAAAAAGGCTGATGCAAAAGCATCAGGTCAATATAATCGGTTTTCAGTTTCTTCAGAGATTCTTCTACAGACCTTTTGCAGGCATCATACCCGTAGTGCTCCACCCACACCTTGGTGGTCAGGAATATTTCCTCACGGGGAACGCCGGATTTCTCGATTGCCGCACCGACCTCTTCTTCATTAAAATAACTCTGAGCCGTATCAAGGCTGCGGTATCCTGCTTTCAGCGCATCCAGTACGCATCTTTCGCACTCATCCTTTGTCACCTGATATACGCCATAGCCTAAGATCGGCATCTTGATTCCATTAGAAAGTGTTACATATTCCATCGTAAAGTCCTCCTGTCAAAAATAGCGGTTTATTCCTTAACTTTGTTTTAAGTATAAGAAAAAGAGACATCAACCAGAAGTCTCTCTTTGGAACGAAGTTTGTACCAAAAGGTATAAACTTAAACGATTTCTTTTAATGCTGTTAGGAATTGTTTCATTTTTTTATCCGGGGTTCTGGAGTACATCAAACCGTATGGCATATCATACTTCCAGCCCATGCGGACAGTCTTTAGGAGTGGGTGTACTGTTTTCCATCGCTCAGTGGTAATAAGAAGCCTGCCGCCGTTCTCACATTCATTGAAAACACCTATGTTATAGAGCGGAAAATCTACTATTTTTACCTGCGGATGATTGGCGACAAGGTATTCACGCAGTGCATCCATGCTGCCCATACTGCCCGGGGATAGCATCATTAGTTCCTGCCCATACAGATCTTTGATTGCCAAGCGTTTTTTCTGTGCAAGAGGATGATTAACCGAAAAAGCCACGCATAGCTTGTCCCGGGTCAGTTCAATACCATTACATTCGCGGTACTTTAACAGTTCCTCATCGAACAGACCCGCGACCACATCGATGGTTTTGCCGAGATTTTTCAGGATCATCCGGGCATTCTCAGGAGTATTATCGAAAGGTACAAGCTGGAATTTCAGCCCCGGCAAGATCTCGGACAGTTTCGGCCATAGTTCCACAAGCACTTCAGCAGGTGTCATAGGCGACGTGCCGATGCGGATAATGTGTCCGTCACTATTCATAGAAGAGATGGCTCTTGATGCGGCTTCACGGCTCATCCTGATCAGTTCCGGCGCATCCTTCTTTAAGGATTCACCGGCTTTTGTCAGCTTTAACCCTCTGTGTGTTCTTTCAAAAAGACGAACGCCAAGTTCATCCTCTAAGAGATTTATCTGCTTGATGACCGCAGACGGCGTGATGTACCTGGCTTCGGCCGCTTTGGAGAAGCTCCCAAGCTCCGCCACCTGCAGGAATAAATCCAGATGTGGATCATACAGCATCAATCTCACCTCGTTTCTTGTTTTTTCGATTCACTATATGTGGAAGGAAGGTCACCACACACCCTGCCAGAATAACTGCAAACATGTTAATCGGCGGATAAACAAAGATTGCAAGAACAATGCCAATCGCCTTAATAATCAGGTCAGCCGCAACGATTTTCCGGTTACTATAGTCCAACGCGCTCGTCGAACCATTAGCCCTTGCGACCGCTCGCGCAAGCGCCATGTTGGATAGTGAAACACAAATCACCACCGCGCTGTAAAACATCTGTGCAAAAAGGCTTGTGAAGTGGTTGCTCACAAAGTCTGTCACATACGGGAAGAAAGAGGCAAAAAACAGCATGATGATGCTCCACCAGATCACCTTGTTGTCTATCTTCTCGATCCTGTGCCAATGGTTATGCATATTCACCCACATAGCGCCAAGCCAGAAGAAGGAAATCGTATAGGAGAAGAAATGCGACCTGAGTGCCCAAAGCGATGCCCAGTCAGCTGTCTCCGGTTTCTCAAGTTCCAGCACCAATATTGTCATGATGATCGCCAATATCGCATCCGTAAATGCAGTGAGTCTTTCTTTGCTCATTTTTCAGGAGCCCCTTTCTTCTTCACATAGACAAGCTGGATGTCGTAGCCCAGCTTATCGAGCATATCCACAAAGATCTTATTGATGATGCCCTCTTTCTTGTTTATCGGCCTACTAATATACGGTGTGGAGGTGCCAACCATCTGCGCCAGCTGTGCCTATGTGACACCTTCTTCCAGACATTTTACTTTTACTAAGCAAAAAAGTCATAAAAGCTATTAGGATACTTAATAACAGGCTAATTGGAAACAATAGTATCTTGATGATCCATCTTAACATTACTTAGTCCTCTCTTTCAAAATCAGTCTTTGTGTCTCCACACACCATATCAATACAAACATTCACATCGGTATAATTTTTGAGGAGCTTTTTTCTTCCTCCATCAGCATCTTCTACGAAGACGGGATGCTTGTAAAACTGCCTAAAATGGAGGATTTTCACGATTCCTCTTTTTGTAGCAACGCTACCGTCTCAACATGTGTTGTCGCCACAAACATATCCACTGGTGTCGCCTCCACAAATTCGTATCCGAGTTCGCCAAGTAGCTTGATATCGCGAGCCAGTGTTCCTGGGTCGCAGGACACGTACACTATCTTGTCCACCTCACAACTTGCGACTGCTCGGAGAAGTGCCTCATCGCAGCCTGCGCGCGGAGGGTCGAGGATGGCAATCTTTGGGGCATTTTCATCGATGTAGTCGACGAAAAGCTTATCTTCCTTGTCGAGGAGTCTCGGCATCACCTGTTCGGCGCGGCCTGTGTAGTAGCGCGCATTTACAATTCCGTTGATTACGGCGTTGCGGTTGGCGTCGATAACGGCGTTTTTTACTGACTCGATTCCGATGATCATGCCAGCGTCGGCCGCCATGCTGAGCCCGATGGTTCCGATGCCGCAGTAGAGGTCGAAGACGGTTTCGCCGCCCTTGAGACAGGCGTATTCCCTGACCTTGGCGTAGAGCTTGCTCATCTGCTTCGTGTTGACCTGGTAGAATACCGGTGCGGAAATCTCGAATTTCATGCCGTCATCTGTGATGTCGGTTATTGTGTTTGAGCCAGCCACCACCTCGTAAGCGGCTGCGGGTTCGCGTATGTCTTTTGCCTTGTTCACCTCAACAACCACGCTCTGTAGGAAGTACGGCTCCTCATCGGTCGAAACTGCGTCGATTGCGTCGCTGATGGTGTAGATGACCTTCTCTGCGTTTGGCAGCTGCTTGGATGTGCCTGTAAATATGAGCATCATCTCGCCCGTACCCTCACATACCTTGATGGTGAATCCCCTTAGAAATCCTTTGCCGTGCCTCGCATCGTATACGGTGAGTAGCTTGTCCTTCAGGATTTCGCGGACTGCATTGGCTGCCGCCATAGTTGCACGTTTCTGTAGGAGGCAGTCGGTGCAGTCGACTATTTTGTTGCTACCGCGTTTGTTGAAGCCGACGAGCGGGCCAGCGCTCGTCATCGCCACAGCGAATTCAGCCTTGTTACGGTATCTGAGCATCGATTCGAATGACTCGCTGTCAGAACCGCCGGCACTCTCAATCTGCTCAGGTTGCCCAGTCATCTCAGTCTGCATAGTCTCCTTACTCTGCCCAACCTGCCCTCCGTCGGCTCCGATTCTATCTGCGGCGCCCATGACTTCCCTAACAGTTGGCTCCTCAAGGGCGCCTATACGCTCGAGCTTAGTGATTATGTTTTTGCGCTTGATTCGGAGCTGTTCGTCATAGCTAAGCTCGAGCATCGAGCAGCCGCCGCAGTCCTGATAGTACGGGCACGGCGGCTGCACTCTGGCTGCGGAAGCCTCAAGAAGCTCGATTGTCTCAGCAAATGCGTAGCGCTTCTTGAGCCTCGTGATGCGGGCGCTCACCTTATCACCTGGAACGGCGCCCGCCACAAAAATAGCAAGGCCAGACAACCTGCCCAGTCCCTTGCCATCATCAGTCATATCTGTAATTTTGAGCTCTACAATCTGCCCTTCATTAACTACAAGAGCAGCAGTCTTATCCATGTTATCGCTCATTTTCACCTCTGAATATTTTTATAAATTTATCTTTGCTTAGTATTGATTTATAAGGATGAGGATGCTAGAATCCAAGCTCCGCATTTTTCACTTTATACTTGATTTCTAATTCCGCAGCCGCTAAAATCTTCACCCATAATTCTTAATGATCAGGCTTGATTTCAGAACTTGCCCCTGCTAAAATCTCCACCAAATTATTGACCATAAAACTTCCTAAGTTTCACACCAAATAGTCTAAAATCCTCACTCTCATCTATCACAGCCAGCAAAACCGAATTCCTAATCCCCGATCACTAAAAATCTCCCAGCAATTTCTGATCTCTAACTGCTTAAGTTTCAGCACCCATCAGCCCAAGCAATCACTTTCAGCACCAAGCTCTACCTCGCAAGCCCCTCCGCTATCTCCCTCAGCTTTGCGAAGCGCTTGCTCACACCTGGTTTCTTAATTGGCGGGCTCAGGGCCTCGCCTATCTCCGATAGGCTGGCACCTGGGAGCTCAAGCCTGAGCTCCGCAGTGTCGCGAAGTACAGGTTCGAGGTTTTCTAGGCCGAGCCTCTCCTTGATGATTTCTATATGGCGTATCTGCTGTTCGGCGGCGGTCAGGGTTCGGTCTACATTTGCGTTATCGCAGTTCGAGATCCTGTTTACTTCGCGCCTGAGCCCTCTGCCTATTCTGATATTTTCGAATTCAAGCATCGCCTCATTAGCACCCATGATACCTAGCATATCGCTTATGTATTCAGCGCGCTTCAGGTAGACGATGTGCTCTTCACCGCGCTCAATTAGGCCAGCTGACAAGTCGACGAAGCTGCCGATCAGCTTCCTTAGGTCATGTGCTACATGCTCGCTATTGAGCACAAACTCAAGATGGTAGCTCTTCTTAGGATCAGACATGGTGCCAACACCGAGAAAGAGCCCTCTCAGATATGCCTTCTTGCAGCATTTGCTCCTGACAATCGGCTGGTAGATGCCGTCACTAAGGAACTCATCACCTTCTCGGATGAGCATCATGCCGGTCTCGCGTAGTATCTGCGAGCTCTTCTCATCTGGCCTGATTACCAGAGAGTATCTGTATCTATAGTTACCGCGTGATTTCCCCGGCATCTGTGAATTTCCGACTTCGATACCAGCGTTGCTACCGAAGTATTCCTTGATCAAGGTCTTATAGTGCCTTGCAATCGCTGGATTCTCTGTCGATGCTACTATTGTAAATTTTCCGCCGCCAGCAAGTCTGAGGCTGCCTGCAACTCTCAGAAATCCCGTGATTTCCGCAAGCATGCAGCATTTCTTGCTCGGCATGACGCGCGCCAATTCGCCCTTAGTCTGTGATGAGAAAGACATCTTCTGTATGACTCCCTTCAAGTTATAATTAGTATCGCTTGATTAACGCATAAGGACTAGCGCTTATTTTAGCTGTCTACCGCTTATTTATAGACTTTTTATAGATATCTTTTGCTTATTTGTAGCTATCTATGCTATATGATGCTTGTTTGCTATCTTTCGCTTATCTATAGTCTATCTATTTCTTGCTAATTCCCTTTGCGATGAAATCAAGATCTCTGTGTGTCACCGTCACTCTGTACCCGTCCTCATGGAAAAGCTCAGCCATCTTGTTGGCTATTGCCACCGACCTGTGGTGACCGCCAGTGCATCCAAATGCGACATTTAGATGATACTTTCCCTCGTGGATGTAACCAGGAATCAGATCCTTGAGCAGTGCGTGGTACTTGTCTACGAACTCATTCGCGAGGTCCGACTTGAACACGTAGTTTACTATTTTCTTGTTGTTGCCGGTGAGCTTCTTGAGACTCTTCACGTAGTATGGATTAGGGATGAACCTGACATCCACCATGATGTCTGACTCGCTCGGAATACCGTGCTTGAAGCCAAACGAAGTCACGTTTACGCTAAACTGATTTCCTTCCTTACCGAGGAATATTCTCCTCATCGCTAGATTGAAATCAGCAACCTTCATAGTGCTGGTATCGATGATGAAATCTGCTTTCTTGCGCACACTCTCAAGCCTTGCTCGCTCCTCTTCGATTACCGCCTGTGTAACCTTTCCACTTGCGAGCGGATGGTGTCTTCTCGTCTCATTGAATCTTCTCACGAGAGTTGGAGTCGAAGCATCTACGAAGAATACCTCGCTCTCTATCTGCTCGCTGCTCTTTAGCTGGTCGATTACCTCGACTAAGTCAGAGAAAAACTCACCGCCACGGACATCGGCAACGAACGCAATCTTGTCCATGCCATTCGTCATCGAAAGTTCCACGAAATTCATTACCAGCTTAGGTGGCATATTATCTATACAGTAGTATCCCTGATCCTCCAGCCAATCTGCGGCCTTCGTCTTGCCTGCACCTGACATACCTGTGACTATGACAATCTTCATCTCTTACCTCTTCTCAATATTGATGATTCTCTCTAGGTCAAGCCCCGCTTCCAGCGCTCTCTCTACGCCAGCAATATAATTACCAACTTTATCCGGCACATGCGCATCGCTGCTTATGGCAAATTTCACATCGTAATTCGCCGCTATTTCGATTTCTTCCTTAGTTAGGTGTGTATGGCGTGTGCTGATTTCCATAAGTGTGTTCGTCTCTTCGCACGCCTTGCAGAGTTCCTTCATGTCGAACGGACCCTTGTCACCAGGATGAGTTAGGAGAAATATATCATTCTCATACAGCGCCCTGAGAGCCATCTCTGTGTTCTTGTTTCTGAGCTGCTCCCTGCTTCCAGACGGCAGTCCTGCGTGCCAGCATATGTAATTAGCTGTCATATAGCCGTGCGGCAGCCCGTAGTGGTATCCCGCATTGACGATATCAAACTTGTGAAAATCCTCTTTCGTGATATCTAGTCCATTAGGAGTATTGATGATATTAGCTTCTACTCCTAGCAGGACTCTGACATTTGGGAACTCCCTCATAGCCTCTTCGATATCCGCTCTCATAGCTGCCAGCTTACCCATCTTGAGTCCGTAGAACTTGTGTCCCGGTCCGTGATCCGTAATCGCCAGCTCGCTCAGTCCCTTGGCTGAAGCTGCAGCGACATTCTCAAGGACTGTCCCCTTGCCATGCGCATACATCTTACCGTGCGAATACCTCGTGTGAGTGTGGTAGTCCGCCGTCAATTTATATAGCTTTTTAATGTTGTTTTCCATCAGCTTATCGCTTCCTTTTTCCCTTGTACCCTTTAAATTCTATTCCGCATCGATAATTCTCACCTCAGGCTCGAGCTTAATCCCCGAATTCTGCTCTACTTCCTGAGCCACTATATTGATTAACTCCCTCACATCCTTAGATGTAGCGCCCCCTATATTGATAACGAAGCCAGAGTGCTTCTCAGATACCTGCGCTCCTCCGACGGTCCTGCCCTTGAGGCCAGCCTCTTCAATCAGAGCTGCCGCATAGCCGCCGACAGGACGCTTAAAAGTGCTGCCTGCACTTGGGAAGTTCACCGGCTGCTTCGTTCTGCGCTTCTCAGCGAGCTCGTTCATTCTCTCTGTGATAGCTTCTTTATCATCCCTTTGCAATCTGACCCTTGCATAAATTGCAATATCATCATTATGCTGCAGTACACTGTCCCTATATGAGAACTCCATCTCTTCTCCAGACAGTTCATATACCGAGCTTCCGTCAGATTTCATTAGAGTTACGCTTACGACTACGTCCTTCATCTCTCCGCCGTATGCTCCAGCATTCATGAAAAGTGCTCCGCCAAATGTTCCCGGGATTCCCGATGCGAACTCGAGTCCCGCTAGGCTGTTATCTCTCGCAAAGCTAGCTGTGCTAGATAGCATGCGAGCTGCTCCGACTCTTATTTCATTAGCTTCAGCTTCGAGCAACTCTATATTTTCAAAGCTTCCCCCGAGCTTTACTATTACTCCACGGTATCCTTCATCTGCAAAGAGCAGATCGGATCCATTTCCAACCAGCATATATCTCACATCTTCATCGTGAAGAAGTCTTAGGATTTTACTAAGTTCATCTTCATTACAGACGGTGATCACTACATCTGCAGCTCCCCCGATGCGAAACGACGTGTGTTTGCTCATAGGCTCAGATACTCTGACCTGAGCTGCAGGAACGATTTCGTTTATTTTATTTATTAGCTTTGTGTTTGGCATATTCATCTCCAAATAATTCTCTCTCTTCTATCCCGAACTTAGCGTAATCCGTATACGACCTGATATCGACCTCCTTGCTTCGCTTTCTAAGCTTGTTGTTAGTTAGCTTGCCTGCATATCTGTAGAAGACTGCAAATACCGGAACTCCCAGCGCCATGCCAAGGAATCCGAATAGTCCTCCTCCGATAAGTACAGCGATAAGAACCCAGAAGCTGCTTATTCCAATAGCGCTGCCGACAATCTTAGGCCCGATTACATTACCATCAATCTGCTGAATCACCAGAATCATGATTATGAAGTAGCCTGCCTTCACAGGGTCTTCTAACATGAGTAGACATATCGATGGAATTGCACCTAGGAATGGTCCGAAGAACGGAATTACGTTAGTTACACCGACAATTACCGCAATTAGTAGGGCAAGTGGCATATTGAAAACAAGCATGCAAATATAGGTGAGAATTCCGATTATTATGGCATCAAGAATTCTTCCTACTATGAATCCGATAAATGTCTCGTTTATGATCTTTGAAAACTCATAAAGGTTTCTCGACTTCTGCTCGGAGCATGTCGCTGCAACGATTTTACGAGTATTTGCAAATATTGTCTCTTTATAATTTAGCAGATAGATTGAGATGAGTATTCCGACGAAGAGATTTGCACTGCCTCGCACGACGCTGATGATCTGCGCCGAAACCACATTGGCTAGATTCTGGAAGTTATCCTTAAGGATGTTGTCTCTTATCCAGTCGATAATTTCGCTAGTTCCTGCGTTCGCAGCTTCGTTTATCCACTTAACAATCTGTGGGAAGTTCTGCAGGTGGTGCTCCGACCATGACGAGAAGTATGCAAGTCTCTGTGGCATAGTATTCATGAGGTTAACTATGCTCATGACAATCTGTGGCACCACAAAATATCCTATAAGTGCAAAGAACGCTACGATTATCAGTATAGAAATTGCACTCGCACTAATCTTGGCAATTGCGAGATTCCTCTTCATGCGAGTAGTAGCATCCTCCTGAGGCATGTTTCGTCCGCCAGCAAACTTCATGCAAACTGGCCCTTTGCAGTCCTCCGGAGAGCGATTGCTGCTATCCCTAAGCTTCGTATAAATAGCCTTAACCAGTTTATTGTATATAGGGCATAATAGGAACGCTATGAACACACCGATATACACCGGCATAAGTGTCTTATTAATAGTCGCTAGACCGTCGGTAAACTTCGTCTTATTAAGCACATTTGACAGCATAATAAGCACGGAGCCACTGATAATAAAAGCGAGCGACGCTTTGATATATGGACTTTTTACAAATTTTCTTAGCAAAATTACACCTCTCTATCTGCACATACTCATACATAATTATATTACTATAAAATGCGTGTCTTTTGTGGCTATCTTTGTGAAAATACACGGGAATTCAGCATATACTTTAGCCTGTCGATATTTCAGATTTCTATTTGAAGAACTTCGTCCACACTGCTATGATAATAATGTATATTTTATTTTGATTTTTAGTCTGGAGGTGTCACAAGATGAGACTAGACGCAGCAGGTAAGGCATGCCCTATTCCTGTAATTATGGCAAAAAAAGAATTAGACAATGGTACACAGGGCCTCGAAATTATCGTCGATGGTCAGACACAGATCGATAACCTAGAGAGACTCGGTAACGCATATGGCAGACCTATCAGTTCAGCACCAGAGGGAGATAAGTTCCTCGTAAGCTTCGCTGATGGAGATGGAAAGGTTCCTGAGAGTGCACGCAGCTTTGCAGATGAGAGCTACGCAGTATTTTTCAATAAGGCTTCCGTTGGAACTGGAGATGCAGAGCTCGGACTCAACCTCGCTAAGATGGCTATATTCACTCTATCTGAAGGAGAAAATGTACCTTCTTACATCCTATTCATGAACGAAGGTGTTAAACTAACCACTGGCATCGAAGAGCAGATTGTCGACAATCTAAATACTCTAATCGAGAAGGGAACTAAGGTTCTCGTATGCGGAACTTGCCTCAACTTCTACGGAGTTAAGGACGACTGCAAGGTTGGAACTATCAGCAACATGTTCGATATCCTCGGAGCTATGCAGGAAGTATCCAAGGTTATCACTCTATAAGGGTGGAGCAGATATTTTATGACTGAAGAGTATTATCTATACACATTCGAGTCGACTCACGGCGCTATAGCTACTGAAAAGCTTCTAAAGCCTCTCGGCTGCACCATCATGCCCGTTCCTCGTCATATCTCGACGAGCTGCGGTATATCGGTGAGAGTTGATGTAGATAAGTTCGGTAGCTCCAAGGAAATTTTCCTCGGTAGCACCGACCTGTCACCTGATGAATACCACGTGTACCACATCACTAACGATAAATCGGACAAGGAACACGGCTTCAAATTTGAGCAGGTTGTGCTATAGTATACGCCGTAGATTGAACTGGGATTAAAGAGAATTAAGAGATTAAGCGAGACATAACGCTAACAAAGAAAAAGCGAGGTAAGGTTAACCCTTACCTCGCTTTTGTCTTTCTCATAATTATGTGTGTATTTTTGAGAAAGGAATTCCTATGCCCTTTTAGACTTTCTTCTGATGATGATCACCATCAGCGCTAGAATCGATGATAGCAGTACGACTCCATACACTAGTGGATACATAGTATCTCCAGTCTTAGGTCCATGCTTCTTAACTACCTTAGGAGCTGGATCATTGACCCTAGTGTTGGTTATCACCACTCCATCATCCATGTTACCAGAGTACTCTACATTGTACTTCTGAACCTCATCCTCAGTGACAGTGTATTTGATTTCCTTGCCGTTCTTGTTGACTGGCAGATTTTCAAAATCAACTCTCCACTTTCCATCTGAGTCAGGGCTAACTGTCTTGGTGTCTACCTCATCTCCATCCGCCTTTAGACGAACTGTAATCGATGCTGGACGGTTAGCAGTGGTATCATTTTTCCAATTCTTTGTCACCTTGACCGTTCTGGTGTATGGTACATGTTTATTTGTGAAATCATAACCGTTTTGATCCGCTGTGTACTTCTCTACTGGCACTTCCTTAACGGTGTAGTTTATCACTGCAGCATCCTCGTCATATGTGTCGAGTCCGCTGAACTCGTAATGCCAGTGGTTTGCTTTTGTCGCCTTCACGGTCTTACCCGTATCAACACCATTCGCAAACAGCTTAAAGGTCACTTCGCTAGGTCTTACTCCGTCCTGATCATCTGCGTCATCCCAGTGCTTATCACCGGATACTGAACGCTCTACGTTATTAAACGTATTTATAATCTTATTGCCATCATAGTGCACGGTAAAGTGTCTATTGTTGATGTCAAGAGTTGCACCTTCCGCAAGCGAGTCCCCGTCAGCATCTAGCTCTTTGAACGTATACAAGTTCTTTGCACCTGTCACCGTATCCGAATCGAGGAGTCCTGCAAATGTCGCCTTAAAATTGTTACTGCTCGACAGAGTAGCTGTTCTATTTGTAGCAGTTCCGTTTTTATACAGCTTCACCACTACCGAATGTGTATCCTTGTAATTCTGCGATACACCGCTCCACTGCTTCGTTACCGTAACACTGCGAGTTGCCGGAATCATAGGTGTCCACGGCATGGATTTTTTATTAGTAATGGTATATCCGCTAGTCACATCACCAGTCGTAGTCGCAGTGTACCTATAAGTGCCATAGTCAATCTTAGACTGTGCGTTAAGTCCATGCTCCTGAACTGTATATGTGTAGCTATGACCTGTTGCGATGTCGAACGACACTAGGTTGCTGAACGTATAAGTCCAGTTATCAGCAGCCTTAACATCCTTGGTATCTATGACTACGCCGTCGCGAAGAAGATCAACCTTGACGCTGTTAACAGGCGCTGTATCTGTTGCCCCTGTGTGGTCTGTCCACTTTTTAGTGACTTTAACATTCTTATATGGCACAAATCTCCAGTTTCCATACACAGTCTCGTTCTTGCGAACATTGACTGCACTAATCGTGCTCGTATCGGAAGCTGCTTTCTTCCAGCCTTCGAATTTCCATTCACCCTGTACGCCTGCGCTTGTAGCATGCGTGCTCGATGATAGCGGAGCAGCTAATGTCTGGTTGTGGTCATATTCGATACCTGTTACTGTAGCTGGCACTGCATTATCAGTTGGGAGACCGTAAGTAGGATCACCTGTCACTACGTAATTTAAATCGTACTGACGGATAGCCTTGTGATAGGTAGTCTCACTCTTTACATTCATCGGTACGCCGTCAGCGCTTGTAATCTTAGCCGTATTTTTGAACACAGTGGTCTTAACTGTCTTATCCGTTAGCTTGGTTGGGATAGTTATCGACATATCACTGTCTTTTGGCAGAGTTACGTTGAACTTCAGCTTCTGTCCATCTGTTGTGAGTCCAACACCAGTCGCATCTCTAAGAAGCACATTATTGAACCCTAATTCAGTTGAGCTGATGCGGATATTGTCTTTATCAACTGTCAGCCCATCAGGTATAACATCCTCAACGTTTATATCTCTAGTTGCTAGTAGATCATTCTTGTTCTTAATCTTGAGAGTATACGTGATAGGAGTATCCTTTTCATTGGTAATCTCAGTTGGCGCAGACTCTGTGCCAGTAGATGGGGTAGACTCCTTATGAAACTCTAATTCAGGATTATGAAGTGTAATCTCCGAGTGAGCCTTGTACTTTAATAGCCTATCGCTTGGTCCTGCCGAGTCACCAGCAAAGTTACGCGCATTGGATACAGTCTCATTTACCGCCTTCTTGCCTGCAAGGCTTTTATCATTAGGCGCGTTCATATATACGTAGAAGCTGAGGCTATTACCCTGGTCTAGTATAAAATCATTGCCCTTATTCGTCTTGCGGACATCTACGGCTATCGCCTTTATATCCTTCTTATTGGCAGGCATAGTTGTAGACCAGATAGAGTGATCATCTACGTCAAATGTGCTTGGCACCGTTGTCGCATAGTACACGACTGGCTTTGCATACTCACCTTGGCGGCCGTAAGCAGATCTATTAGACATAGAACGAACATCTACTCTGTCTAGCGTTCCCTTCCACTCTGTAGGCGCGTTCTCTCCTCCGTTATCGAGCACATCGTAGAACACGAGCTTATCAGTTCTCGTATAGTTGGAAGATGTGTATGCCAATCTGTAGCTATACTGGTTGCCGATAAATGCATCTGTCTTGCTGCCATACGCATTGTCGATAGTGTTAGCAACTTCCTTGGTCAATCCTGATTGTGTAACCGTTACAGGGTTAAATTGAACTGTATCACCAATAAAACGCCAGTATTTATAATCACCATTTACCAGACTGTTAAGCTTATCCTTCTCCGTAAGTCTGTTGAATTTATTAGAAATGTCGCTTTCTTTAGGTAGCACATAATCGTTGCCGTCAGGATCTACCTTTAAAGCAGATGTGAGTGTGACACTATTACCTCTATCAACTATGTTGCTGTATGGATTGTCTAGCGTATAGTTTAAATTTATGAAGTAGTTATGATTGTTAAAATTCCTAACATCTGCAACTCTAGGTGGTAGCTCATAATCCACCTTCATCATGGTTTGACCTGAGCCTTCCCAGTCTTCGATCATCTCAACATTGAAATCACTACCTTGAGAGATAGGGCGCTCCGAGTATCCAGGTCCCGCTGTCATCTGCACGCTTGACTTCTGCACGCTCGTACCTAGTGGCAGCAGCGTGTAAATCGTACCCTTCTTGTACACGTACTTATTTAGATAGTCCCTATCGGGTAGCCCTGAGTCATTAAGGGATGAAATCTGATAATATTGAGCGGTTATCCTATTGGACTGCACGCCCTTTACCGGATCATCTACGATATCCTGTGGATAGTAAAGGAACCTCTCTCCGAAGCTTGGTGTTATAGAGGTCATAGCTACAGACTGTATCTTTAGTGGATTGCCTTCTGTATTGGTGGTCACCTCCGCCTGTCCACTCTCGGAGTAATTCACCTTTGCACTAGAGGATATGTATGAATACCCGTACTGTTCCTTATCTGCCTGCAATATGCTCTTCATGTTCGCCGTTGGGTGAACTTCAACGACCGTGTCTGCTTTGAAGTTGTAATTGTAGTACTCACTTGTGTACTTGTACTTCAGCCCGCTCGTATTAGCTGGCAGAGGTATGTCCTTGCCCTTAGCATTATCAACAACGGTATCACCATCATCAGATGTGAACTTGTAATTGCCTGTGCTGTCAAAGGTTATCTTGCCGTATCTGGTGTAAGAGTTCTCACCAGACTTCCTAGTCCATATCTCTATCGGATGTGATCTAGACTGTGTAACATCTTCGTTGTTATCTGTCGTCCAACCTCCAATTTGCGACTTCATTCCATTATGAGAAGTTAGCGTTATCGCCACACTCTTGTAGGTCGCATCTTCATCCTGAAGCTTAGTCATATCCGGTATATTGCTGCTGAAACTACTATTTGGTCTAAGCCTATTTGCCTTAGATGAGCTGTATAGAGGGCCTTCTTCAATCTCGGCAGTATACGGCTTAGCGGTATACTCTCCAGTAGCATTGTTATATATCGGTTCAGTTCGCGGACTTCCCTCGACCTCGGTCTCAAAGGTCTTATACTGCCCACGGTTACGAAGTTCTCTAGTTTCCCCATTCAAAACGAAATCTAACGTACCTGTCATATTTGATCCGCCATAAGAGTGATTATTGTAATCATACTTCCAGATGTTATTAGCACCAGTATAATTGCTTACCTTAACCGTTGCTGTTGCTGTATCTGTCTCGGTCAGAACTTTGCCGTTTGCAAGCTTTGTCTTGACTGTAACCTTATTGCTAACTGGTATACCGGTAGCAGAGAGGTCTACCCCGCGGTTCTTAGCATCTTCGAGCATAGTCATAGGATAACGCTTCAGCATTACCATCCTATCACTATCCCAGTCTGTGTAAGTCCATCCCTGCAATGTATGCAGCATAAAACCAGGTGTGTATTCTTTAAACATTCCCGGCTGATTAAGCCTGCTCTGCCATCCGCTGGCAGCAATATCTGGATATGATGTAACAGTGTATCGGTCTATATCAAATGCACTCAGAAATCCACGCTTGTCGTAAGGTGGCACATAATAGCTGTTTCGCTTAGTCGCTCCAATCAGCTCACCATCGCTGTTATCCTGCACGACTTCATAATCAAAAGGAACGGTATCGGTCCTGCCACGCTTCATGTCTGCGTACCACACTACGTAGAAGTAATCCTTGGCATCGCTAGGAGCTGGACCCCATGTATTCTGCCAGTTCATGTATACGCCATCAGCCTTTGATAGATTATCCTTCTTTAGATTTAATGATACCGGCTTCGTCTTGTTCTGTATCTCCGCCGTCAGTGAACGATTAGTAGTCACATCAGGAGTACCGTCGCCATCAGCGTCTATCTCAAGCTTAAAGTCAAGATTCCTGCGCTGTACGCCGTCACTATCAACTTTGATGTATGAAGGTCTGAACTGAAATGCCTGCTCAAAGTGAAGCTTAGCACCGCCTGCAACCTCTTTGAAGTTGGTCACTGTATATGTGCCGTCGCCGTTATCAACGTAGTTAAAGTCACTCACTGCAGATGTCGCAGGAGCCTTAGGAATCTGCCAAGAGACGGTATTCCTAGGGGTACCGCCGTCTACTCTATTTACCGCATACTTATCAGTCCATGAATCAAACAGGTAGTTCGGCATGGTTATCTTGATAGATCCTGCTGGAAGTTTAGTATTAGCGTCATTATTGATAGCTAAAGAATACCCTACAGTTCCGACCTTAAGATTGTCGTTGGTAGGTGTCATAATAAGCTTCTTATGATCTGGGTCTGTGGCATCATCGTAGTGATAGTCGACTACCCCAGATGATACGCCGTTCGCCCAGTCTACATTGAAATTGTAGTCAAGAGGCTGAGATGAGCCTGATCTAGTAGCTGTCGTCCCTGACGGAGAGCCACTATCAGCCCATACAAAAAGTGTATTAAATCCTGCACTCACTACCATGAAGATAGAGAGTACAATGCTCCAAATGCGTTTTTTATTCATGTATCTTCGCTCCTTTTAAATTACGAATACATCACTGAAAGCATTATCTCTAGTTAATTTCCGATTGTCCTTAATCTTTACCTTTAACTTCTAGATTTTATATGTATTTCATGGTTTAATCAAGACTTTCACGCTTTGTACAAATAAAAAATTTTTTTGCTGTTATATCGGATACGTCATACCAATTATTCCGAGCACTCACTTTCTCTCTATAAAATCTTCGCATTTAAAGCAACAGAGCGGGGCAGCTGCCCCGCTCTTTATTTGTGCTTTGTCTAATTAACATTCTTATTGCCAAGACACTCCCTATCGCTATAGTGCCTTCACTTCACCATGTACTACGCAACGCTGACACCAATGGTGATGATAGACTCTTTTCCAGAGCTATGCGAAATTACTTTTACCTTTACCAAAGTATATCCGTTTTCCGTCATATCTGGGTGATCGAGCACCTCCAGTGTTACGCTTCCGTCATTAGGGAAGTTTGAGATTAAAGCCTTGTATTCAGCAAGAGTTGGCTCGGCATCTCCGACTTTCTTGTTGATAATCTTGGATGACAGCACTGGTGTGAACTCATCCTCGACTTCTGTTCCCTCTTCAGGGTTAACATCATCGTGGTTATCGCCTGCACCTGGGTTTTCATCGACCACATCCTCGACGAATGTGATATAGACTGCGAAATTAGCATTTTTGTTAGATTCATAATCCTTATTAACAGAATTGAAACTAAATTTATAACCATACTCATCTATAGGGAATCTGCATTCATATTCATAATGCTTGCCGCTCATAGATGTAGTTCTAGCCTTTGCCTTCTTGCCGAAGTATTCCTTCTTGAGCTTAACAGTCTGTCTTGGCGATATGTTGTTGCTATTGTCCTCAGACTTAGCAGGATTAGTCACCTCTTCCCATGTCTTGCCATTATCGAAGCTGTATTCCATCTTGTTGACGTAATCTGTG
>ERZ773001.274-NODE-274-length-21607-cov-162.076_pt1 | contig 21607 bp, 20 predicted proteins | sample MGYA00511673_ERZ773001 | MGnify/ENA primary metagenome ERZ773001 (study PRJEB29015, sample SAMEA2738091) | human oral metagenome | biome: human oral; feature: human-associated habitat; material: saliva | place: China | collected 2162 ... | reverse complement strand
ACCAGATCGAAAGCACGAACGCGCGCCTGCGCCAGATGCTGCGCGACCACCGCGGTATGGGCCTGACCCGACGCATGAAAGCTGTGTTTTGGTGGTGCTACACCCACTCTCCCCACCCGCAGCCAGCAGCGACGATCCTGGTGACCATGCCCACCGACGCAGCCCTCGAAAACGCCTGGTACCAAGCCTGTCAAACCCATCAAGCCACCGCCATCATCCCCGGCTGGGGCGACGCAATATGCTGGAACGAACTCCACCACACCACCCCCTACCACAACACCTGGGACTAACCCCTCAACCAACACGTTTTGTCCTATAACCCCAATGCGGTGATGCGCGTGATGGCCGCGAAGATCACCGACCCGGCGACGGGGCAGAAGGTGTATCAGATCCCGTATGGGAAGATGGCGCGCGCGATCCTGTTGCATATTTGCACCGAAGCCGTGCGCACCGGTAACCCCACGATCAACCTGGGGGACTCTGCTGCCCAGTACCTGACGAAACTCGGTTTCTCCCTGGGAGGGCACCAGTACAAGATGCTTGTCCGGCAGGTGCAGGCCGTGGCGGGCATGCACGTGGTGGTGTCGGTGGATTCGTCGACGGGGGATGGGTTTGGCTATGAGGAAGCCGAGCTCATGGTCTCTAAGGCGCGTAGTTTGTGGTTTTCTGCGCGCCCTGAAAACGTTGACCAGGATTCTCTGTTGACCTCCACGATCACCCTGACGGATGATTTCATGAACGCTCTGGTTGGTCAGTGGCATGCGATGCCTGTTGATGAGGGGGCGTGGCGTTACATTAATACGCACTCTAAGTCGGCGTTCCCGTTGGATATTTACACGTGGCTGGCGTACCGGTTGCGCGCGTGTCTGTCTGTGGGGGTGAAGGTGTCGTGGGAGCGCCTGCGTGACCAGTTCGGCTCCACCATGAGTGTCCACGAGTTTACGCGGTATTTCCGTAAGCATCTGCCTCTTGTCCTGGATGTGTATCCGCAGGCGGAGCGCTCCGTGACGTTCGTGCGTGGGGGTGTGGTGTTGTTGTGTGCGCCTTCTCCGGTCCCTGAGCTTCCCGCTGCTGATGGGCCTGTTGATTCTGATCTGACCTGATATGGAAGGGAGGATCTGACGCGATTTGTTCGTGTCAGGTCCTTCTTCTTCTTTCTTCTCTTGTGTGGTGTCGTGTTGTCTCACGATGGGCGCCGCGTGTGAAGGGGTGGACGCAGATGTGTATTGTGGGTGACAGAATTTGGGCCCGCACGCAGACGTGAAAGGAGGGGCGCAGCGTCGGTTAATCGTATAGGTTGAAGGAAAATGCGCCATCTAATAGTTGGTTAATAAGGGTGTGGGTGTTAGGGCTGGCCGCCGTGATTTGCCTGCATAACGAGGGAGGATAGAAGAGAGTGATTCCCACGGTTGAACAGGTGCGTCAGATGAGTGTTGACGCGCGAGGTGGCGCGGGGGTGGGTGAGCGATGAACAAGAAGAAGGCGCTCCTGATTGGTCTTGTCTTGGTGATTGTCCTGCTTGTCGGTGTGCTTGTGGGTGTACTGGCAGGAAGGGGCAGCAGGGGTGGTGATCCCACTCCCGCAGCGCCGTCTGTGCCGTCTGCGCCGTCGACGCCGTCGACGCCGGTGAACACGTCCATGGATGATGTCGTGGCGGGCACCGGCGCCATCGCCACGAGCCAGACGCCCGGCTTTGAAGGGGTAGGCACCCGCTACCCAGCCACCTGCGTAGGCGCCATCCAAGCCAGCGCAGAGTGGAGCCAAAAAGTCTTTGGTTCCACCGAACGACGAGACGTCATACTTGCAAATAATTCACAAGAGATGCTTAGTTTCTTGGATGAGATTGGAGTGGTGCCGGGTGTCCTCAGGCTCCAATCAACGGTAGGTGAAGACTTTTTCGGTGACATGTTTTCCGGGAAAGATCGTGAAGGTAACTACCCTGTTGTGTCTCCGCGTGTGGAGGCTGGGGTTGTGCAGGTGATTAAGTGTGATCCTGACTCTGACTATAAGACGGCTGTTGTTCGAGTCGCAATGCCCGTGGATAACCCGGTTGGTGAGGCAGTGGGGAATGCGCATGTTGAGTTTGGGTGGCTTGTGCGTACCTACGAGCTTCAGGTGGTGGATGGGTCGTGGCGGCTGGTGCATTTGCTGGATCCGCGTGATCAGACGAACTATCAGCAGATGATGAATGCAAGCGGGAACATAGATCTTGATAAGGAGCTTCCCGTGTTGATTCAGCGTCCTGTCACTGATGAGGCGCGTGAGATTGTGTCGCGCACGCTGTTTGCGTCGCAGGGTGTTCATTATTTTCAGAATAAGAATGGCGAGTGGGGGAAGGCGTCGTGATGGCGGGTCTTGTATCTTGGGGACGAGCAGCCCGATGGCATGCCGTGCGCATTGTGGTTACTGCCCTTGTTGTGGTGGGCGTATGTGTGGCGGGCGCGCACGCGGCGTTTGCTGATCATCCTGAGGCGTGGCCTGAGGAGCTGACGGTAGACATGCTCTCCGACGCGCAAAAAGCCCAGATCGCTGAGGCGTATAAGGATAACCCCGAACAGGGTACCCCTGAAGCATTCGTGAAAATGTGGGGTCCCTGGTGGACGGCTTGTCTACAGTCGAATGATAAGAAAAATCGTATCCGTTTACAAGAAGTATTCGCCTAAATGAGAATAGGGGTGGGTGAGCGATGAACAAGAAGAAGGCGCTCCTGATTGGTCTTGTCTTGGTGATTGTCCTGCTTGTCGGTGTGCTTGTGGGTGTACTGGCAGGAAGGGGCAGCAGGGGTGGTGATCCCACTCCCGCAGCGCCGTCTGTGCCGTCTGCGCCGTCGACGCCGTCGACGCCGGTGAACACGTCCATGGATGATGTCGTGGCGGGCACCGGCGCCATCGCCACGAGCCAGACGCCCGGCTTTGAAGGGGTAGGCACCCGCTACCCAGCCACTTGCGTAGGCGCCATCCAAGCCACGGCTGAATGGGCTCAGAAAGTCTTCCAAAGCACCGAACGACGCGACGCCATGTTGCGAGACAAACATGCAGGTTTACATGCGTTTGCTGATGAAATCGCCGTTGCGCCTGGAGCGCTTCGTTTCACCGGAGAAAATAATAAAGGGACATTAGGTGAGTATCCGGTCATTCAGATGCTTGTTGGCTCTGGGTTTCCGAATGATCCGCTGCCGGAAGCGGCTCCGCGTGTTCAGGATGGCGTGGTTCAGGTGCTTAAGTGTTCAGAAACGGATAAGACAGCAGCGATTTCTATTATCGCACCACTTGATGATGTGGAAAGTGCGCGTGGTCTTCCATATGAGTTTTATGGGTGGTTGAATCGGACGTATCAGTTGCAGGTGGTGGATGGGTCGTGGCGTCTGGTTCATATCATTGAATTGCGTGATAAGACGCCCTATCAGCAGTTGATGAAACCGCCCGCCTTTAAAGAAACGATGGATCAGGCGCGCGAATTGTGGGTTCGTCCTGCGACGGATGGCGCTCGGGATATTATCGGCTATCTGACCTTGAATGGTCAGGGGATTCATTACTTCCAGAATAAGAATGGTGAGTGGGGGCAGGCATCATGATGCCTAACCTGGTGTCGTGTGGTCGGCGACTGTGGGGGCGCGCCGCGCGGGTGTTCGTCGGCTCTTCAGAGTTGGGTGTGGGTGGAGGCGTCTGGGCCTCCTGCGATGAGGAGCATTCGGAGTCTGTAGTTGGTGGGGTTGCGGTAGCCTCTGGCGGTGCGTCTGCCCAGCTCGATAATGTCCGTTGATGGCTTCTGTTGGCCCGTTGCTGGCTCCGCCTGTGTCGAAGTAGGCGTCGAGTGCGTCCTTCCACTTGCGTAGAGTCCGGCCCAGGCGAGCGATTTCGGGGATGGGACAGGCTGGTAGGCTCTCGATGAGATGGGCGGCCAGGTGTCGGCCTTGGGCGGGTGTGGCTTGGTGGAAGACCTCGCGCACTTGCTGGGTGAGCAGGTAGGCGACTTCAACACTGATATGCGCCTCATCTGCCACGAAGGCCTCACGGAGGCGTTCCTTTTGACGTGGGGTGAGCCTGCGTGTGTGAGGCGCGCAAAAGATTGCGGACCTGATAGAGGGGATCGCCCTTGCGCCCGCGGTGACCGGTCGTGTCTTGCTGGACGCGGCGACGCACCTCATCGAGAGCGTCGCCAGCGAGCTTGACGATGTGAAAGGCGTCCAGGACGCTGGTGGTGTCTTGGAGCTGGTCGTCAATGGCGTTCTTGCTGTCCCTGGAAGGGATCCAGCGTCGCGATTCGCACCCCCGCACGGAAGTCTTCTCCGCGCTCTTCTAGCCAGTTCTTGTACACGGTGCCAGACCTTCCTGGGACCAGGTCTAACAAGCGGGCCGTGGGATGATCCTCCCCTCGTGTCAGGTCCACGATGCCGGTGAGTTCACGGGGCCCTCGTCGGCGTCGGTCTTGGTGGTGCCATACGTGCTCGTCAACTCCCAATACCTGCACGCCTGCGAAGCGGGCGGGGTCAGATGCGGCTTGCAGACACGGCTTGATATGGGACCACACGGTATTCCACGTGGTTGCCAGTTGTCGAGCCAATCCTGCGATGGTGGCTCCTTCGAAGCGCAACTGTCGGATCGCCCAGCGGATCGCCCGGGCGCCCAAACGCGCCCGGGGGGCGCACACCGAGTGGTTCTGCTCGATAAAGGTCGCGATCTGGCAGGTGGTTTCGCGGCATATCCATCGGCGTTTGTGCCATCGGATCCGCGCCGGGACCCCGGCCCAGGGCGCGTCGATCACCTCCACCACCATACGACCGTGGCCTTGAGCGATCACCCCGCAACCAGGGCACCCCGCCAGCTGGTTGCACGACTCTATATCGAGTACCAGAGCATCTGGGGTGCGAGCCACGCTCATCAGATGGAAGCCCTCCAAACCGACGAGCAGATCACACCGATCACAACGATCAAGCGACACACAGCAGCAGCAGGTAGGGTGAGACACCGCCCGAGGTCCATTGAAGATCGCGGGGGTAGAAGTCCGCTCATCACCTGGGACCTCGACCTCTACCCCCAACCCCCGACCAACACCCACTCACCCACACTCAACTCGGAAGAGCCTGAAAAACGCTGAAAATGGGGTGTTGTGGCTGAGGTGGTCTGCGTTTTGGGCGCAGTGGTGTCTGGGATGGCGCGCGTTCTCTCCGAGATCCTGACAGCTGGGCCCGTCTGCAGGCAGTATTAACCCTTCAATGCGCAGCTAAGCCCTATTGGTGGCATGGTGGGCAGCCTGGCCAGGCCACCACCTATCGGGTTAACGTGCGCATCAACGGGCGCAGGTTTCCACCTAAGGGGTTCGGGCCGCCACCTATCGGGTTAACGTGCGCGGGAGGAGTCCGAGTGCTGACTTGATGCGCCTCTGCCAGGCCCTGGTAGTCCTTCGTCAGCCCCTGATAATCAACCTATCTCGGATCCTACGATATCATCTAGTTGAACATTCAATCGCTCTGGCGTAGGCTGACGCCATGAAATACTTTGGATTCCTGAGCTTCGGCCACTACTCGAACAGTGGCCGCCACGGCATTACCGCCGCTGAGTCCCTCCACCAGGCGATCGACCTGGCGGTCGCGGCTGGCGAGATCGGCGTCAACGGCGCCTTCTTCCGCGTCCACCACTTCGCCCCGCAGGCGGCCGCGCCGATGCCGCTTCTCTCCGCCATTGCCTCGCGCACGAAGGCCATCGAGGTCGGAACCGGCGTCATCGACATGCGCTAGCGCATGTCTGAGTTATGGCGTTGGACGGAACACCTATTGCTTGCGGGCACGCGCAGCCCGCAGTCCGTTGGCGATGACGACGACTTCGGCGACCTCGTGCACGAGGACGACCGCTGCCAGGCCGAGCACGCCGGTGATCGCCAGCGGCAGCAGCACAGTGATGATCGCCAAGGACAGCACGATGTTCTGGTTGATGATCCTGCCGCCGCGGCGGGCGTGGCGCAGAGCCTGCGGGATGAGGCCGAGGTCGTGGCCGGTGAAGGCGACGTCGGCGGACTCGATCGCGGCGTCGGAGCCGGTCGCGCCCATCGCGATGCCCACGGTCGCCCCGGCCAGGGCGGGCGCGTCGTTGATGCCGTCGCCGATCATCGCGGTCGGCGACGTCTCCGAGAACCCGGCGACGATGCGAGCCTTGTCCTCGGGACGCAGCTCGGCGTGCACGTCGCCGATCCCGGCCAGCTTCGCCAGCGCAGCAGCGGTGCGGGAGTTGTCGCCGGTGAGCATGCTCACCTCGACGCCCTGGTCGCGCAGGGTCCGCACGACCTCGGGGACCTCGGGGCGCAGCTCGTCGCGGACGCCGATCGCCCCGGCCAGGCAGCCGTCGACGGCCACGAGCACGCAGGTCTGGCCCTCGGCCTCCAGGTCCTTGACCCGGGCCTTGAGCGGACCGGCGTCGATCCAGCGCGGACTGCCCACCGCCACCCTGCGGCCGTCGACCAGGCCACCGATGCCGTGCCCGGCCTCCTCGGCCACGTCCTGCGCGGCGGGGGTTCCCCGGCCCGCGGCGGCGATGGCGGCGGCGAGTGGGTGCGTCGAGTGCTGCTCCACGGCGGCAGCCCAAGCAAGCACCTGCGCATCGTCGAACCCATGGGCGGCGACGATGGCGGTTACCTCGGGCCGGTTGCGGGTCAGAGTGCCGGTCTTGTCCACGGCCAGGTGCCGGATGCCGCCGAGGCGCTCGAAGGCGGCCCCGCTCTTGATGACGACGCCGAACTTGGTCGCCGCGCCGATCGCGGAGACCACGGTGACGGGCACCGCGATCGCCAGCGCGCAGGGGCTGGCCGCGACGAGGACGACCAGGGCGCGGGTGATCCAGGTCTCCGGGTCGCCGAGCAGGGACCCGAGCACGCCGACGAGGACGGCGAGGACCATCACGCCGGGCACCAGCGGGCGGGCGATCCGGTCAGCGATCCGGGCTCGGTCGCCCTTCTCGGCCTGGGCCTGCTCTACCAGCTCCACGATCGTGGTCAGCGAGTTGTCGGTGCCCGCGGCGGTCGCCTCGACCTCCAGCACGCCGGCGCTGTTGATCGCGCCCGCCGACACCGCTTCTCCGGGCGCGACCTCGACCGGGATCGATTCACCGGTGATCGCCGAAGTGTCCAGGCTCGACCGGCCTGAGCGGACCAGCCCATCGGTCGCGACCCGCTCGCCAGGGCGGACCAGCAGCACGTCGCCGACGGCGATCTCCCTGGCCGGGACCGAGGCGGAGGTCCCGTCACGCAGCACGGTCGCGGTCTCCGGCACGAGCTTCAGCAGCGCGCGCAGCCCGCCGCGGGCGCGGTCCATCGCCTTGTCCTCCAGGGCCTCGGCGATCGAGAAGAGGAACGCCAGCGCGGCCGCCTCCTCGACGTAGCCGAGGATCACCGCGCCCACGGCGCTGATCGTCATCAGCAGCGCGATCCCGAGCTTGCGCTTCACAACGAGATTCCGGATCGCACCGGGCACGAACGTGTACGCGCCCAGCAGCAGGCCCGCCCAGAACGCGACCAGCGCCGCGATGTGCAGCCCCGACCACTCCAGCGCCAGGCCGGTGCCGAACGCGACGCCGGAGAGGATCGGCACGACCAGGCCGGGATCACGCCACCACGGGCGCTCTACCTCCTCTGCCTCGTCCGCGGGACTGGTCGTCGGCTCGTCGCAGCCGCAGGCGGCGCTCACGAGGCGTCCCCCGAACTGCTCGCGGCGCAGCAGCCCGGCACCGAGCAGGCCGGGTCGATGCACGGCGCGCTCTCGTCCACGGCGAGGGTCACTTCGACCAGTGCCGTCAGCGCCGCGGCCAGGTGCGGGTCGGCGATCTCGTAGCGAGTCTGGCGGCCCTCGGGCTCGGCGACCACGATCCCGCAGTCGCGCAGGCAGGTCAGGTGGTTGGACACGTTCGAGCGGGTCAGCCCCAGCTCGCGCGAGAGCGCCGCGGGGTGGCTCGGGCTGTCGAGCAGGGACATCAGGATGCGGGAGCGCGTCGGGTCGGCCATGGCCCGGCCGAGCCGGTTCATGACGTCAAGACGCGAAGCAATGGTCAGCATGCACTGAACTATACAGCAGTCGCTGACCTAATGTCTGGTTGTCGCGGCTGCCGCACGCGCTGCGTGCGCTTGCCCTCGTGAGGCGTGATCACCTCTTGCGCCAGCGGGGCCACTTCGGCATCCCGCGGCCCTTCCAGGTCTCCACGAGACCCGCAACCCAGCGGACGGACGCGAAAACCCCGTAGCCGGCCCCGGCGACCTGCTTGACAGCCTTCTCGACCCGTTCCTCGGTGCGCTTCTCGATCCGCTGGACCGCGCCGCCGACCTGGCTCGCGAGCTTCTGGTTCGCTGTGACCTGCGCCTTCAGACTCTCAATCGCCGAGGCCGCGCCCTTGCACGAGCAGTACCCGACGCAGATGAGCCCGGGCACGCCCCTGCCGGTCGTGCCGCACTCGCCCGGCATGCGCTCGAGGATCTGGTACGGCGCGGGATCCAACGCCTCGGCCATTCAGGCTGCGCGCGACGGCGTCAACCGCATGAGCTCGACCCTGGTCTTCGAGCATGGGGACAAGCCTTTCGGTGACATCCAGGCAGAGCAGCTGCGCGCCTACCGCCAGGCATGGGCCGAGGCCGGACACACCTGGGCGCCGCGCGTGTCCGTGTCTCGCTCGATCTTCCCGCTCCTGTCCGAGCGCGACCGTGGCCTGTATGGCCTGAGCGCCTCGGGGGACCAGGTCGGCCACCTCGACTCGGGCATCGCGACCTTCGGGCGCACGTACGCGGCAGACCCCTCGACGCTCATCAATCAGCTGAGCCAGGACCGCGCCCTCGCGGAGGCCGACACCCTCCTCCTGACGATCCCCAACCAGCTCGGATTCGAGGAAAACTGGTCGATCATCCGCAACTTCGCGGACTACGTGGCCCCCGCCCTCGGGTGGGAGCCGGCGCGCCCGGGAGCCCTCCCGACGGGCTACGTGATTGACGAGGTCGTGGCTGACTGAGGGCTCGCGCGCGAGTGTGCGCGAGGCCGGGTGAACAGCGGATAAGGCGCTCGGCGTCACGTCGGGGCGGATGGTGGAAGCACCCCCACCCCGGTTTCACTTTCTGTGTGTGCTGGCCTACACTAATTGGACAGTATCAACGCAAGACGACGAGGTCTCTCTGTAATGGCTCGACGCTCCAAGGGTGCGGTGTCAATCAATCCGCGCTCCGCTCAGAATATGTCCACGCGACCGGCTGCAATCGCGAAGAAGAAGCAGTCGATCAGTCCGGTCAAGGTTTTCGGTGCCGTCGGTGCGCTGGCCTGCATCGTGACGTCCCTGTTCATTCAGCTGCCGGGCCTGGATGTGTCAGGTACCCGCATGTTCGGTATCTTCCTGGCGGCGATCCTGCTGTGGGTGACGGAGGCGGTGCCCCTGGCGGGCACGGCGGTCCTCGTCATTTTCCTGGAGGTCCTGTTCATTTCGGACCACGCGCTGCTGAGCGTGGGTGAGGGCGCCCCGGCGTACACGAAGTTCTTCGGGGCGCTGGCTAACCCGGTCATCATCCTGTTCCTGGGCGGCTTCATGGTGGCCGACGGTGCCGCCAAGTACAAGCTGGATCGTGCCCTGTCGGCCGTCCTCCTCAAGCCCTTCATCGGAAAGCCTCGCCTGACCGTCATGGGCGTCATGCTGATCACCGCGATCATGAGTATGTTCATGTCGAACACGGCGACCACGGCGACGATGTTCGCCGTCATGATGCCCGTCATCATGGCCCTGCCCGAGGGCAAGGCGCGCACCGGCATCGCCCTGTCGATCCCCGTGGCCGCCAACGTCGGCGGCATGGGCACCCCCGTGGGCACGCCCCCCAACGCGATCGCGCTGGGCGCTCTGGAGAACGCGGGCGTCACAGTGACCTTCCTGCAGTGGATGCTCGCGGCCGTGCCGCTCATGCTGGTGCTTCTGGCCCTGTCGTGGGCGTTCATCGCGTGGCGCTACATTCCCGCCGATGCGACGTTCAACATCGACACGTCGGCGCGCTTCGAGAAGTCGCGCAGCGCGATCATCTTCTACTCGGTCGCGGGAGTGACGATCCTCCTGTGGATGACGGAGTCCCTGCACCACATTTCCGCCAACGTCGTGGGCTTCCTGCCGGTTGTGGTCCTTCTGATGACGAAGGTGATGAGCGGCGACGACCTGCGCGCCCTGGATTGGCCGGTGCTGTGGCTGGTCGCGGGCGGTATCGCGTTGGGATCGGGAGTGTCTGCGACGGGCCTGGACAAGTGGATGCTCGGCTCGATCCAGTGGGCCTCGATCCCCGGCATGCTCCTGATCTTCGTGCTGGCACTTGTCGGCTGGGTAACCTCGAACGTTATCTCGCACTCGGCGTCGGCGAACCTGCTGATCCCCATGGGTATGGGCCTCGCGACGACGGTGTCCACGAGCGCCGCGGAGATCGCCATTGTCATCGCGCTGGGCTGCTCGCTGGGCATGTGTCTGCCGATCTCGACCCCGCCGAACGCGATCGCCTACTCGACGGGCACCACGCCGACCCGCGAAATGGCGATCGTCGGCATCGTGGTGGGTGTCGTGGGCATCATCCTCTTGGCGTTCGTCGCGCCGCTGACGTGGGGATTCATCGGGGTGATGTGACGTGTCCGTGAACGAGGCCGTGGCCGGCTCGGGCGATCACAGCACGAGGCCGGGGCTGGCCCACGGGTGGACGCGGGGGCCAGCGGCGGAGGATGCCTCGGTCATGTCGCGCACGGATGTGCGCTGCGGAGGTCACCGCGCGGGGTACCCGATTCACATGCTGGTGGTCGGCGACGATTCGCGGCATATTGCAGCCCCGGTGACCAGGGACTTGGCCCATGCGTTCCCGCGCTTGTGCTTGGATCGCGTGAACGGCATTGGGGACTTGGCGGCCTATGAGGCGAGCTTGCGCCCCGGTGATCACGTGCTGATGGGTCTGGTGACCTCGGAGGTCCCCGACATTGATGCGTTGGTCGACCACGCGACGTCGATCCCTGTGCTGAGACGCGTCCAGTGGGTGGTCGTCACGGATAAGTCTGAGCATCGTGACCTCACGCGCTGCATGCAGTCGGGGGCGCTGTCCTCGGTGCTCAAGGCGCCGTGGACGGTGCCGCTGCTGGCGGGTCAGGCGTATTCGACGATGGTGCGCTACCTGAGTGGGTGTGGCTATTCGCAGCGACAGATCCGCAACCTGATTGCGGATCCTCCGCCGTTTGCCGTGCAGGGGCCGCTGTTGGAGGGCCTGGATCGTGACGAGCGTGAGGTCGTCATGGAGCTCCTCGCGGGCGTGGAGAGGGTGCTCGGCCAGAGGCCTCGGCTGATTGTCCCCGAGGGGACGCAGCTGGTGACGCAGGGGCAGCCGGTGGGTGCCGTGTACCTGGTGCTTGAGGGGCAAGTGTCCTTGCATAGGGATTCTCCGCAGGGCGAGGTGCTCTCTCACTTGGCCACCTCGGGCCCGCTCATTGGCCTCGTGTCGCTGGCCCGCGCGGAGGATGCTTTCTTCACGGGCGAGACGGCGACCGAGGTGACGGTTGTGCGCCTGACGACCGAGCAGCTCCAGATCGTCATCTCCGAGGATCCGTCAATTGGAGCGACGCTGACGGCGCTCGCGATTCGCTCGCTGACGCGCCGCCTCATGCGTGCCGAGGACCTGCATCTCGAAAACGCGATGCTCGCCGAGGATCTCGAGGCTCAGAAGGAGGCGCTGGCGGCCACCCTCGAGGACCTGCGTGCGACCCGAGCCGAGCTGGTCGAACGCGCCCGCTTCGCGATGCTCGGTGAGCTCAGCGCCGGCATTGCCCACGAGCTCAACAACCCGGTGACCGCCCTCGTGCGCGCGGCCAAACACCTGCACGAGGACGTCGATGCGGTGCTCGCGGCCCCGGCCACGGCCTCGTCACGGGAAGCCATGTCCCGGGCGCTGACCGCGCCCCCGCGCTCCACGTCGGTTGAGCGTGCTCTCATGAAGGAGCTCCTGCCCGTCGTTGGCGACCGCACGCTCGCGCGTCGCCTCGTGCGCGCTGGGATCCAGGGGGCGGACGGTGCGCGTGCGCTCGCGCAGATCCCGGGCGGGATCGACGCGTACGAGGCAGGGGCGCGCCTGGGCGGGTCCCTGCGCTCGGTGCTGGCCGCGGGTGATCGCGTCATCGAGCTCACCCAGTCCCTGAAGGGTTATGCGCGCCCGGACGCCGAGGACTTGAAGCCGGTGGACGTGCGCGAGGGCATCGACGACGTCCTGCGGCTGACCGCCCACAGGGTGCGGGGTATCCGCATTGACTGCGACTATGAGGATGTGCCGCTCGTGCGCGCGCACCCCGCGAAGTTGCAGCAGGTGTGGACGAATCTCATCATCAACGCGGCTGAGGCCATCGAGGATGAGAACGCAGACTTGATCGCGGCAGCGGAGGCTTCGGGCGGTGTGCCCGAGCTGCCGGCACGCGGCGACGCCGAGGCGCTGATCCGTATCACCGTGCGGCCCACGCCCCAGGGAGTCGTCATCACTGTGTGCGATAACGGGCCGGGCATCGACCCGGCAATCGTCGACAAGATTATGGAGCCGCACTTCACCACTAAGGCGGGGCGCGTCCGATTCGGGCTGGGAATGGGCATGTCCATCGTCCGAAGCATCATCGCCGATCATGGGGGAACCCTCACGATCGACTCTCACCCGGGGTCCACCACCATGCGGATCTCGTTGCCCACTCAACCACAAGAGGAGGAATCATGACCCTGACAATCCTGTCCCTTGAGGACGAAGCGGACGTGCGAGACGCGCTTGAGCGTGATCTTGAAGAGTTTTGGGACAAGATCCGGCTTGAGGTCGCCGAAGACGTCGACGACGCGTGGGCCGTGATCGACGAGATCGTTGAGGATGGTGATGAGCTGGCCCTTGTCCTGTCGGATCATCGCCTGCCCGGCAAGTCCGGCGTTGATTTCCTCGTGGAGCTCATGAAGGATGAGCGTTTCGGCGCGACTCGTACGGTGCTGGTGACCGGTCAGGCCGACCACTCCGACACGATCCGAGCGGTGAACCAGGCGGGCCTGGACTACTACATCGGCAAGCCGTGGAACCCTGAGGAGCTGCGCACCGTCGTGCGTGATCAGCTCACCGAGTACGTCCTCGAGTCCGGCGTGAACCCCCTGCCTTATGTGACCGTGCTCGACGGCGTGCGCGTCATGGAGGCGATCCGCTAAGTTCGGCGGCAATCCGCTGAGCTGCGAGACGAGGGCCGCCGCCCACCAAGGATGGTGGGCGGCGGCCTCATTTTCTGCCATGACGGTGTTCCTCATGTCGGAGGTTGGCACGATCGCGGCGGGAGTGCGCGTGGCCGTCGCGGTAGTGCAGTGAACCCCAGCTCCCCCTCACCGGGGGGCTGGGGTTCAGCCGAAGCTTTGCTGTCGTAGCAAACCTACACGTACCGTGCCTGATCGACGGATCGATCAGGGCAGCATGCCGAGAATGCTGCCAACAAAGGCGAGGAACGCGTTAATAACTTCGGTGATCTGTGCAAACATTGTTGCCTCTTTCTTCCGGTCAGCTCCCAGTCCATCTGGTGGGCTTAAGACGTCAGAATGTCCGCTCTGACGTGCCTTAAATGTATACAAAGGTGAGCGCGTGGTCAAGTTTTACAAATGTAACAAATGTATATATTTTGGTTGATGCTTTAATGTTATTTATTCTTTCCATACGCGTGATACGCCGTCGTGCCTAGTCGTCGAAGAAGTGTGCACATTCGCGACGGAATCTCTGTGTTTGTATATGTTGTGGGAGGTTGTGTCGGCGCCGCGTGTGGGCTGGGCTGACAGCGACCAATGCGTGAAAGTGGGCGATGGTGGGCGGAGGTGTGTTGCTGCAAGGGCGCGGGCTCCGGTCTTGTCGATTGCCCTCATTACGGTCACTGTATGACCTCTAACACGCGACGGCTGACCAGCTGTGCAGTATATGTGTCATCGTCGAGTCGGACGCGACTGCTCCGTCGGCCAGTCGTCGAATCTGGAGGAGTCTCGTATGGCCGCGTGCGACCGGCTCGTCGACACCGCCCTCACGGCATACGGCGACGCTGTCTCACGTGACCGTGCGCAACGGCGCGGGCGCCACGGAGGCGATCCGCTAAACCCTCAAGCGAGGGGCCGCCGCGCAACCATCGTTGGTTGTGCGGCGGCCCCTCATGTTGCATGTGAGTGTCTCAGGTTGTCGGCTCGCACGCCCACAAGGGGAGTGACTGCCAGTTATCGGGTGTGCCCGTCGCTCGCAGGGGGACGACGTCGGTAGCGGGGAACGTTGCGAGGACTGAGGGAAGGGCGGTTCCATCTCCCAGGCCCATCGTGCAGGTGAGGTATTGGATGAGCGTGAGCTGGTCGAAACACTTGTTTTTGGCTTCGGATAATCCCATGATCCCTATTTCTGAGGCGTTGTGAGGGATGGTTGGAGTGTTGGAGAGTGAACGGTTGAAGAACCGGCTGTGGTGCGCCGAAATATTGCGAATAACTCGCAGGCAATTGAGCCATGAGTCGAGGACTGAGGGTGTCAGTCGTAGCTTTGCTGCTATTGGTCTCCGTATTTCCTTAGGTAACATTGAAAAGAGTGTCTGTAGTGAACCCCAGTCAAGGATGTGGACGGCACACCATATGGGTAGAGTTCCCCCGTAGTTTTCTACGTGGTGCTGAACAAATGTCTCTGTGGAGTTTTTGAGGGAATTCTGGTAGCGGCGTTTCCAGTCTTTGTATAGTCTTTTTTCTTTCTGCTCCGCTGAATTCCAGGCTCTTTCGTTGAGGGAGGTGGCGGTGAGATGAAGGAGTGGATCTACTTCACCGATTTCGTATCCGATAATCGCTCGAAGCGATACTTCGATTTTCGTCAGCTCTTTAAAGACAGTAACTCGCAATTGAGTATCAAAGTCATATAGTCTGATGACCTGATCGAAGGACGTTCCTGGAATGAAGAGATCGGATCGGCATCCGAGAGCTTCTTCTGGTGCATGTTCTCTGAATGAATACCAGTATCCCGACAGTCGGTAGTAGCCAAGCGTTTCGAGAGCGTGCCGCGCCACCTCATCGTCCGCAATGGTCATGCCGCGGTAGCGGAGGAGCTCGATCTGTTCGTCGATGGTTTAAAAAGGTTTGGACATCGTAGTCTCCCTCAAAAAAAAGACCGGCTCTGGATCCCGAAAGGGTAAGAGCCGATTCTGTTACTAGTAGTCTAGCATCGAGGATGACTAAAGGTTGGCTGATCGCATGTTAACTATGACATTGAGGGTTGTCCCGTCTTGCGGGATCCTTGAGGGGCAGCAACTCCCCTAACTAGCTCGTCGCTGAAAGGGTGGGTAGAAGAAAACCGGCCCTGGACCTTGCGGCGGAACCGGTGTTAATGGCTCCACTATAGATTGCGAGGGGCCGCCGCACAACCAACGACGGTTGCGCGGCCCCTGCTGCGCTTGTTAGCCCTGGGCCTGCTGGCCCGGGTCGTTGCACATCGTGATGCCCTCGAAGCCGGCGGCGCCCAGCACCTGGAAAATCTCGTCGAGGAGGACCATCGGCTCGGCCGTGCCCGCAGCGAACTCGGGGTGGCGGATCTCGATGGCGGCCATCCCGCGCGGGTCCGTGACCGGCTCGGTGTCGAACTTCTCCGACAGCAGACGGTTCGCCTCCTCCAGGTCGGCGGGGGAGCCGAACGCCCAGGTCACGGCCTTGTTGCCCGCCCCCGTGGGGGTGCGCTGAATGTACATGCGTGTCATGAGGATGTGGCGGCCGTGACGGGGGAACACGTCGCCCACGCGCATGAACAGGGCGATGTCGGCCAGGTCCCCTCCGAGCGACGAATCCACGAGGGCGTACCCGTATGCGCCGATACCGCGCAGGGTCAGGGCGTCCGCGAGAAGCCCGATGACCTCGTCTCCAAAGGGCTCGGGCTGGAAGTACACGCCCTCGCCGACCTCCGGCGCGTCCGGTCCGAGGATCGTGATGTCGAAGCCGGCGTCCGCCAGCGCGTCCCGCACGAGCGCCACGTTGTGCTCCGGGAAGGGGTGCAGCGCGGCCGCGTTCGCGGCGATGCGCTCGATAAACACGTAGGTGGAAAAACCAAGCTCAGCCATGCGCTCATTGTAAGCGCGCGGCAGGCCGGTCATGCGACGAGGCCGCGGCGCCCCGGGTGGTCGGGTGACCACGAGGGGAGGCCACGGCCTCGTCAATGACGGAGAGTCAGCGCAGGCACAGGCCCTGTTCGTTGAGGGCCTCCATGATGGGGGAGACGTGCGCGCCGCCCACGCCGATGTTGGTGGCGACCAGGTGGGTGAAGGACTCGAGGCGCGAGCCCGAGCGCAGGTCGTAGTACTCGGTGACCTCGCGGTCGTAGTCGGCCAGCGTCTGCGTGTAGGACTCGACGCGTGGGTACGTGTTCTTCGCGGTCGTGACCGACAGGGGCATGCGCGGCTTCTGGCCGGGATCCTGGTCCGCGTGTCCGACGAGCAAGCCGAGAACCGTGAGTTCGGGAAGCTGAAGCACCTTCACGACCGGGCGCGGATCGGCGAGGATCGAGCCCAGGTAGACGGTGCCCAGGCCCATCGACTCGGCGGCCACGACCACGTTCTGAGCCGCCAGGAGCGCGTCTTCGAGCGCCGTGAGGAACAGGTTGATCGAGCCCAGGGCCTCCGAGGAGACACCCTGCTCGGCGCGGATGCGGCTGTTGCGATACAGGTCGGCGACGAAGATGAACAGATCACCCTTCGTGCCGCCCACGTAGGGCTGGCCGGACGCGGCACCGATCGCCTCGCGCACCGTCGGGTCCGTGATGTGCAGGATCGTGCACGCCTGCAGGAACGAAGATGTGGCCGTGTGGCGGGCCACCTCCATGAGGGTGGTGACCTCCTCCTCGGTGAGGGGCTGGTCCTTGTAGGCGCGGATCGTGCGGTGCGCGAGCTGGCTCGCAATCGTCTCGTTTGTCATGCGTTCATTCTACGATTGGGGGCGTGAAACAGATAGATCCTTTCGGTCCTTTTGCGCTGGACTCCCGCGTGACTCCCGTGGCCGTCCCCTCACCGGCCGGCGAGCTGAGCGGCCTGCTGACCGGCCCGAGCGCCCCCGCCCTCGTCGATGGGACCCCCACGATTTCCGCGGCCTCATCACCGGACGCGGCGGGGGAGAACCGCGCGCTCCTCGTCCCCGGCTACACGGGATCCAAGGAAGACTACGCCCCGGTCCTGCCCTTCCTCGGGGAGGCGGGCTGGGACGTGCTCGCCTACTCGCAACGAGGCCAGGGCGGGTCCGCCGCGCCAGTCGGCCTGGGCGCCTACGGGATGAGCGACTTCGTCGGCGACCTCGTCTCGATTGCCGAGGCCTGGGCCGGGACCACGGGTCGCGTGCACCTCGTGGGCCACTCCTTCGGCGGCATCGTTGCGCGCGCGGCCGTCGTCGCCCGGCCTGACCTCTTCGCCTCCGTCACCCTGTTCTGCTCGGGGCGCGCCGTCCACGACCGGATGAATACTTTGACGATCCTCGACCCCCTGCCCACGGGCCCCGGCGCGCGCCAGCAGGTGCTGCGCGCCTACTTCCCGGACATGAACTTTGACGAGCCCGGCGTCGGATGGGCGGAATTCCAGCGTGTCCGCGCGCTGGACACGGCCTCGGAAAACCTGGTGGGCATCGCCCGCATCCTCTCCCAGCTGCGCCCCGACACCCCCGCGCTCGCGGCCACGGGCGTGCCCGTGCACGTCCTGTACGGGGACCAGGATGAGATCTGGCCGCCCTCGTGGTACGCCGAGGAGGCCGCAGACTTGGGTGCCCGCGAGAGCATCATTCGCGGGGGTGCGCACAGCGCGCAGCTGCAGTTCCCGCAGGAATGGGCGCGCCTGGCGAGCTCGTTCTGGGCGGAGGTTGAGTCGGGGGCGCTCGTCTGGTCGCTGTGACCTATGTGTACGTTGTCCCAAAAGGTGGCATGGTGGCGCATCGGCGTGAGCTCCGCTGCCTATGATGGGGGTATGAACAAGCGTTCCATCCTCACTGCAGTGCTCGCACTCGGCCTGGGCGTCACCGCCCTGACCGGCTGCAATTCCAACACCGGCGCCAACTATGTGACGCCCAGCAACGTCGAGACCATCACGAACACGATCGCCGAAATCGGCGATCAGGGTGTCAAGGTCCCCGAGAAGCGCGACCTGAAGGTCGTGCTCCCCGAGTCCGACATGGCAGCGGACTACAAGGTTGACATCTCGGACCCCGAGACCCTCTCCGCGGGCAAGCCCGACAAGAACATCATCACCCTGCATCCGCTCAAGGTGACCGGCGAGGACGCGGACCCCGTGACCGTGACCCTCACCGACAAGGACGGCATCACCACCGACTTCAAGGTGACCGTCACCGAGGGCGCCAACTGAATCAACCGCATGAAAGGGCCCGGGATCGTAGCGATCCCGGGCCCTCCCGTATTGGTGCCCGATCGGGCATCTCACAGAGCGTCGATGAACTCCCGTAGTGCGTGCAGCGGCAGCATCAGGTGGTTCTCCGCTCCGGGGCAGGGTACAAACTGCGAGTACTGGTTGAGGTAGAAGTCGCGCGCGTGGTCGTTGGCACAGTGGACCAGGAGGGCGGCAAAACGGCTCTTCGCATGTAAGGGTGTGGGAGGTGTCGGAGTGGGCCGGGGTGCAGGTGGTGGCGTGGGCGGCGTGCCCGTCCTGCCACCTGTAGGGCCCAGTTGCGCATGGAGGGGTGCGGCGGTGAGTGGTTCGGTGTGCCAGTTCCGCGTTTGTTCTTGTTTGTTGGGGCACTGCACCCGATCCGTAGGCAATGCACCTCTTCTGTTCGGGTGCAGCGCCACGTAACGGGTGCAGCGCCACGTAACGGGTGCGCCGCCCCATATCGGGTGCAGCGCCCCTGCGCTTCTGGCAGTTGTGGTGGTTGCCGGGGTTGTGGGGGTCTTCTGGGCTTGAGTTGTCTTCTGCTTGGACTGTCTTCCGCTTGGGGTCCTGTGTGGTGCCTCATGTTGTGGTTCCTCAGAAATGTCGCACGTAATTCCCCGACATGTATTTCAAACATTGAAATCACATCGTTGAAATTCTGCGGTTTTCTCGATACCTATGAAAAGTTAGGGTACCCAAATTACGTGCGACTTTTGGTTGATGAGGCGCCCAAGGCGAACTCCTGTGTTCGGTCGTCGTCCCACGACACTGTCCACGACCCCCGGGACGCTTCGAACACCACCCCCACACCCCACAATGCGAAGAGCCAGAAAAGGGGACAACCGGCTGTGAACCGGTCGCCCCCCTTCCGTGTCGCTCAGGAGTTAACGCAGGATGCGTGCCAGGAAGTCCCGGGTTGCCTGCTCGCGCGGGTTCTCGATGACCTGCTCGGGCGGGCCCTGCTCGACGATCTGGCCGCCGCGCAGGAACACGACGCGGTCGGCCGCCTGGCGGGCGAAGCTGATCTCGTGCGTCGCCATCAGGATGGTCGAGCCCGCCTCCTTGATCTCGCGCACGAGGTCCAAGACCTCGCCGACGAGCACCGGGTCCAGTGCCGCCGTGATCTCGTCAAGCAGCAGTAGCTCCGGGTTCGTCGCCAGAGCACGGGCAATCGCGACGCGCTGCTGCTGGCCGCCAGACAGGCGATCCGGGAACTCCTTCGCCTTGTCCTTCAAACCGATGCGGTCCAACAGCTCCAGGCCGCGCTCGCGCGCACGGTCCTTCTCCCAGCCGTGCACCTTGCGGGCTGCCAGCGTCACGTTGTCCAGCACAGACATGTGCGGGAACAGGTTGTAGTGCTGGAACACCACGCCGATGCGCGCGCGGATCGCGTCCGCGTTCGCGCGCGGATCCGTGATGTCCACGCCAGACAGGAAGATCTGGCCGTCATCCACGCGCTCCAGCAGGTTCGCGCAGCGCAGCAGCGTCGACTTACCCGAGCCGGACGCGCCAATGAGAACCACGACCTCGTGCGAGGCAACATCCAGGTCCAGGCCGCGCAGCACGACGTTATCGCCGAAACGCTTCACGACTCCCACGGCACGCAGGACCGGGGTACCTTCCTGCGCGGAGCCAGCCAAGGCCTCGGACGTATCAGGAACCGACATCAGACGGTACCTCCCATCTGCTCGCGCTTACGCAGCCGGGCCGTGTACCAGTCCGACAGGCGAATGAAGGGGAACGACAAGATGATGAACAGCAGGCCGGCGACGACGTACGACGTCATGTTGTAGGTCTTCGCCTGGACCATCTGCGCCGAGCGGATCGCGTCCACCGCGCCCAGGACCGAAATCAGGCCCACGTCCTTTTGCATCGAAATGAAGTCGTTCATGAGCGCGGGCGTCACCTTACGGATCGCCTGGGGAACGATGATCATGCGCAGCGTCTGCCCGTGGGTCAGGCCCAGCGAGCGTGCGGCGTAACGCTGGGAGGGGTGCACCGAGTCCAGGCCTGCGCGCAACACCTCGGCCACGTACGAGGAGTACGTCAAGACCAGCGCGACCGTGCCCAACACCGCGGTCGGGATGCGCGTCGTCGGGTTCAGCGCGGGGATACCGAAGCCGATCAGGTACAGGACCACCAGGAAGGGCACGCCTCGGAAAATATCCGTGTACGCCGCCGCCAGGAAACGGATCGGGAAAAAGACCGGCCCGCCCAGCGTGCGCGCTGCTGCCAGGAGCGTCGCGAACACGGCGACGCCGAGCACCGCGACCAGCAGGATACGAATGTTGAGCCACAGGCCGACCATGACCTGGGGCAGAGCCTCGACGAAATACTTGCTGTTAAAGAAAGTCTGACGGGTCGCCTCCCACCCGTCAGAGTTGACGACGACGGCGACGAGGATTCCCACCACCACGATCGTCGACGCCAACGAGACCAGGACCGAGCGGACCGTCTGCTTACGCCGATAAGCGCGCCGGCCACGCTCCACCGCCGAAACGGGGGGCGTGGCCAGCGCATCACTCGAGTGTTCACTCATGAGCCCGGGGCCTCACTTGAGGATCGGCACGTTCTGTGCCTCGTTGAGCCACTTCTCCTGCAGCTCGTCGAGCTTGCCGGACTCGGCCAGGCGATCAACGGCGGCGGACACCGTGGGGGTCAACTTGGATCCCTTGGGCAGGACGATACCGTAGTTCTCGCCGTCCTGAGCGTCCGCGAACTGGCCGACGACCACGCCGTTATCGACCTGCGTGGCGATCATGTTGAACGCGGTGGGCAGGTCGACGACGATCGCGTCCACGCGGCCCGTCTGCAGGGCCAGGACCGTGTCGTCCGAGGAGTTGAACATCTGAAGCTTCTGGGACAGGCCCGGCTCCAGGGTCTCGGAGGCGAACTGCTGCGACGTCGTGCCCGCCTGGACGCCGATGAGGACGTCCTTGAGGTCGGCGATGGACGTCGCGTTGGCGGCGGGGGTGCCGGCCTTGGCGATGATGGCCTCGGAGGTCGTGTAGTACGGGGACGTGAAGTCGACGGCGTTCTTGCGCTCCTCGGTGATGGAGAACTGCTGGATGTTCAGGTCCCAGTCCTTCGCGCCGGGGGTGATCGACGACTCGAAGGTGGCGCGCACCCACTGGACGTTGTCGGCGCTGTAGCCCAGCTCCTCGGCCAGTGCGTAGATGACGGCCGACTCGTAGCCTTCGCCCGAGGCCGGGTCGTTGTTCAGGA